>Ga0302219_10000304_pt1 | contig 23939 bp, 24 predicted proteins | sample II_Palsa_E1_2_FD_194569 | JGI IMG/M metagenome (GOLD analysis project Ga0302219, IMG submission 194569) | Peat permafrost microbial communities from Stordalen Mire near Abisko, Sweden - II_Palsa_E1_2 | ecosystem: Environmental > Terrestrial > Soil > Palsa > Peat permafrost | place: Sweden...
GGCCGCCATGCACATACCGTTCGATGAAGAACGCGGCATCCATCCCCAGGACGAGACGTTCCTGGACCGCGAGCCGTGGGACCTGGACGCTACGCCGCCGGAGAAGTTCCCGCTGCTGCTGCACTACCATCCGCTGGTGATCTACCGGCACCAGGTACTCAAGCAGGCCGACATCGTGCTGGCGATGTTCCTGCTCGGCAACGAGTTCTCCGAGGAGCAGAAGCGCCGCAACTTCGACTATTACGACCCGCGCACCACCGGCGACTCGTCCTTGTCGGCGTGCGTGCAGAGCATCATCGCCGCGGAGATCGGCCGGGAACGCCAGGCTCTGGAGTACTTCCAGTACGCGCTGCTGATGGACCTGGGCAACGTGGCAGGCAACGCCTCCGACGGCGTCCACATCGCCTCCGCCGCAGGCGTATGGTCATCGCTGGTCTTCGGGTTCGGCGGCGTCCGGGACTTCGACGGCCGCCTGTCTTTCACGCCCCGGCTGCCCCGCGCCTGGAACCAGCTCGCCTTCTCACTCCGGTTCTGCGGAAGCCAGATCCGGATCCGGCTCACCCACGACGAGGAAAGCTACCTCATCGACGAGGGCACTCCGCTGGAGATCACCATCCGCGGCGAACCCCACCTGCTCAGCCCCGGCACCACCGTCACAATCAAGCTCACGCCACCCTGACATGAACGTATGCAAGCCTGTGAGAGTGGCGAGATGGACCCGCTCGCCGTGGCCATAGCGCCGAAGGGCGTGGCTAGGAAGAGACCTGCCCGCCGGTCTTGCTGGCGATGGACTGCATGAGGCTAGTAAAAGCCGCCGCGCCACTGCGTCGCGAGGTCGTCTTATGGGGATGAGGAGGCGTCGGGGCCGTAACCCTGTTTCCCGCAGTATTCCTCCACATTATTCCTCCACATTCCTCCACAGCATTAACGTCGTTGTCGGTGGTCTGCTGGCTGGCTCCGAATTCCGGCCACCGCGCGGGCCGGTGAACAGGCGGGCATCGGCCTCCCCCACGGCATCCAGCCGCCGGGCAACGAGCTCGCGTGCCTCTTCAATGATCGGCACCTTCCGTGCCCGCTTGCCTTTTGTCGCCTCATCGATAAGTCCACCGGGGCCGGGTGTGGTCTGACGGCGGACTGTCCAGATCCACCGGTCTCTGTCAATGTCGCCTTTACGCACACCGGCTACTTCACCGATGCGGCCTGACCTGCGGTGCGAGGTGCCCGCGAGTGACCGTGAGAGACCGCCCGTCACCGGGGCTAATGGCCGCTAATGGCCCAAATTTCTTCGGTTGACCTGGCCCAAAGGTCTGGACTGACCTCGCGCAGCGCAGTCAACCCAACCGCATTAGCAGCTCGGGGCGCAGTCGTCTGGATCGGTTTCAGCTTGACCAACGTGTTTGATGGGCCCGCCGTGAACGATGCCGCACGATGGTGAACTGCAACCCCGAACCGTCACCGGTAGCGTCAGCCTCCGGTCCGCATTGGCCTGAAGCATCCTGGATTGAGTTGATTGCTCACTGGACGGGGCGCCCGATGGGCCGCTGGCGTCACTGTCACCCGTTCAGGATGCGGGCCTTCTGCTGCTCGAACTCGGCCTGGGTCAGTACGCCCGCCGACAGAAGCTCGCCGAGCTGCTTCAGCTGGGTGAGCCGGTCACCCATGTCGGCTGGCTGCGTCGGGGCGGCTGGTGCCTGTGGCGGCGGGGCGGGTTCGGCATAGGTCTGCTGCGGCTGTGCCGGGGCCGCGTACTGCGCTGGCGGTGCCGGGGTGGGCACGCCCCCCGGGGCCTGGTCCTGCGCAGCCCACCGGTTTTGCTGCCTGCGCTGTACCCGGCCGTGCACGGAGCTGGCAACAGCAACTGTGGCGGCGGTCTTCAATAGGCCCATTGTGACCTCCTCGTCGCTGGCGTCAGTCAGGAATGTCGCTGGGGTCAGGAGGACTCGGTCGCGTCAAGGGCAGCGACAATATCGGTGGCTGAGATCCCGCCATTGGCGATCAGCCGCGCGCCGTCGCGCCGGGTGGCGTCCGGAATCCGGTGTAAATCGGCGGGCGTGGTTCCCGGCTTCATGATCAGGTTAGGCGACGGTGCTGACAGTTTCGGGGCTGCCGGCGCCGGGGCTGGTGGTGACAGTGTGTGGCCGCAGCCGGGCAGGTGGTTCCAGGAGCGAGCGGCGGAGGTCCTGCAGGAGGCGCAGCCCGTCGCTGGTCATGGCCAGGCCGCGCCAGCCGGCCGAGGCCCGGTCCAGGACGGCCCAGACCAGGGAGAGGCAGCTGGTTTCGCCGGGGAGCCGGCCGATGACCTTGGTGCGGCGGCGGGTCTCGCCGAAGGTGCGCTCGATGAAGTTGGAGTGCCGGATGCGGGGATGGTGCTCAGCGGGGAACCGCAGGTAGGCGGTCAGCCCGTCCCGGTCGGTGGTCAGGCACTTCATCGCCGAGGGGTAGGTTGGCCCGTATCTGGCGGCCATCTCGCTGATCCGGGCATCGATCAGTTCCACCAGTTTCGGGCCGGGCGGGGTCTTCAGGTCCCCGGTATCGAAGATCTTCCAGTAGGCGTCCTTGACCTCGGCCTGCATCCCGGCCGGGACCTTGGCCAGGATGTTCCTGGCCCGGTGGATGACACATCTTTGCCGCAGGGCCCTGGGGTAAGCCTGCTCGATGGCCGAGATCAGCCCGGGCGCGCCGTCGGAGATGATCAGCAGCGGGGAGGCCAGGCCCCGGTCTTTGAGATCGGTGAGGAAGCCGTGCCAGGCATCGGCGGACTCGCCCGTGCCGGGGGCCAGGCCGATGAAGGCGGGCTTGCCGCTGGTGGTGATGCCCCAGGCGGCCAGCACCGGCTCGGCCGGCGAGCCGGGGTGCATCCGGAAGAAGCTGGCGTCCAGGAACAGGTAGTCCAGCGTCACCTCCTCCAGTCGGCGCAGCGCCCAGGCCTCATACTCGCCCTTGATGGCCTGGCAGACCGACGACACGGTGGACTTGGAGATCGCGGCCTGATCCCCCAGCGCGTCGGCCAAGGTGGCCTCCACGTCCCGTACCGACAGGCCGCGCACGAAGGACGCGATCACCAGCGATTCGAGAGCGTTCGTCTTGGTGACGTGCGCGCCGAACAGCCGGGAGGCGAACGCCCCGATGGTGCCGCGCAGCTTCGGCCGGGCCAGCTTGACCGGCCCGGCGGTCGTCTTCACGGTCACCTCCCGGTAGCCGTTCCGGGACCCCGGGCGGGCATCCTCGCAGGCCGCGGCCCGCTGGTAGCGGTCCCGTCCCAGGAACTCGGTGACCTCGGCCTCCAAGGCGGCCTGCATCAGCAGCTGCGCCCCGAGCCGGGCCACCTCCTCCAAGATCTCTGGCAGCGGACGGTCAGCAGCGAACAGCTCGTCGATGTGGCGGTGGATACGGTCGGTAGGCGATACTCGAACAGGCACGGGTGTAGGTCCCTTCCTTCGATGAGTTGGTAGCTCTTGAAGGGGAACCTACGCCCGTCGTCTTATTTACACCGGATCTTGGACGCGACCACAAGAAGTACACCGGCTCGGATCGAATGAGCCGCCGCGCCCAGCTGGCAATCACTGCACTGCGCCAGTACAGCGCTGACCTGCGCGCGAGCAGCGCTGCTACCTTGCCAGATGGTACGACGCTAGAGGTATTCCTCGACGATCCAGGTCATGTGCGCATGGCTAACCCAGATGAGGAATTGCGCTCTCGCTGCATGCTGCTACAGCGGGCGGTCGGCCGACCGGTCACGCTCGTGACTGGCGATCTTGGAATGCAACTGCGCGCCGACGCACATGGGCTTGGCCACGCTGGAATGCCTGACAAGTACGCTAAGGACGCCAAGCGCAGAGCAGCGGTCAGCGAGGATTGAACATGATTCCTGTCGGCCGACAAGCTCGCCGCAGCCATACCTAGAGGCGGCACAGGTGGCCAACGGGATTTCCGTGAAGGAGCTGGCGAAGCCGAAGCCGATGGTTTACAGACCGCCGCCATACGTAGTCTGAACTGCGGGTATGCGGCTGACAGCCGAACTTCGCCCGTATTCGCCAGAACTTTGCCAGCCAGCCAGCCGCACCTATGCCGAGGACTCAAGCCATTCGGCCGCGCGCGCTGCGCTCGGTCTGTATTGCTCCGGAACCGTCGCTAGGCGCGCTGCAATAACTCCCGGATCGACGAGGCCGGCCCCGAGCAGCGCGGAGACGAAGTTCTGGTCCTTCTCTCGAAATGCGCACAACTTAGCAACGCAGAGATCTTCCTTGTCGAGGCACCAGCCAGTGAACTGCAGGCCGCCACCAGCCGCGGCCGTGTTGGCGTTTTGCACCTTGACCAGTCGATCCCGCCAGCCCTCCGGCAACGCGGAAGTCTGCAGGTCGACGCCATCGATGCTAAAGCCATGAAGCTGTTCGAACGGCGAGAGCTCCCCGGCAACCCCTTCGATGCGGTCGGCGAGCTGGGCGGTTTCTTCGTTGCCTTCGGCGATCGGGAGGATATCGATTTCGCCCGACATGGTGGCCTGGCGGGGGAGTTCATCTTCGCGGAAGGTGCCGAGGATCGCCTGAGAGCCGACCACGATCACCTCCGATCGCTCGATAATCTGGCACGCGGTTCGGATGGCGTGCTCCAACTGATCGCGGCGCATCAGCCCGCCGCCTGGAGTACTTTCAAGCGCTCCTCGTTCGGCAGAAGGCCACCAAGCGGAGACACTTCACGCATTTCGATGGAGTCGCGATCTAGACCTGTGAGGATCCGGTGAAGCCCTGGTATGTCACCGTGATCCAGTAGCGATTCCCACCTGTCGAGGTTGCGTACGTGTGGCTGACCTTGCACGCTGCTTCGGAGACGCTCTAGGTTGCGCTCGACCGTCGGACGCCACCGCTCAAGGCTCGACCGTGTCAAGTAAGTCGACAGCTGACGGTGCAGCCGCCAAGAGCGCCACTCGGAGCGGGTAAGTTCGGGCCGCACCTGTTGCCGGACGACTTCGAGCCGATACCCCATGCACGACAGCAGCCGGTCGAGCTGCTCGTCACTCAGGTGGACCTTTCCGGAGAGGAACTGGCTGATGCTCGGCTGCCGCACCCCGCTGAGCCGCGACAGCTCTGACTGGGTGGTACTCGTGGTGAGCATGACTTCGCGCAGCACAGGTCTCCCGTCTGGCATTCCTGAACTATAGCATATTTTGCTATAGAGCGCAGTTGCGAGCTGCCTGGTTCAGGAGCAGTGGCCGACGACATGGGAGGGGCCGCTCTTCGGACGCAGGTTCGGTCGATCTCGTGCGCCTCCGGAGCTTAGCCTGGAGGGCGCTGCCGGATTCCTGCTGCCCGGGTGCGCGAGCGCGCCAAGCTGGATGGTAGCCCTAGCCAGATGGAAGCCCCTGACGGCCCGGGTGAGCGAGCTGGAGACCACGCTGGCTGGCCAAGCTGCGCGGGCGGCGGAGTGTGGCGAATCGTGCATCGCCACGCTGACCGCCTTGGGTCCCCTGACAACCCGGCCTTATAGGTGAATGCTTACCGTCATTGTTGGCGACATGCAAGGCGGCGCATGAGCATACGAGGACGCAGCGTCCTCATTTCGGCAGATCCGTTGACAGGTGGGTCAGCCATCGGACCACGGATAGCGGAGTACAGATCGTCCGGTTCGGCACAACGCCGGGCGGTCATGTCGGCAACCAGGTTGCCAGTCATATCGGCGGGAATGCGCGCGGAATCAGGCCCGCCGTCACCTCGCGTGAGGTCGCCCAGCGCTGGTGTCCCGGAATTCCGGCCCTGGCGGCCTCTGCGGGGTCGCTGGTCAGGGGGCTGCCGGAGGAGTGTCGCGCTCGTCGTCTGATGTGCCGTCGGCGCCAGGCGTCCGGCCGGCTTGTGCGGCCTTGCGGAGTTTGTCTCCGTATTCGGCCCAGGTCGTTCCCCGGCCGTTGATGGCTTTTGATATGAGGTAGAGCGCTCGCTCTGTGGCCCGGAGCGAAACGCCGGCACGGACCGATTGCCTGATCAGTACTGTCCTGACCCTGGAGTAAAGGTCGAGCGCGGGCGGTAGCGGATCCCGGCCGCCGGGTGTAACCAGGTCGAGACCGTTCTCGTCGCCTGCGATGAGGCCGAGTCCGGCGGCCGCCGCGAGGACCCTCCAGTCGAGAATGTGATGACTGTCTGGCCACAGTGCAGCCAGGAGGGTAGTCGTCGTGGCCGTCGCCGCGCCGGCGAGCGAGTCTTCCAGGTGCTGCCAGGAATCAGCGTCGTCCCGGCTTATCGTGAGATCGTCCGGCCCGTTGAAGTGATCCGCCCTAGCGGCGTAGGTAAATTTGTCGGCGGGCGAGATGCGGGAAGGCCTCAGCCGCCTGCCCCCCTGCCGCTTGAAGTTTCCGACGGCCATCACTAGGTGGTGCCATCGCATCCGGCGCTCACGGTCGTCAGTGGCCGCGCGGGCGAGCAGCGCGAGCCAGAGGATGTCGTCCCAGAGCCCGCCATCGTCCCACGTCTCCCCGAGTGCGCGAATCCGTTCGGCGGGAACGCCAAGAATCAGCACACCACTGCCCTCCTATTCGTGTGACTGCATCCGCGTCGTGACAGCCCGGCGGCGGGAAAAGGGCACAGAAGCGCGGCGGCGAGCACCGCACCCAGCGAACTTTCGCCGTCGACGCGCTCTAGCCGCCTGCGGCCCGCCACCCCGCGCCCGGCCTCGGCCTGCGTGCTTCGAACCGCCGTGAACACCAGGGCATCGGCGACAGAATAACCGGATCGGCGCGTCGGCGACGGCGGAAAGGGCCATGCTCTCGGAGCGCCAGAACGGCGGAGGTGTGCGCGGCTAATTCTGCCGGAAGCCCTGAGCTTGCGATCGGCGTCTCGTGCGTGGCGGTGATAGTCAGACGGCCGCGCGGCGGGCTTTGGTCATAGCGACGGAGATCTCTTGTTCGAAGTCTGGCCGACCGCGCCGGGCACTGGCGCTGGGGTGCGGGGCGACGATGAGCGCGACCACCAGGCTTTCGGGGCGACGCAGGTAGCGCAGCCACCAGTGCTCGGCGAAAGCACCCATGACCACGACGGCCCGCAGCGCCGGAAGCAGCGAGACAAATTGATGCAGGTAACCCAGGGCCTCGGCGCCGTCGGCGGGAGTCGCGTTGAGATTCTTCCCAGTGGCCGAGATGTACCAGGGAACGGCGTTCCAGTTGATGTAGGCGTTCCTCGCCAGCCCAGCGGCGCGGGCCAGCCGCCAGAATCGCGCGGCGGTCTGATCGTCGTTGTCGGGGCTGATGAACCCGCTGCCATGCTGGACTGCGGCAGCCGGGCCCGGTGATTCGTGCAGGAACAAGATCCGGCTGTGCACGCCTCCAGAGTCCGGGTCGGCCCAGGGCACTTGCCGGCCCTCCGCGCGCCATGCCTCCACGAGCCGGTTCAGCGGTACGATCTGCGGGTCATGAACCCTCCGTTGCTTGTCCGCGAGGAAGGCGGGATCTTTATTCATCCGCGGCTCGGCTGACATGCTGATCATCATCGCGGGCGGCCAGCCGACTGACTACAGGGGCATGGCCGAGGTCTCGCGCCGTACCCGTGGCGCTCAACCCTGTCCGCGGCAGATGAGGATGACTTCAAGCGTGCATGCAGAGCAGTCGGCTATCCGGTGCAGGGACGTTTCGGTAAGGGGATTCTTACTTTCCGACAGATGTCAGATTGGAATCCTGGGGATGTCATCCCTTTCCGGCGGCTGAACGTCTCAGTTGGGACCGCCTACGTAGGGCTGGGGCAGGTGAATTCCGCTAAGACGGGCCCATGTGAGTGGTCATCGGTGAGCGGCTGCGGCAAGGGTCGCGGAGCAGGAGGGGACAGGCTTGAGCCTGTCGCGTTAGGGGTGGTCATGGAGTTTCAGTCTGGAGATGTCCTGCGGGATGGGCGGTATGTGGTTCAGCGGCGGCTCCGGTCGGCTCGTGACAAGAGCATCTATCTCGGCCACGACCGGAAGTTTGACTGCCAGGTGACGATCGATGTCTTCGCCAGCAATAACTCGATCATGCCCGATGGGCTGACTGTGAGCGCGTGGGAGGCCCAGGTGCTGGGCAAGCTGGGCGACCATCCGAATATCGCACGAGTGGTCGACCAGTGGGAAGATGACCAGGCTGCCATCATGGTCAGCCGGTATTTTACCGGCGGCACCCTGCTGGAGCTGATCGCGCGTTCACGAAATTCTGGACAGGACGTCCCGGCCGAGCACATCTTGCAGGTCGCGACCGAGATCGCTTACGGGCTTACCTACATCCACGGGCGCCGGATCTTGTACCTGGACCTGCAACCCCGCAACGTGCTGTTTGACGAGCTGAAGACGGTGCATCTGGTGGACTTCGACACCGCCGTGCCGCTTGACCAGGCCAATGTGAGCCATCTCGCAGACCGCCCGGTGATCGTGTACATGGCTCCGGAGCTGACTGACGGCGGGAGAGCGGACGAACGCGCCGATCTTTACTCGCTCGGCGCGACCATTTATGAGATGGCCGCTGGCCAGCCGCCCTTTGCTGGAAGCCGTGCGGAGATACTGACCGCGCGCCGCGCGGGGCCGCCACCGCCTCTTGAGCGGCAGGACCTGCCCGCAGCCCTGCATGACCTTATTTCCTGCCTGCTGTCAGCCAACCGCGAGCAGCGGCCGGCCAGCGCGACCGAGGTCCTTGAGCGGCTGCGGGGCATCCGCACTGCTCGCGCTGACATCGAGCGACTTCTCGGAAGCGATGAATCAGCAAGGCTCGAGTTCAAGGCGTCGCTCCGCGAGCCTGTTGATCGCAATCCAGCAGATACGAGGCCCCTTGGGGAACTCAGGCGCAGCGTGGAACGCGAGGCCATCGAGACATTGGCAGCATTTCTCAATACAGACGGCGGCACGCTGATTATCGGCGTGAAGGACGATCATGCGATCGTCGGCATCGAGGCCGATTATCCTTGGGTCAAGCCTAAATCCCGCGACGGCTGGCGCTTGACCTTTGACCACCTCGTGACTCATCAGCTTGGCACCGAGGTAATGAATTGCATCAATCTTCAGCTGGAGCCGTGGTATGACCACACGATCGCGGTGATTAGATGCGAGCCGCGCCAAGAGCCCACCTGGGTCGGAGATGAACTCTACGCACGATGTACAGCATCGACCGAGAAGCTGTCTACTCGTCATGCGATAGCTTGGTGCCGGCAGAGATGGGGCTAGTCTGCCCGCAGGTCTGGGCGATTGCCTATGCAGCTCCGCGCGCAAAGCAACCACGGCATGGCGGACGTAGCGCTCTATATGTGGCAGAAGAGGATATTCGCTTTGCACATCCACGATCCTTATCATCTGCCCACGGGAATGCAAGCTTCCACTTCTCAGAGACGTTCCATCGCAAGGTCCTGCCTTGCGTGGCCGATCAGCTGCACTAGGGCGAGGGACAGGGCGCGGTCGTAATTCCTTATAGCCTCCTCGCAAGCTTCACTTAGATCGGCGACACCATCGGTAGGCTGCTCCTCCTGAGAGAGCTGAGCAGCTGCCGACTTGAGCAAGTCAAGAACAGTCCTGAGATCCCATTTTCGGTCGTGAGGCACAGACTCTGGAGTGTCACCGAACTGCGGATACCCGCCATTGCTAACGCTGCCGTCGGCTCCGTTCTCCAAATGGTACAGCCGCTGAATATATTTCCTCAGCGGATCATCGATACTACGCAAAGTCGAAGCGAGCGCGCGATATCGTCGATGCTTCAAGGCATGGTTGAAAGCTGCGGCCTCAATTATGCCCCGCCATTCGGCGAGACGTAGGGTAAGCCTTCCGTCGGTACAGTAGATTGTTGCCTGAGCGATGACGGACTCGATGCGCTCGGGGGCCGGCTTGGGTTGCGCGAAGACGTTTTCGATCTCAGCAAGAACCGCGAAGTACATGCGGTCCAAATCCCCGACGGCAAGCGAGACAGCTTCGAGATGACCTGCAAGAGAGCTCCACATCTCGCCGCGCTCGGTATGTACGCGTACCAGGATTCCGTTGATCGCCTCAAGCGTGTCGCCGATGCCGATGTCGATCGCGAATGGGGTCACTGTTCACAAACCTCGTCGTCGAAGGAGATTCCTTCAAGATTAGACCGCGCCAAACGAGGCCGCTGGGGGATGCACGTCAACCGCGCTCGAATTTTCAGCCGCCGCGGCAATGCGATCTTGTCGCCAACTCCGGGTGTCCTGCGCTGCACGCCCGAGACCTTGCAGGAAGCTCAGCCGGCAGACTGGTGGGATCGGCCGATCCTGCAATGTCTGGGCTGAGCGCTACCGTGCGGTCGTGTGGGAGGCGTGCTCGGTATCCTGGCCGCAGCAGCGCTGACTGCGCCGCGCTCGGCCCAACGCCGGCCGGGAAATCATCCCAGTCCGCCACGACGAAGGCCTGGTGGAGGCCTACTTCTCCCGCTATGGCTGCCTGGCGGTTCCCTGGTCCCCCGACCTGCGCCGCCGTGGTCGTCATCGGTACCGACGACGCCGACATCCTGCTCGACCGGCCCGCTGCTGGACGAGATCCTCGTGCAGCTGACCCACCCGCCGTCGGCGGGCCCGCGGTCGGCACGGGACGTCAGCTAGGACGGCCGCCTCCTGCGCTCCATCAGGGTGCAGAGGACATATACCGGTTGACCCACTCCTCAGCAACGGACCTCGAAGCTGTCCTGGGCGGCCCGCCAGGCGCGCCGATTCCCCTCTTCCGAACGCGTAGGCACCGGAGCGTACCCGCGGATGCGGAACCTCTATTCCGACCGGCAGACCCGGCAGACCGCATCGCCACCCGCCCACGGCAGATGAGAGCGTTTCCGCAGAGGGGCTTGTGAAATCCAAGGCAACCCGAGGCTCCCGGTTCGCGGCGGAAGAGCGCGGTCAGGTGGCCACGATCCTTAGGGTGCAGGCCAGGTCCAGAGAGTGCCCGCGGCTAGCAAGAGTGCTGTCAATGCGATCAGTGCGCATACGAGAGCAGTTCTGAAAAGGGCGATAGCCTTCCCTGCCCGGTTTTTTCTTTTCTCGTACCAGGCTTGCAGCTGTTCATTCGACATGACCTTCACGATTCTGGGCCAGCCATACGCGGCGCGATACCCGCAGATAATTGACGTAATAGTCGCCCCGAGGCCAACCAGTATGAATGCGGCGACCAGCCATTTTTCGCCCACAGCGAGTTTTGCGACCCTGCTGGGTGCAGTAACTATCCCCGCCAAGCCAAATAGTCCGTACAGAGCGGCAACGCCAGGCAGCCATTTTTCTACCGCATTCCGCACGTCGGTGAGCTGGTTGGCTGCCGCATCATTTAGCGCTTCCGCTGCGGGAAGCATCCGGTCATCCTCAGCCGGCTCCAAGTGCCAGTTCGAGCCATCACCGGATCGCACTATGTCCACTAGCCACCAGCGGCCGCAACCCTGGGCAAGCCCAGCGGGACGGCCATCATGACTGTCCCTGCAAAGGCAAACGATCTTGCGGGCAGTCCGCCGCTCGGCAGGGATGCTGCTGCCCACAGCCGCGCCCACGGTGGGGATCTCCGAGCGTACATCGTACTGGGTCGGATGTCGGCACGCAGGGCAGCTCCCAGACGCAACCAAATGGCGGCCGGGGTCGGATAGGGAAAGCCTCCACGCGGTCGCTTGCTCAGAAGACAACGATTTCCGTTCGTTTTCGCGGTAGTCGATGTCGTGACCTCCTTCCGCGCCATTGCTAAGCTACATGAAACAGAAGGCTACGCGGAGGGTCTAACGTGTGCCAGCCACCATCCAGCTACAGCACTTTCGTGGGCAGCCATAGTGACCTGACCAACGTGGGCGAACAGTGGACCCAGCTGTCCACGTCTACCCGGCTCAGACTGCCAAGTCCTCGCTTGGTGCCCCTCTGGAATCTTGATGGACATTTCCAGGACGGAGCGCATCCAGCAATTGGCATTCTCGATCATCCCCACGTCCCTGCCGCTTACGTGGCTGACCAACTCAATGCCGAACTGCTCGGCTACCCGGGCATCGGCCCGGTTCTTGTGGAGCCTGGCTTCAGGTTCTGGGCTACGTCAGCTTCCGCCGCATCGGGCAGTCCTGGTCAAATTGATTTCCGCCATAATAGGATCGACGACGCTGAACGGCTGATCGGTAAAGCCACTGATCAATACACGCGGATTGCGGTTCTCGATTCTGGCGACTCGCTCAACAATGCCAGCATTTTAGATTTTGTTGGCGGTGATCCAAAATACATACCGCCAAGCGATCCTCATGGCCATGGCACGGCTGTCGCTGAACTAATTCGTAAACTCCGGCCCCAGGCAGAGATTATTGCTCTTCGGGTCCTTGACCCCGCACTTGGAGGAGAATCACACGAGATCCTGGCTGCCTTTCTGTACTGCCTGTCACAGAAGGTAACTCAATTCCGGCTTGTAAACGCCAGCTTGACAACCCAGGCGGTCGATTCCTGCCCGACGACGCTCGGACGTAGCCTTAACTTCCTGCTTAACCTGTCGGCAAATTATTCAGGGTCAGTTCCGACTACGGTTGCGGCGGTAGGTAACTCGCCAACAAGTATCGGGTATCCAGCCACTATGCGCGATGTCGTCGTTGCCCTTGCCGACGACTGGAACGGTCAAGACGCAGGCTACAATGCGTCGACTGCTGGTCATATCGTCACGACTGAACACGCGTACGGTGGCATTTCCGGCGACCCTTTCGGGGTGATCAGGCGCAGTGGCCAGCCCGATGAAGAAATCGTCGGCACTTCGTTCGCTGCTGCGGTGATAACGGCCAGCAAGGCGTGACGGCTCAGTTATCGATGGCCGCGGGTACGTCTCAAACATGCTGCCGCAACGACCTCTTTTCGGCAGATGAGGTCGGCAGGGCGGCAGGGCGGCAATCCTGAGCATGGCGTGGGGATCAGTGTGACGTGACAGAACATTCGTTCTCGGGCGCCCAGGACGACCATCTTGGCCGCCTGCCAGGACGTCCCGAACGGCGGCAGTGTGCGCGCTGCTCCAGACGCGGACTGATTACGAAGGGTGGCAGGGAGCGTCCCGGCTCCGGGCTGCCGAGTATTTGCTGTAGCCGATGGTGATTTCGCCGCAACCGGGGGACACCGAACGACCAGTTCCGAGGTTGTCGCGCAGTCGCTCCGGGTGACAGCTGGTGCCGATCACGGCGAAGAATCCGCGAGATCCGGGATGATGAGAACGACCGTGCACGGGCTAACGCAGTGATCAGGAGGCAGCAACCAATGGACGACGCGCAGGCTGACAGGGCCGCCTTCGACACCGCCGAAAGGTTGCTGGGGGCACCGCTGGTCCTTCCCCTGGGCCCAGGCGAACCACCATCAGGCGCTGACTTCCGGCGGCTCGCCACCCGGCACACATCCGGGGACTCCTGGACACGGACGGGACTCGACGTGCGAAGCCGGGCGCTCATCTCGGTGACCATCGCCGCGACGCTCGGCACACGCGAGCCGTTGCGCGGCCAGCTGCGGATCGCCCTCAATAACGGGGTCACCAAGGATGAGATCGTTGACTTGTTCATTCACCTGGGGGCGTACGCTGGCGCCGCCAGAGCGTTCGACAGCTACCAGATCGCGCTGGAGACCTTCGCGGAAACTACGGGCACCAAGTAGACGCCCCGGTCCCCAAGCCGGCGCCGGCCGACAGCGTCGCTGAGCCGTCCGCTGCCAGCCCGGCACCGGCGCGTCCGGGGCCGGGCAGGTTCTGCGTAGGGAGGCGACCGCTTTACGGGTATGCGTCAGCCCAGCCTCCGGATCGTTCCGGCGTACAGGGGCAAGCCGGTGCATGCCAGCAGGTCGTATCTATCCCGGCGCGAGCGGGCGCGGCGCCACAGAGTAAGCCTTCTGGCGCGGTCGCAGCGGCAGTGCCGTTCTGCGCGCAAGCATCCAGATCGGCGGCTCCGGATCGTCGAGTCGTGATCGTCCTTGATTGCGGAGCGTAATCCGTCGGCACGATGCCGCAGCGCCGGATCGCCGACTATGCGTTTGACGGATAATTGGTTCAGAGATCGCTAATGTGCGCCCAGATGGACGAATTCTGGCACCTTGAAATCCTGATCCAGGTGACTTGGCGGCGCGCGTCTCCTGAGAGCCCGCGACGTCGCCGTCACGGCCGCAGACGTGAAGTAGCTATGGCCGCGGTCGCACGATTTATGGGTTTTCGGCCCGGGAGTTCTCATTCTTGGCGGACGAGTCCGGTGTAACCGGCGACGAGCAGGGTCGCGAGTGCCCAACCAAGTCCTGTTGCCGCCCAGGCACTGCCGGCCCATAGCCAGCCCCATGCGGCGTGCCCGTCTGGGCCCCAGTACTCGGCCTGGTGCACGTTGATGAGCGGGATGACCGTGTCGATGGTGTATCCGACGGGGTAGAAGCACGGATAATTGCTGGTGCACCGCGTCGCGGACGGCACCGGGTGCAGTCCCGTGATGTCTCCGATCGGTACCATCACGTGCTGATGCTGGCCGGCTATGGACAGGGCCAGGAAGACCCCGAATACGACGGCTAGGCCCACACCAGCACGCCAGGTCTGGTAGCCATATTTGATGGTCTTATCGAGCAGCCAGTTGCCGAACTTGCGGTACGGGTTGAGATTCCCGTACTTACGGAGGTCAGAGCGCCTGGCGATGGCGACTTTCCGTGCTGCGGTGTCCTGCCCGGCGCGTCGGCACACGGCCGCAAACTGCTCATACGGCTGTGTTGCAAACCTCGCTTGTACGCCTGGGAAGGCAGATGGGTATTGGCTGCGGAGCCAATCCAGCCGCTGGTCCACCGCAGCGGGATGGGCACCGCCGACCCTGTCGTAGGTAAACCCCTTCACGCTCAGCCGGCCGCCCGTCGGCCAGAACCCGTTCGCCGATGTCCAGTCATCGTCAAGCTCGCTGACGGCGGCACCGTCGAGGCTGACCAGCCCGGTTACCTGTTGGGCCGGTGCCCACCGGAACGTGCCAGCGATCTGAGCGCCTGCAGCGTCAAGCGCCGGTTCGTTCTCGTCTGCGGTCAGTTTCCCTCGCAGCCAGAGTGTCCCGCCGACGTGTGACGATCTGAGCGAGACCTCGCCGCTCGCCGTAAATTTCTTGTCGAGCCAGACGTCACCGGTCACGCGCATCCCGTAGGCGGCAAGGGAGCGGCCCTTGTCGTCGCAGCCGGTCAGGCGGGCGTCCTGGCAGCTGAGCATGCCGGTAATGTCCGCCAGAAGCAGCGAAACTGCGCCGGCCGCCTCGAACCCGTCATCGAGGAAGACGTCGAAGCCGACCTTGATGCCATCGGCAACTAGAGCCCTGCCCTTGCGGTCACGGCCGGTCAGGCGGGCGCCGCCGCAGCTGAGCGCACCCGTGATGGCCGCGCGGGGAAGGCAGACGGTACCAGCCGCGGTGAATCCACTGTCGAGGAGGACCCCCTCGCCACCGACCCTGATGCCGTCGGCGACCAGGGCGTTGCCGCCGTCGTCGCAGCCGGTCAGGTGGGCGCCTCGGCAGCTGAGCGCGCCGGTCATGCTGGCACCGGGTAGCCGGAGCGGGCCGGTGAGCGTCGAGCCGCTCAGGTCCAGGGTCTTCGCAGTGAGCGTTTCGCCTGTTAGCGCAGCCAGGTGACATCCGGTGATAGTCAGTACCGTGGCGGCGGCCTGGTCGAGGCAGAGAAGCTGAGCGTCGAGGAGGCAACTGTCCAGCTGCAGCGGGCAGCGCAGGGTTGCCGCCTGGAGGTCCAGGGGCCCGCTGATCCGGATCCCGCGCAGGCGGACGCCTCGTGCATCTGTCGGCCAGTCTTTGCCGATCAGCAGATGCCGGAGCACCGCCGCGCGCACCGTCCGCTCTTCGCCCCAGGCCTGCATCTCGATAAGGTTGAAAGGCCCACTGCCACAGTCGACCAACTCCCCGGCCGCAGCACTTGCCACCATTTCCTCTTCCAGTGGCATCAGTTCACTGCCCGGGCGCCAGTCGGCAGGTGCTCGCCGCTGCCGCGCCGGAGGCTTTGCGCCCACCCCGTCGGTAGTGCCCAGCGCTCGCTCCCTGCCCGTGTTGTGCGATCGGAACCGGACGCTACGCCTTGCGCTCAGGCCGCGCAATTGAACGTCTCGCTACGTCTGAACAATGACGTGGACCAGCCACCGGTCGCCACGCACCAGATCGACCAGATCTTCTCGCACCAGAACAGCGCCGCTATCCAAATGTCGGCGGCCCAGAACGGCGGATATTTCGCGCCGTGTCCCGTCCCCTCCGCTACCGTCCGTGACGTGAAGCGGGGTACCGCCTGCCGACTTGAGCCGCTAAGGTGCGCATCTTGGCGCCAGGGTGAGCGTGACAGAGGCGCCCTGTGGATGGGGATGGCAGCAACCGAAGTCCACTGCTAGTGTGCTGGCGCTCACGAAACGTAACAGACAACCTCCTTCTAGCTGTCCGTGACGTTAACGGGAGTACGTCGTGGTGCCTGCCGCGGTCTTGAAGAGCGGCAGTCGGCACACCACCCCACTCGTGACCGGCATGTACAGCCAGCGTGGGGACACTGATCGTCTTGGACGCACATTCTGCCAGCCCGCGCCCCAGATCGACGTCGAGGTCACCAGTGAAGCCGGGCATCCCGGGGCTACGCTGGCAGCATGCTTGTCGCTTCCTCAATTACGCCGCTCGGCACGGGTGAAGGTGTCGGCGAGATCGTCGCCGAGGCGGTCCGGGTCGTCCGCGAGAGCGGGCTGCCCAACCGGACCGACGCCATGTTCACGAACATCGTGTGCTTAACACACTGTTAGCACTGAACAGCATCGCCGCAGCTCAGGACACCTACAGGAGGTCTCTCCGTCATGATCGTCGCGTTCTCGGTCGCTCCGTCCGATACCGGACGCGCCGACGACTCCGTCTCCGATGCGGTTGCCGCAGCGGTGAAGATCGTACGAGACTCCGGCCTGCCGCACCGGACGTCGTCGATGTTCACTGAACTTGAAGGTACCTGGGACGAGTGCTTCGACGTGGTGAAGCGCGCCACCGAGGCCGTGCTCCCGTTCGGGTCGCGGGTCTCGCTGGTGCTGAAGGCGGACATCCGGCCAGGCTACGAGGGCCAGATCGACGCGAAGCTTGAGCGGCTGGAGGCAGCGATCGAGAAGCAGGACGACCAAGCCCACTCGTGACCCGCCTGTTAGATGTCTAGGTCATGGCGGAGGCCGGTCTTGCGGCCCGCGCAGCTTCTATTGTCAGCACGAGCTTGTGGTGGCCTGGGATTTTCCGCTGGTCAGGTCGGCCGCCGGGGGAGCACGTCCGCGCGGCGTGGGCAGCCTTCATCTTCCTGGTGCCGCCGGTACCAGGAAGATGGGTGACGGTACCAGGGCCGGGAGAGCGTTACGCCGCTGGCTTCTGACCGTTGCGGGCGTCGAGCCGCGCGGCGATCCTGGCCACCGCCGCCGCCTGCGAGCTGGTCAGCGGCGGCAGCTCGGACGCCAGCGCCGCAGCCCACGCTCTGAGGCCCTGCTCTCGTGACACCCGCCCAGGGTCCTGGTCGGGGCAAAGGTCTTCCGCCTTTTTCCCCGGCGGGTCTGCTTCACTGGGTGCTTGCGGTGTCGGCGGCCCAGCCGGTGACGTTCCGTTCGAGGGGGGCGGGATGCTGGGGGAATCGCGGGTCGGTGAGCTGGGGGTGACGGGGCTGGTCATAGGCGGTCCGACTCCACTTCATCCCACCCTGTCTCGGCGGGGTCTAGCTCGTCGTATTCGCGTTCCGTGCGCCAGGGGTCGGGGAGCACGTTGCCCAGGTCGATGAGCCGCATTGGCGGGTGGCCGCCGTGCCGGGGCATCCACGCCGCCGCGCATGCCGGGCAGGTGGCGCGCGGGTCGAGGGCGGCGGTCGCGATATGGAGGTCGAGGGACGCGCGGGTGGTGGCGAGGGCCTTGCGGGCGGTCTGCTCGCGGCGGGGAGTGAGGAAGCAGAACAGGAGCGGCATCGTGAGCGCGAGGTTGGTGCGGGCGGACTCGGCGTAGCCGCAGAGCTTGGCGGTGAGCTGGGGCAGGTGCTCGGTGCCGGTGTCGTATTCGAGCAGGAACGTGATGTCGCGGCCGTCTTGCGCCCAGACGCCGAGCCCGTCAGGGCGCGGGCCGAGTTCGCGGCTGTGGGCGTACAGGTAGTCGGAGGCTTGGCCTTCGCTGTCCCACTGGAGGAGTTCTCCGCCGCCGTGCTCGCGGGCGTGCCTGGCGAGGGCGACAAAGAACCAGGACGCCCCGGTCATGTGCCCTAGGCGCTGGGAGCGTTCGAGGGCGAGCTGCCGGTCCGCGCGGACCTGGGGCAGCCACCTTTTCTCGTCGCGGTTTTCCTGGCCGAGCAGGGCCGCGCCGATGGGGCCGAGGACGTAGTGCCACGGCGCGGAGCCCGTCGCGCGGTGCGGCCGGAACCGGCGGAGCAAGCCCAGGCGCACGATGACCGCGAGGCGGTGCCTGGCGGTGGTGATGTTCCTGAACGCGAGCGCGGCAAGCTGATCGGTGGTCAGCACGCGGTGCCGCGCGACCAGGCGGACAAGCTCACGGTCGCGGTCGGTCAGGTGACCGGCCACGGACAGCACCGCTGCTTCGTCCCGGGCCGCCCTGGTGCCTGCCCCTGTGCCTGTGCCTGTGCCTGCCCCGCGCGTATGAGAATGTGATGACACAGTCATAAGCCCCGGTCCCCTCCCGCAGGTACATTTCGCCGCTGACCAGGGGCTACGGCCGGGCCGGGGGCGGCAGGTGCGTCGGCGGTTCTGGTGGTCCGGGTTGCCTGCCGGGCAATCGTCCGGGGGGTTTGCCGGGTGGAACGCTGTTGGTCGAGCGAGGTCATGCGCACAGTCGCCTTTCCGCGCGTGAACCGTGCCGGTCCCCGCGCACGCCAAGGCCGCCTTCATCCCCGGAGTGGACACGGGGGCAGGCGGAAGGTCGTCAGGGAAGGGGCGGGCCAGGCCGCCGTGACGGGTGAAGGGGCCGGCTGGCGCGTGCGTCGGCGTCGCCTCCCCGGTCCCAGGTCCCCGCCCGGTCCGGAGCCCGCCGTCCGCACGCTCCCCGGACGGGGGTCGCGTGCCAGCCGTGGCCGTGCGCGCCGTGCCGCGGCCGGCAAGGAGGTTGGTGCCGCGCCGCGCGACGCTCGCGCATCCTTCATGAACGCTCCGTGCCGGGTGGGCTGTCAAGGCACCGGTAGACCGACCGGTATCCTCGGAACGGTAAAAACTTGGCCAAGGGGCGCGCGGGGCGGGCCATGGCACGCGCGGGCCACTGTTGTCGCGCGGCATCCTGGCCATGAGCTGTCTCCCGGAACTTGCCCGGCTGGCGTTTTCCTGGATAACGCGCGCGTTCGCCGCCGGGCAGGTCGTCATGGCGGCCTCCGCGATCCTCGGCGCCCCTTGGTGAGCGCCGTGGCGACGGTAAGGGAAGCGCCCGCCGTGCCTGCCGACCGCGTCGGCAGCGCGGCGCTCATGGTGGCGGTGCCGCAGCAGGCGGCCAACGAGGCCGGGCTGATGTCCCGGGTGCTGGTGGACCCCGTGGTGCACGACGACTGCATCGCCTGGACCGACGCCGACACGGCCCGCAAGGTCATCGCGCTGGACGAGGCGGCGCGGCGGGCCGACGTGCTGTACCTGGCGGCGTGCGCGCTGAAACGGGACAGTGCCGAGGGCAGCGGGGCGGCCCGGCCCGGGGCGCTGCCGTTCACCGTGGAACAGGTCCCCCGCACCGGCCCCGGCCGGGAAGCGGAGAAGGTCACGCTGAGCGTGACGGCGGGCCGGAGCCCGCGCGGGGCGGTGACCGTCATGATCGGCCCCGCCTTGGCGGCGGGTCCTGGCCTGGGCGGTGCCCGGTGAGCGCCCGGCCGTCGGCCGGGCGGGCGGCCGTGCCGGGCGTCGCCCTGGCGCTGGGCGGTGCCTGGCACGCGGTGCTCATCCTGGTGTTCCTCGTCGCGGTCCTGTGGGCCGACGAGATCGCGCACGCTTCCGCCAGAGCGCTCAGCGCTGCGCTGGGCGCGGCCCGGGAACGGGCGCGGCAGCGCCGCGAGCTGGACCGTAGGTGGCTGGAGCTGGCCCGGCAAGGCCGGCCCGTGCCGTCCGCGCACGAGCACCCGGAGGACGTCCGCGACCTCGCCCGGACCCTCGTCGCGCGGCTGTGCCCGGAGTGCGAGGCCCAGCTCCCGCCAGACTTCGAGGTGTTGAAGGGGGACCGGTGACGCCGGACCGCGACCACGGCGTGGCGGGCCCGGGGGCCGCCCCGCTGGAACCGGCCTTGCCGCGAAGGAGGAACCGGCACGTGAGGCAAGACGCGCCCGCGCCCCCCGCCGACAGCGGCGCAACGGCCGGAGCACGCCCCTGGGCCGGACAGGTAAGGTCGTGCCCGGTGCGGGCCTGGACTGGCCGGTGGTCCTGCGGGATGCCGACGGGTACCCGTTCGCCGTCGGCACCATCGACGGCCAGGTGATCATCCAGGTCGCCGCGACCGCGCCCCGGGGCACCGTCCGGCTCAGCGCCGAGCACGCGTCCGGGCTCGCGCTCAAGCTCATCGAGGCCGCCGCCCGCGTTATGCGGGCCGACCCGGCCGCCCTGCCATCCCTGGAGGCAGGAGGCACACGGTGAAGATGGACACCATCAACCAGCCGGCCGGCCAGCTGATGTTCGAGGGCGGGCAGCGGTACGAGCTGCGCGCCACGCTCGCCTACGACAGGAAAGAGCCTTACGAAGTCCGCCTCCTGTTCCCCCCCGGGCCTTGAGCACCTGGACCTGGTCCTTGCCCGCGAACTGCTGGACCAGCGCCTCATCGGCCCCGCCACCTTCGGGGGCATCCGGGTCTGGTCGGCCCACGACGGCCGCTGGACCGTGTGCATCGGGCTGGTGACCCCGGCGGCGACACCCGGTTCGAGGCCCCGCCACTACGGTCCAGCACTTCCTGAACCTGACCTACCACCTCGTCCCCAAGGGCACCGAACCGCCCTGCACCGACATCGACAACGTGATCGCCGCCATCCTCAACAGCGGCGGCCCCCGATGAACGACACGAGCAAGCCGCAACCGTGCCCCCGTCTCCGTCGCCGTGCCGCTGGGCGGCCCGTGGGCCCGCCGCACCTGGGAACCCGGCAGTGGCACCAGGGAGTGGGTCACCGCCGCCTGCTCCCGGTGCCGGGCCGTCCCATGGGACGAGTCGCTCGGCATGACCGTCACCTTCGCCAGCACCGAGCAGGCCCGCGAGGAACTGACCCGCGACTGGGGATGGACCTGCGCCCCTCGGTCCAACTGGCCGGAGGACGACGAGTTGCTGTGCCCGACCTGCGCGAAAGAGGAAGCAGGCGGTGAGCGGCGACCGCGTCTGCCTTGAGTAGGAACCAGGCGAACGACCGCAGGACCCGGACGCCTGGGCAGTCACCGTCACGGAGTCATGACCCAGGCAGTAAGTAATATGGCACTACACGGAAGGCAGCCAAGTGGCAAGCGAGAACAAGACCCCGATCAAGAAGCCGGGGTAGCCTCGGCCAGGGCAGGGCGCGGGGCGCGGGGGCGCACCCGGAACATCCGACCGGGGCGGCAGCGCCCAGGGACGCAGCCCGAACGGGCACCCGCCGTCCCCGCTCCCACCGCCGAGGCCGCAGTGACCGCGGACCACCCGGAGGGCCGCGCCGGCACCGGCCCCGGCGGGCCGGCCGACTCAGCGCCCTACAGGTTCACCGACAAGCCAGGCGAATGCCGCTGCCCCGACTGCGAGCAGTGCCCCTGCTTCAGCCAGCACGTCAGCAACGTCTGCGCGTGCTGCCGTGCCGGGCTCCACGACCGCACCTGCGGCCCCCCGCCGGTACGCCTGGTAAAAGCGGACAAGTAGCCGCAGACGAACCAGGCGACCCCTGAGCGTCCACGCTCGGGGGTCTTCGCATCAGAGCGCTGTCAGACCTAACAGCCAGACTGTCAGATCAAACAGGGAAGAAGCGGAGTCGGACGATGCATGACATCATCAGCGACATCATCTACTGGGACCAGGCCAACAAGGCATACCTGGCCGGTGAGGGCCAGTCGGGCGAACGGTACATCCAGCGGCTAGAAGCGGCCGGCCGGATGGCCGAGATCGAGGCCCGGTGGCATCATCTCCCCGGAGGGTTCCTAAGCGAGCGGAAGCTCATCAAGACTCACATCCAGGCCGTTGCCGAGAGCACACAGGCTGCAACTAATGAAGAGATGTGCTGGCTGGCCATCGCCGCCGCAACCGCCTGGATACCCCAACGGGAACCGGTTGAGACGGCGTTGCCCCGCAAGCAGGCCACCCCGCTGGACGGCCTTTCTGCTGCTCAGAGGCAGTTACCGTGCTGCGGATAGCAGGTCCGCCGAAAATAGTTTATTGAATCCCTACCCAGTCGCCCTCGACCGTGGTGAACATCGCGTCGGTCTGGTTCGGCAGCCCGCTGTCGCGGACCACCCGGACCGCCTCGGCGACGATCTCCCCGACGCCTTCCCCCGTGCCGAGCGGTGTGACCGAGAACGCAACAAGCATGGGATGCCGCCGAAATTGCGGGGTAGCTAACTGGCTTGACGATCAACGTGTAACATGAATGGCATGTCGCGATGGTATTGGCGCTTTGGGCTGGCTCCAGGTGTAGCCAGCCGCGTCCGCCAACGCTGATCACCCACCTGGAGCCGGAAAAGACAGAGGCAACTGCCTCTGTCTTTGTCATGTCAGGACAGACTGGTTCCCGGGGCGCGGGTGTCGGTCCCTGTAAATAAGGAGACATACGATGCCCCATCACACGAGTGACACACGGATCCTCGGCTACGAACCCTTGCTGGCGCCTGCGGCGCTGTTGCAGGAGCTTCCGCTGGGGCAGGCCCGGGAGGCCACCGTTGAGCAGGGCCGCGCGGACGTGCGCGCGGTGCTGGAGGGCACCGACGACCGTTTGCTGGTCGTGGTCGGCCCCTGCTCGGTGCATGACCCGGTCGCTGCCCTGGACTACGCGCGGCGGCTGGCCGGGCTGCGCCGCTCGCTGGACGAGGAGCTGCTGATCGTGATGCGGGTGTACTTCGAGAAGCCGCGGACGGTGACCGGCTGGAAGGGCCTGATCAACGACCCGGGCCTGAACGGCAGTTACGACGTCCACCGCGGCCTCCGCACCGCACGCCGGCTGCTGCTGGATGTGGTCGAGCTGGGCCTGCCGGTGGGGTGCGAATGGCTGGACCCGGTCACCCCGCAGTACATTGCGGACGCTGTGGCCTGGGGCGCGATCGGCGCGCGGACCACGGAGAGCCAGGTGCACCGGCAGCTCGCTTCCGGCCTGTCGATGCCGGTGGGCTTCAAGAACGGGACCGACGGGGATGCTCAGGTGGCGATCGACGCCTGCCGCGCGGCCGCGGCCCAGCACACGTTCTTCGGGGTGACGCCCGCCGGCGCCGCGGCCGTGGTGAACACGGCGGGCAACAGCGAGTGCCACATCATCCTGCGCGGCGGCCGGTCCGGGCCGAACTACTACGCCGGCGACGTCTCCGCCGCCCTGGACCTGGTCACCAGGGCGGGACTGCCCCGGCGCCTGATGGTCGACGCGAGCCACGGCAACAGCGAGAAGGATTACCGTCGGCAGCCCGTGGTGGCGGACGCGCTGGGAGAGCAGATCGCCGCTGGCGAGCAGGGCCTCATCGGCGTGATGCTGGAGAGCTTCATCACAGCCGGGAAGCAGGCCCCCGGCGACCCCGCCGGCCTGGTCTACGGTCAGAGCATCACCGACGGCTGCATGGACTTCGACACCACCGCACAGGTTCTCGACGCACTGGCCGCCGCCGTCCGCCGTCGCCGCGAGGTTCATCCGGACCATGCGCGCCGGTCCTGCGCCACCGCGTCGGCCTGACCACGATCTGGCCGGGCTGGCACGGACGGGTCTGGCCGGCCCGTAGACTGTGCGCGTCTTCGCGCTCCAGCGGGCCGGTCTTCGGTACCCGCGGCTGTGGCGTGGCGGGAGTTCCTGGCCGCAGCGTAGGGGCCGCTGGTTGGCGCAACAGTTTGTTCATACTGCTGGACGGGGACCATGCTGACG
>Ga0302219_10000305_pt1 | contig 23913 bp, 23 predicted proteins | sample II_Palsa_E1_2_FD_194569 | JGI IMG/M metagenome (GOLD analysis project Ga0302219, IMG submission 194569) | Peat permafrost microbial communities from Stordalen Mire near Abisko, Sweden - II_Palsa_E1_2 | ecosystem: Environmental > Terrestrial > Soil > Palsa > Peat permafrost | place: Sweden...
CGCCTTCATGCGGTCCGCTTCGAGAAAGAGGCCCAGCTCCAACTGATTCTTGGGCAACTCTTCGAAGTAAGTGGTGCGGTCTTCGTTGGTGGTGCCGTTCATCCCGCCGCCATTGTTCAGCACCTGGATGAAGTGCTCGCCCTTGCCGACGTTGGCCGAACCCTGGAACATCATGTGCTCGAAAAGGTGGGCGAAACCGGTGCGGCCGGGTCGCTCATTGCGGCTGCCGACGTTGTAGGCGACATCAATCGCATATACCGGCGCGGTGTGGTCGGGCACCAGAATTACGCGCAGGCCGTTATCGAGCTTGGCGTCGCGCAATTCGAGCTGCGGCAATTTCAAATCGTCATCGCCCGGCGCAGCATGCAGGGCCGTTACGAATCCACTGGCTACCACGATTCCTAGAATGGCGGCTAAACCCAACCTCCACCTTCCCCTGCGGCCTACCCTCATCGACTTGCCCTCCATGCGGCGGCGAATATTCTCTATCTTCGGATGGCTGAACGCAACTTAGACGTGCCCGACAAGATTTTGGCGGCGCGAAGGCTTCAATACTTTCAAAAATTACAGAACGGATGGATTCGGCGGCCCAACTATGCCGGAGGGCGCAACTAGGCTAAAATTTGAGTAATCGCGATGGCCAATTCATCCGCCAAAAGCATAACCGTGGGCATCACCGGGGCGAGCGGGGCGATTTACGCGCAGGCTGTGCTGCGACTGCTCGACGCCGATCCCAGCGTGGAACGCGTGTTTCTGGTCTCGACCGAAACCGGGATGAGGCTGCTGGCGACGGAACTCGGCGTGGTGCCATCCGAGTCCAAGAAGCTCGCGTCGATGCTGACCGGAACGCCCGCGGCGAAAATTGATTTTCTGCCGAACAAAGATGTTGGTGCGATCATTGCTTCGGGAAGCACGGTGGTGGATGGGATGGTCGTGGTTCCGTGCTCGGCGGGAACGATGGGCGCGATTGCGGCCGGCACGGCGAGCGATCTGCTGACGCGTGCCGCCGACGTTTGCCTGAAGGAGCGCCGCCCGCTGGTGTTGTGCCTGCGCGAAACTCCGCTGAACCGGATTCACTTGGAAAATATGCTGCGGGTGAACGATGCCGGAGCAGTGGTGATGCCGGCGATGCCCGCTTTTTATTACGGGCCCAAAACGATCGACGATTTGGTGGAACAATATTGTTGCCGCGTGCTGGCGCAACTCGGGCTGCCGCAGGAGCAGCAATATCGCTGGAAGGGCGGGCCGGCGGCAAAACGCGCGGTGGCCGGTGACGGATACGATGTCTAGATTTTCCGCGCGATCCGCGACGAAAATGGAAAAGCATGGCTCAATCTAAAAATCGCGTGGCAGTGGTGCTCGAAATGATCAAGTTCGAGCATTCCGTGTTTGCGCTGCCGTTCGCGTTGGTGGGCGCCCTGCTCGCGGCGCGAGCCGGAGATTCATTGCCGACCTGGCGGCAGATTCTGTGGATCGTGGTGGCCATGGTTGGCGCGCGCTCCGCGGCGATGACCATGAACCGGATTGCCGACGCCGAGTACGACGGCCGAAATCCACGCACCGCGAATCGCGCGCTGCCCAAAGGCGAATTGTCTCTTTCTTTCGCGTGGCTATTCACCATTGTCGCTTCCGCGATACTGGTGATTGCGGCGTGGCAGTTGAATCCGCTGGCACTGAAACTTTCTCCGGTCGCGCTCGCCGTTTTGTTTTTGTACTCCTACACCAAGCGATTTACTTCGTTGTCGCATTTCGTTCTGGGTTTCTGCCTGGGCATGTCTCCGGCCGCGGCCTGGATCGCGATGCGCGGCTCGCTCGACTGGCGCATGCTGATTCTTTGTGCCGCTGTGACTTTGTGGGTGGGCGGATTCGACGTGCTCTACGCCTGCCAGGATGTGGAGTTCGACAAATCCGCGGGGCTGTATTCCATACCGAAAAAATTCGGAATTGCGCGGGCGCTATCGATCGCGCGCGCGCTGCATGTGGTGATGATTGCGTTGCTGGTTTGGCTGGCGCTGAGTTTCCAGTTGCCCTGGCCGGCGTGGGTGGGAATTTGCCTGGTCGCGGCGCTGCTGGCGTACGAACATTCGCTGGTGAAACCGAACGACCTGACAAAAATGAATGCTGCGTTTTTCGCAGTGAATGGCTATATTAGTCTAGTGTTCCTGCTTTTCTGGGGAGCCGCGGCCATCGTGGTTCATCACTAATACCGCGCGATTGGCGAGAGACGCAGACCTAGGATGTCACGTAAATGACTACAGCAGTTGAACTTAAAACTTTGAAGCTGAGCGATGAACGGCTTGATCCGGTGGCCAGGAAGGTCCTGGCGGGTGAACGCCTGGACGCGGCTGACGGCTTGCTGCTGTACGAATCGCACGACCTGCTTGGCGTCGGCTGGCTGGCGAATTTCGTGCGCGAAAAAAAGCACGGCAACGTCACCTACTACAACGTCAACCGGCACATCAATCCCACGAACGTGTGCATCGCGCATTGCAAACTTTGCGCCTTCGGCCGCTCGCCCGATTCGCCGGGGGCCTACACTTTTTCGCTGGATGAAATGTACGCGCGCGCGGGAGAAGGCGTCGCCGAAGGCGCAACCGAGTTTCATATTGTGGGCGGCCTACATCCCGATTTGCCTTTCTCGTTTTATCTCGATTTGATTCGCGGTTTGAAACAGCGCTACCCGCAAGTTCACCTAAAAGCTTTCACCATGGTGGAAGTGGGTTACTACGCGCGCATCAGCAAACTTTCGATTCGCGAAACGCTGCTGGCGATGAAAGAGGCAGGGGTGGATTCGCTGCCGGGGGGCGGCGCTGAGATTTTTCATCCGCGGGTACGCAAGCTGATCTGCGACCACAAAGTGAGCGGCCAGCGCTGGCTGGAAATCGCGCGCACCGCGCACGAAATCGGGTTGCGCTCGAACGCGACGATGCTCTACGGGCATTTGGAAACGAACGAAGAGCGCGTGGACCACTTGATCCAACTGCGCGCCACGCAGGATAAAACCGGCGGATTCGTGACGTTCATCCCGCTGGCGTTTCATCCGGCGAATACGGCGCTGGCGCACATTCCGCCGCCAACCGGATTCGACGACTTGAAAGCCATCGCGGTGTCGCGCTTGATGCTCGACAATTTCGACCACATCAAAGCGTATTGGATCATGTTGACGCCGCGCATCGCGCAGGTGGCGCTGCGCTTTGGTGCGAACGATCTCGACGGGACCGTAGTGGAAGAAAAGATTTACCACGATGCGGGCGCGACCACCGCCGAGAACATGAGCCGGGCGGAACTCGAGCGGCTGATTCGCGCCGCCGGACGCGTGCCGGTGGAACGCGACACGCGTTACAACCCGGTGGATCGAATCAAGAATCCGTTCCCTACGCCGGCGGCGAAACGCACCGAAAATTTTATCCCCGAAACTTCACTCACGCTGAACGTCTAGCATCGAGACGTCCGGCTTGACCCGCGATTTATTCGGCAGTACCCAACAGCTGCACGTGAATCGAGCGTTCGCGCGGGCCATCGAGTTCGGCCAGCAGAATTGATTGCCACCCGCCAAGCGCCATCTCGCCATTTCTCACCGGAACCGAAATCGTGTGGCCCAGAACCATGGCGCGCAAATGCGCGTCGGCATTCTGCCGGCTACATTCGGAGAGTTTCGGATCATTGTGGCGCCAGTAATCCATGCGCCCGACCAGGCGTTCGAGAAACGATTTGATGTCGTCCAGCAACGCCTGCTGGAATTCATTGATGAAAACGGCGGTCGTGGTATGCAGGGACTGCACCAGAATAAGACCCGCTTTCATTCCATTCTTGCGAATCACTTCGTTCAAATCTTTCGAAATATTAATCAGCTCAAGACGTTCGCGGGTCTGGTAGCACAAAGTATCCAGATACATCTGAATGCCGGGTTTGGACTTCTCCGGGGCGGGTTTCGAGCCATTTACCGGAGCGGGCTGGTTGAGCTCAAGGATCTTCATGAATGCATTCCTCTCAAAAATCGATTAAAGGACGGAAGCTGAGGTACGACAACGCACTCTCAATTGGATGCGCTGGTTAGACGAGAGTTGCGCGGCGTTCATTGAAAGTCATGCGGTAATTCAGGCGTGCGGGTGGGTTTTGTCGTACACGGCCATGAGCTGCTGGATGCTGGCCTGGGTGTAACGCTGGGTGGTGGAAAGCGAAACGTGGCCGAGCAATTCCTGAATTGCGCGGAGGTCGGCGCCGTCGTTCAGCAGATGCGTGGCGAAAGCATGGCGCAGGGAATGCGGATGCAGATTCCAATCCACTTTGGCCAGCTTGCAATATTTGGTGACGATGTAGCGTACCGAACGATCGGTGAGGCGGCGGCCGCGCCAGTTAACGAACACCGCTTCTACTTCCGGTTTGGCGGCGGCTTCCAGAATTTCCTGGCGAATCGGCCAGTATTCGTCGAAGGCGGTCTGCGCTTTCGCGCCGTAAGGCACCACGCGTTCTTTGCGGCCTTTCCCCAGCACGCGCAGCATCTGCCCAGTCTTGTCCATGTCGCCGAGGCTGAGACCGACCAGCTCGCTGACGCGTAGACCGGAGGCATAGAGCAATTCGAAAATGGCACGGTCGCGGCGCGGCACCAGTTTTTCGGTGCGTTGGTCGGATTTGCCAAAACTTTTTTCCACGGTGCGTTTCGATTTTTGCGGAAGTTTTGGCTTCGCGGCGTTGGCGCCGCCGGGAAGGCCATCCAGGAAAGTGTTAATTTCTTCCGCGGTCTGGATCCGGGGAATTCGCCGGGGCAATTTGGGAGTGCTGACCAGTCGCGCTGGATTCTGCTTCACGTATTGCTCGCGCACGCAAAATTTAAAAAACGTGCGCAGCGCGGCCAATTTCCGCGCGATGGTGGGTTTCTGCAATTTGCGGTCGTAAAGCCAGGCCACGAATTCGCGAATCACGCGATGATCGACCTGGCCGATGGGCAGGGTCTTTTCGCCTGGCGGAGTGAGAAATTCCTGAAAGAGTTTCAAATCGCCGTAATAGTCCTCGATGGTAGCGGGCGAAGAGTTGCGCTCGTAGCGCAGATAGTTGATGAATTTGTCGATGACCGGTTTCATCGGAGTCGAGTGCTGCGGAAATTATAGACCTGCGGGACGGAGGGCGTGGTCATTCGATTTTCAATAGGGGATCGGATTGGTACCGGTCCCGGCTGAGCGTGGCAGGGCACGAACGCGAAATCAGGATTTGCTTCCGGGTCCGGCCGCGACTTCGACCGGTTCCTGCGGATGCACGAATTTCGGCTTGGACTGCTCGGTTGGCGCGGAAACGGGTGTAGTGCCATTGGTCGATGGCGGCGCCTCAGTGGGAGCCGCACCCGCGCCAGCCTCGACGGGCGCTGGCGCTTCGATTTCCCAGTCGCAGCCCTCTTTGATGCAGCTGCGGAAATTGCCCTGCTTGGTGCGCTTCTCGACGATAAACGGCGCGTGGCATTTCGGGCACGGCTGGTTAATCGGCTCGTGGGGCGTGGTGAAATCGCAATCCGGGTAGCGGCTGCAGCCGTAGAAAATGCGGCCCGCGCCGCGGCCGCGCGAAATTCCGCGGCGCACGAATTCGCCTTCGTCGCATTTGGGGCACTTGATGCCCAGGGTGATCGGGCGGGTGTACTTGCATTTCGGATAGTTGGTACAACCGATGAAATCGCCGAAGCGTCCAGCGCGACGCAGTAGCTGCGCGTCATCCAGCGGGCATTTTTCATCGAGCGGGACGTCGGGCTGGCGCGCGATGCGCGTGCCTTCCACCAGTCGCCGGGTCGTCTTGCAATCCGGATAACCTTTGCACGCGAGGAAGACGCCAAAGCGCCCGCGCTTGATGACCATTTCCTTGCCGCAATTGTCGCAGTATTCGATTTTGGGCGTGCCATCCGCTTCGGCGGGAAGCTCGGGCGACAAATCCTTGATGTAATCGCAATCCGGGTAGCGATTGCAGCCCAGGAAAAATCCGTGGCGGCTGATGCGCTCGAGCAATTCTCCTTCGCCGCACTTTTCGCATTTCTGTCCGGTGGGGATGCCGGCCTTGTAGGAAAGCATTTCGTCGTCGGCTTTATCCAGGTCGACGATGAAGCGGTCCCAGAATTCCTGCACCGCGGTGCGCCAGCCGAGTTTTCCTTCTTCGATTTCGTCCAGCTCTTCTTCCAGGCGCGCGGTGAAGCCCACATCGAAAATATCTTCGAAGCTTTTCACCAGCAGCACGCTGACGCGTTCGCCGAGCATGGTGGGCGAGAAGCGGCCCTGATCCTTGGTGACATATTCGCGTTCGACGAGGGTGGAAATGATCGCGGCGTAGGTCGACGGGCGGCCGATTCCTTTTTCTTCCAGGTCCTTGACCAGCGTCGCGTCGTTGTAGCGCGGCGGCGGCTCGGTGAAATGCTGATCGGGACGAATGGATTCGAGGCGGAGCAGCTGGCCTTCGCGCACCTGGGGCAGCGAGCGGCCTTCGCCATCATCGTCCTTCTCGTCGTCTTCGCGATCGGCCGCGGCGACCGGCATTTGATACACGCGGAGGTAGCCGTCGAATTTCTGGACCGTGCCGGTGGCGCGGAAAGTGTAGTCGCTGGCGGAAATATCGATGGTGGTCTGGTCGAAAATAGCCGGGAGCATCTGCGAGGCCACGAAGCGCTGCCAGATCAGCTGGTAGAGCTTGAAAAGGTCGTCTTCGAGATACGGCCGCACGTCTTCGGGCGTGCGGGTGACATCGGTGGGGCGAATCGCTTCGTGCGCTTCCTGCGCGTCCTTCTTCGATTTAAAGAAATTCGGTTTTTCGGGCAGGTAATTCGAGCCGAAGCGCTCCGGAATCATGGTGCGGACCTGATCGAGGGCGTCGTTTGAGACGCGCACGGAATCGGTACGCATGTAGGTGATCAGCGCGATCGAGCCTTCGCTGCCGAGTTCGACGCCTTCGTATAATTTCTGGGCGATTCCCATGGTGCGCTTCGCGGTATAGCGCAAGCGGTTATAGGAAGCCTGCTGCAGCTTGGAAGTCGTAAAGGGCGGCGGCGGGTTGCGGCGCTTTTCCTTCTGCGCCACCGAAGCCACTTCCCATTTTGCTTTTTCAACGGCGGCCAGAACGGCGTCGGCCGCGGCCTGATTGGCAACTTCGAGGTCTTCGTCTTTGAACTTGTGCAGCTTGGCTTCGAAAACCGGAGGCGTCCCGGCGTCGAGCATGGCGTGGATGGTCCAATACTCCACCGGCACGAACGCGCGAATTTCGAGCTCGCGTTCGACGATGAGGCGCAGGGCCACGGTTTGCACGCGGCCGGCGGAAAGGCCGCGGCGCACTTTGTTCCAGAGCAGGGGCGAAACTTTGTACCCGACGATGCGATCCAGGACGCGGCGGGCCTGCTGCGCGTCAACCAGATCTTCGTTCACCTGCGCCGGGTTCTCGAACGCGGCCTTGATGGCCTTCTGCGTGATTTCGTTGAACATCACGCGATAAATTTTGGGAGGCGCGCCGTTCACGGGCGCCAGGACTTTCTTTTCGGCCTTCGGCTTGGCTTCCTCGCCTTCTTTGGCTTCGCCCTTTTGTTCTTCCTGGACCTTGGCGATCATTTCCGCGTATTTTTTGGGCCGGCCGAAAATTTCCGCCAGATGGGCGCAAATCGCCTCACCTTCGCGATCCGGGTCGCCCGCGAGATAGATGGCTTCCACGCCGCGCGCCGCTTTCTGCAGATCGGTAATGACCTTGATCTTGTTGGGAATGACTTCGTAGGTCGGCTCAAAAATATTTTCGGAGGTGACCACCACCGGCTTGGGAATTTTCTTTTCCGGAGCGCCCGCCTTGGCCTTGGTCTTGCGTTTCTTTTTCTTGGGCTTGCCGTTCGGGTCGGCGGGCAGAAGTATCCCGATGTTTTTCTTGGGCAGGTCCATCACGTGGCCGTACGAAGCCTTGACCAGGTAATTCTTGCCCAGATATTTGTTGATAGTCTTCGCCTTAGCCGGCGATTCGACGATTACGAGTGATCTTGCCATGCGCTGGTGCCTCTTCTCCTCAATACATCCTCAATACAGGGATGCTGCACGGTCCAATTTCGGTGCAGCACACCGCTAGCTGCTGATTTCACCGGCGGCCCAAATCTATCGTTGCGGCCACCGTTCTAACCTTAATATGGAGCAGATTTCCTACGGCCTGGTAAAGGGCGAACTGCCACATCCCCATGGCCTACCATCCTAGCTGCAATTTCCTCGGGCTGTTACAACAGGACTTTAAGGAATTGCTTGCCTGGTAACTGACGTACCACGCCTTTGAGCTCCAGGTCAAATAGGCTGGCCAGCACTTCGGAGGAGGTCAGGCCGGAATTCTCGACTAAATCGTCCACCAAGCGGGCCTCATCCGGGGTCAAAAGATCGTACAAAACCCTTTCGTTTGGCTCCAAACCTTGCTCAACGAGCATGGTCCTTTGCTCGCTGTTGGCCGATTCCACCGGCAAAAGCTCGGCGCGAATCGGCGTGGGGAGCTCTTCGATCACGTCTTCCCAACTGGTGACCAGCTTGGCGCCCTGTTTGATCAGTTGGTTCGGACCAAAACTCGTGAGCTGGGTCGCGTTGCCCGGCACCGCGTACACTTCGCGGCCAAATTCCATGGCCAGCCGGGCGGTAATCAACGATCCCGAGTACTGCGCTCCTTCGACCACCACCACGCCCACCGCCATGCCAGAGATGATGCGATTGCGAATCGGAAAATTCTGCGGCCCCGGGAACGTGCCCATGGCGAATTCGGAAATTATCGCGCCGCGTTTTTCCATCTCCGCGAAGATTTTTTTGTTCTCCTTGGGATAGATCACATCGATCCCGCAGCCGAGCACGCCGATCGTCGCACCGGACGAAGAAGCCAGGGCACCTTTATGCGCGCTGGAATCGATGCCCCGCGCGAGCCCACTGACGATGACCAGACCGCGATCGGCCAAATCCCTGGCCAGTTTCTCCGCCATTTGATTCCCGTAGGGCGTCGGACGACGCGAACCCACGATAGAAATCAAATGACGGTTCAGAAGTTCAACGTTTCCGCGCACATAGAGGAGAGGCGGAGGATCGTAAATTTCGCGCAGGCGCTGCGGATACTCGGGTTCGTCCCAGGTGAGCAGCCGAACACCGGCGGCCTGGGCCTGGGCCAATTCTTTCGCGGCAGCGCTCAGCGGCTGCCGGGTATGGAGCGCCTGCGCTACCGCGGCGGGCAGGCGTTGCGCTTCCAATTCGGTCAGCGAGGCGTTGAAAATCGCGTCCGGGCTGCCCATCTGCCGCAGCAGCTTTCCGGCCATGCGTGCGCCCAGGCCCGGCGTCAACGCGAGCGCCAACCATCCCAAGTATTGTTCGGGGTGCATCCGGCTTGGGGCGAGCCTACGCGGATGTTACAGAACCTGTCAAGTTATCCTCGCGTTATCGACACCATTGGTGACAGGCCGGCTGGATATAGAGCAGTTTTTACTCGACTTTCCCGGTTCGGTTCAGGTTTGCGGCGGCCCGGCACGGTGTAGACTCTTCGCTGCCAAAACACCTCATGTTTCTGCGCGGGAGACGTTCCTTGAAAACGACACAATTCGTTCTGACTGCGCTGCTCGGATTCTTCGCGCTATCCATTCCGGCCTCGGCACAAAACATTCAGGTCGATATCACTCCGGCGCACGCCACCAATCATTTTGTGCCCAATCAAACGCTGGGCGCGGGTGTCGACCGCATTGCGCAGGAAGCCATCGACAAGGGGCTGGCGCAGCCGGCGCTGGATCAGGCTTTGAGTTCCGGCTGGCAGCCGGTGACGTATCGCCAGAATACGGAATTGGCGGTGGAAGCCTGGCACTGGAATCCGCAGGGAACGTGGAGCGATCCGAGCGGAGGCGGAAAGGGATATTTCACGGGCTCGGCGAACCCAACCGAATCGATTCGCTATTCGTATGGGTACTCGCTGCCGCATCGCGGATTTACGCGCAACGATGGAACCGACAACGTCGGTTTTTCCCGGATCACCGACGGCGACCCGAGCAGCTACTGGAAAAGCAATCCGTACCTGACCCAACGATTCACCGGCGAAAGCGATTCATTGCATCCGCAATGGATCGTGGTGGATATGGCGCAACTGCAGCAAATCGACGCGATGCAGCTCAAGTGGGCCGACCCGTTCGCGATTCGCTACGTCGTCCAATACTGGACCGGCGATGATCCGATCAAGGCGCCCACTCGCGGGATCTGGCAAACTTTTCCGGGCGGCACGAAGGCCGAAGGCAAGGGCGGTCTGGCAATTTTGCAATTGGCGAGCGCGCCTTTGCCCGTTCGTTTTTTGCGCATTTTGATGACGGAATCGTCGAACACCTGCGATTCGCACGGGGCGAGCGATCCTCGGAACTGCGTGGGCTACGCCATCGACGAGCTGTACATCGGGACGACGACCGCCGACGGACAATTTCACGACGTGGTGCGACACACCGCGGATCAGGAGCAGACCACGACGTATTGCTCATCGGTCGATCCCTGGCACGAGCCGTCCGACCTGCATTCCACGGCACAAGCGCAGGTGGGATTCGATTTATTTTTCACCAGCGGAGTTACCCGCGGACTGCCCGCCATGATTCCGGTGGCGCTGCTCTACGACACTCCCGACAACGCTGCCGCTGAGCTCACTTATTTGCAGAAGCGCGGATATCCAGTTTCGTACGTCGAGATGGGTGAAGAAGCCGATGGGCAATACATGCTGCCCGAAGATTACGCCGCGCTGTACGTCGAGTGGGCCACGGCACTGCATCGGTTGAATCCAAATCTGAAACTGGGCGGTCCATCGTTTCAGGGCGTAAATAAAGACATCGAGGTTTGGCCCGACGCGAATGGTAAAGTTTCCTGGACCGCGCGTTTCCTGGATTATTTGAAGCAGCACCAGCGGATGAACGATCTCGCGTTTTTTTCCTTCGAGCACTATCCCTACGACCCGTGCCGGATTCCCTGGGGCAGCCTGTACGACGAGCCGGACCTGGTGAATCACATCATGCAAGTCTGGCGCGAGGATGGAGTGCCGGCCAATGTTCCGATGTTCATCACCGAAGGAAATCTTTCATCGGCTTCGAGCGAGACGTACATGGATCTTTTCTCCGGCCTGTGGCTGGCCGATTATGTCGGCTCGTTTTTGAACGCCGGCGGCAACGGACTGTATTACTTCCATTATTTGCCGCTGCAGATGGAGCACGGCTGCAACGATTCTCCCGGAACATTCGGCATGTTCACGGTGGATGCGGATTACAAGATTCAGCAGCCGCTGGCGCAATTTTTCGTGGCGCAACTGATCAATCTGGAATGGGCGCAACCGGGAAGCGGGGAACATCGCGTGTTTCCGGCGAAGGGCGACCTGGATGACGGCGCGGGCCATGCATTGGTGACGGCTTACGCCTTGCAGCGTCCCGACGGACAGACCGCGCTACTGATTGTGAATCGCGACCAGCACAACTCCCACCAGGTCCACATTTCGTTTCAAGATCAGACCAAGCAGGGCGCGGCTTCGTTCGCCGGCGCCGTGCAGGTTCTTACTTTCGGCAGCGCGCAATATCACTGGCAGCCCGCCGAGACTCGCTTCATGGCCCACTCCGAACACGCCGGCGAACGCCCGGTGGTGACCAACACCAAGGGATTCGCCGACCCGGACGGACCGATCAAGCGCACGGACACCACAGCGGGCAAAGATACTTCGTTCGAATTGCCGGCAGCATCGGTGACCGTGATCCGCGGAAAGATTTCCGAAAATTGAAGAAGCCGGCCGACGAACCGAATTATCTTTTTCCAGGCTGGAAAATAATTCGTCCGCCGCGAATGGTGAATCGGACGTTCGCGAAGTTAGTCACGTCTTCGGCTGGATCGGCGTTCAGGACCACGAGGTCCGCTTCCATGCCCGGCGCAATCGTCCCGCGCTTTTCGGATTCCTTGAAGCGTGCGGCCGGCGCGGTGGTCAGACTGGCCAGAATCTGCATCGGCGTCAGGCCCGCATCTTTCATCAGTATGAATTCCTCGAGGGGATCGTAATCGGTCATATAGCCGACATCGGTCCCGAACAAGACCTGGCCGCCGGCTTTCGAAAATGCGCCCAGCTGCCGAGCGCCTTTTTCGGCGAAGGCGCGCTGTTCCTCGAATGTCGCATTTTCCTTGGCCGCCTCAAATTCCCATAATTTCAAAGTGGGCACCAGCGACATGTGGATCGCCAGCATTTTGGCGATGAGCGCGTCGTCCCACGGGCCGACGATCGGCGTGGTGTGCGCCAGCACGTCCACGCGCGAATCCAGCGCCACCTGGATTCCCACGAAGTTTGAAGGATGAGTGAAAACCAGTTTGTTGTTGCGATGCGCTTCGTCCACGGCGGCGCGCGCGACGTCCACCGGCATCGGCTTCACTTTATCCCGCTCGACCAGCGAGCCGGTGAAAAGTTTCACCAGATCCGAACCGCCGGCGAATTCTTCGCGCACGATTTTCACCGCCTCCTCGGGAGTGGAGGGCTGCGGAAGTATCCGTTGAATCTCCAGCGGCAGCGATTCGCGCACATAAAACGGCAGTCCATTGGGCGGGTACAAGCCGGCGCCGGCCGTGAGTATCCGCGGACCAGGAACCTCTCCCGAATCCACGCGGGTGCGAAGGGCCACGGTGTTGGCGAGATCCGAAGACAAATCGACGGCGGTGGTGACGCCGTAGCGCGTAAGCACGTCGCGCATCTGCTGAGTGAGTTTCGGGGCAGGTTGGTGCTCGGCGTCGTCCCATTTCGTTTCGGTGAAATGAACGTGACTATTCTGGAAGCCGGCGGTGATCACCTTTCCCGCGCAATTGATGACGATGAGCCGGGGAATGCTTGGGTCGGCGGACGCTCGGTCGGCCTGAACCGCGACGATCTTTCCGCCGCGGATCGTTACCGAACCGTGTTCGATCGGCGGAGCCGTGGGCGAGGTATAAATTTTGGCGTCTTGCAGAATTAATATTTGATCGGCGGAGGAAGGGTTTTGGCCCTGGGCAGATATGAGCCCGACAATCATCACTAGAGCCGCACAAACCACGCTGAGAAACAATCTCACTTGGTCCTCCGCCACGCCGGCACGATTCCACAAATTACCGCAGTTTCGGGAATAGCGATACGTCAGGAGAGCCGCAAAAATTCGGACGGCCTCAACTCAGGTGATGAGGAAGCTCGCTGGGTTTATTCGCAAAATTGGTAGAATGCGCGCCATGCGAATGCTCCTGGTTGTCGTTTTTCTTCTGGCCTCGGCGATGTCGCCCATGCCCGTTTGGGTGGTGCAAACTTCGGGTATCGATACAAATCTGCGCGGCGTCAGCGTTGTGCATTTTCGCGATCCCGTTGGAGCTGAAGCTCCCGTCGTCTGGGCCTCCGGCTCCAACGGCGCGATTTTGGGGCCGCCTCGCACGGGCAAAGAGTGGACCCGGCTGCACGTAGCCGGCGGCGAAACGCTGGATTTTCGCAGCATTCGGGCCTTCGACGAGAGGACGGCTTACGTGATGTCCAGCGGTGAAGGCGAGAAATCCCGCATCTACAAAACCACCGACGGAGGCCAGACCTGGGCGCTGCAATTCACCGGATCGCGCCCGGCGTTTTTTCTGGACGCGCTGGTTTGCGATTCCCCGAAGCATTGCCTGGCGCTGAGCGATCCGGTCGACGGCCGATTCCTCATCATTTCCACCTACGACGGCGAAAAGTGGCTGCCGCTGGATCAACTGGCCATGCCGCTGGCGCTGAAAGATGAAGGAGCGTTTGCGGCCAGTGGAACTTGCCTGGCGTTATACGGAAACGATATTTATTTTGTGACCGGCGGACCGGCGGCGCGACTTTTTCATTCGCCGGATCTGGGGCGCCGATGGTCGGCGATTCCGCTGCCGATTGCGAGCGGCAATCCTGCGGCCGGTGCTTTTTCGGTGGCTCGCCACGGCAAGAATATGGTGGTGGTCGGCGGCGACTATAAAAATCCCGGCCGGCGCGAGCGCGTCGCGGCCTACTCGCACGATGCCGGGCGGACCTGGAAATTGGCGGCGCAGTCTCCCGCCGGATATCGTTCGGCCGTTGCATGGCTGGACGATCGCACAATTGCTACCGCTGGACCAAGCGGCGAAGAAATCAGCACCGATGGCGGCGTGCATTGGAAACCGAACAGTACGCTCAATCTGAATGCGCTCGCGGTTTTGAATCTGCATGAAGCGTGGGCCGTCGGCGCAAATGGGACGATCAGCCGCTTCTCGCTCGAAACGCAGTAGGGTCCGGACGGAGCAGGCCAAAAACGCATTCAGGCGGCCACTTACGGGCCAAATCGGCTGAAATCTGCGAATGATTCGGAATTTCAGACGCCGAAAGCCGGCGCGAACCCTATGTTATATTTGTGGGTGTCGTTCGTAGAGCATAGATAGGCTTTCGCATGCGCAAACTTCGAATTTCGATTGTCGAGTACCTGAACACCGCGCCGCTGGTTTGGGGATTCACCGACGGGCCGCTGGCGGGGAAGTACGAGCTTTCGTTTACCGTCCCCTCGCAGTGCGCCGAAGCGCTCCGCCGCGGTGATGTCGACGTGGCCATCATTCCTTCCATCGAGTATCAACGCATCGAAAATATCGTGGTGCTGCCGGACATGGCAGTCGCGGCCAAAGACGAAGTGCGCAGCATCCTGGTGGTGGCGAAAAAGCCGATCGAGCTGGCGAAACGCATCGCGCTCGACACCAGTTCGCGCGCGTCGCAGGCCTTGGTGAAAATACTGGCCGACGGCCTGTGGGGCATCAAACCGGAATTCGTGGACGCGCCGCCGGACGCGAGCGAAATGCTGCAATCCGCCGATGCGGCGTTGATCATCGGCGACCCGGCGCTGCGCATTGCGATGAAGATGGAAGCTCTCGCGGCGAAAGTGGCCAGCGGAGAAGATTGCTGCAAGGGCGACCCGGAAGATATGCCGGTCCCCGGATTTGAAACCACTTTTGTCTACGACGTCGCTTACCAGTGGCGCGAGATGACCGGCAAGCCGTGCGTGCTGGCGATCTGGGCCGGGCGGCCGGAGGTTATGACGCCGGAAGTGGTCGCCGATTTCGAGGCGTCTAAGCGGTTCGGCGTGTCGCATTTGCGCGACATTTGCGAGGCGGCCGCGATAAAACTCGATATGCCACCGCGCGAGCTTGAGCGATACTTGAGTGAGAACATTCACTTCGGGCTGGAGCCGGAATATCTCGAAGGCTTGGGCGTGTATTACGAAAAAGCCGCGGCGCTGGGGCTGACTCCGCGCAACAAACCTTTGCAGTTTGCGGGCACCACGGTTCGCGGGCCAGCCAGCGCCAAGGCGATGCAGTAAGAATCGATATTTCGGCAAGCGCAGAGGTATGAAGCAAAACAACCATGGGAATCTCCAAACAAGAAGCGCTCGATCTTTTTAACTCCGACGACCTGATCGGCATCGGCATGGCCGCGAACGAAGTGCGCCGCCGCAAAACCGACCCGCGCGTGGCGACGTATCAGATCGACCGCAACATTAATTACACGAATTTCTGCACCGAATATTGTTCCTTCTGCGCGTTCTACCGGCCTATTGGCGCGAAGGACGGCTACATTTTGCCGCTCGAAACGATTTACGACAAAATCCAGGAAATGATCGAGCTGGGCGGTAACGGAGTTTTGCTGCAGGGCGGCCTGCATCCGGACCTGCGCATCGAGTTCTACGAAAACATGCTGCGGTCGATTAAGGCAAAATTTCCACACGTGCATTTGCACTGCTTTTCGGCGCCGGAGATTAACTGCATCTCCGAAGTTTCGGGATTGTCGGTGCGGGACACGATTGCGCGCCTGCGCGATGCGGGCCTCGATTCCATCCCGGGCGGCGGGGCGGAAATTCTCGACGACGAAATTCGCGCGAAAATTTCGCGGCTGAAGTGCCGGTCTGACGAGTGGGTCAACATGCATCGCGACGCGCATAGCCTGGGCATGCGCACCACGGCCACCATGATGTTCGGCTGCGGCGAAGAATATCGCCACCGCGTCAACCATTTCGAAACCGTGCGCCAGATTCAGGAAGATACCGGGGGCTTCACGTCGTTTATTCCTTGGTTTTTTGCGCCGGAGAATACTCCGTTGGGCAGGAAAATTCCCGAAGCGACTGCTTTTGATTATCTGAAGACGCTGGCCATCAGCCGGCTGTATCTCGACAACATCGACCACATTCAGTCCAGCTGGCTTACGCCCGGAATTAAAATCTGCCAGCTCGGTTTGCAGTTTGGCGCCGACGATGTGGGCAGCATTTTGATTGAAGAAAATGTGGTCTACGCCGCGGGCGTGCGCAATCGCACCAACGAACAGGAATTGCGCCGCATCATCTCCGACGCGGGCTACATTCCGGCGCAGCGTGACACGCTTTATCGTTCTTACGCTTGGAAGCCCATCGCAGCGTAGATTTTCTTTTCCGTTTTGTCTTAGAACTTCGGTGGCAGGGTCACTTCGAGGACGACTTCGGTTCCTTCCGGCAGGTCCAGCGACTCATTAATCACCAGCGCGCCTTTGATATAACGAGCGCGCAGCGCGCGCGGCAATTTCACCCGCGGGTTTTCCGGCGTCGATGCTTCCACGGCGGGCTTGCTTACCGCAGTCGCGGGCCGTCGATTTTCGATCTTCGCGGTTCCCCCGGCATCGAGGGCCACATTGGCCAAGGCGTCCGCATCCTTATTCAATTCGCGGCGGACATGCTCAATCGCGAAGTACTGCAGCTGGCGGGAAAGTTTGGCGGCGCGTTCCTGCAGCGGCTTCAGATCCGGACTCTTCACTTTGTAAACGCCTTGCATCTGCCGCACCAGCAATTCGGAATCGCTGCGAATGCGCAGCGACGAGATCCCGTGAATCATGGCGTAATCGAGCGCCGCCAGCAGCGCGAAATATTCCGCAACATTATTCGTCTCGCGTCCGATATTTTTGGCGAGTTCCAAAACGATTTTTCCGTCGGGATCGCGCAGCACCACTCCGTACGAAGCCGGCCCGGGATTGCCGCGCGACGCGCCATCAATATTGGCGACGTGCACCCCCGCCGGAACGGACGCCTGCGAATCCGCGAAAAGCCGCGCGCTTCCGGGTGGGCTGGTCTTAGTGGGCCGCGCCAAGATTTTCAGTTCTCGCGATGGGTGGAAGTGGAGTCAGGAGCGGGAGGGGCAGGCTGGGCATTGGCCACGGCCGCCGCGGCAGTGGGTTCGGTGTAATAAAGGATGCGGGTGCACGTTTCACAGTGAAACATTTCGTCCGTGGTGGAGCGTCGGATGGCCTGAATCACCTGCGGCCTCATCCGCATGCCGCAGGCGCTGCATTTCTCTTCGCGAATTTCAGCCAGGGCCAGGTTATCGTGTTTTTTCATGATGCGATCGTAATGATCCATCATGCTTTCCGGAATTTCGGTGACGGCGCGCTCGCGTTCGGTGTTCAATTGCGCCAATTCCTTTTCGGCTTCTTTCTTTTCGGCGTCAATCTTGGCGCGCTCGACTTTCGCCACGTCTTCGGCGGCCTTCACCACTTTTTCGGATTCTTTGATCTGCCGTTCGTACTGCTCGCCCGCGACCATTTGTTCCAGCAACCGGTCTTCGGCATTGGCGATCTCTTTCTCGCCGTTGTCCACTTCGTGCTGCAAGGCTTTGAACGCCTCGTTGGTTTTGACCTGCGAGGTCTGGTCCTTATATTTGCGGACTCGTTCCTTCCACTGCTCCACATCGAGTTCGTACTTTTTTCGATCGCGCACCACGGCAACTTGCGCGGCTTTCGCCGCGTCCAGTTCCGCTTTGGCGGCGGTGATGTATTTCTCGGCATCGGCGCTGCGTTTCGGAAAACTGGCCAGCCGCGCGCGCACCGCCTGCAGCCGCGTGTCGACGCTCTGCAGTTCGAGCAGGTCCTGAAGGATTTTCATCACGATGCGGGCATTCTAACACATTGCCGCGGGCGGGTCGTTCGACGGCCGTGTACGCCGGATACCGCCAGAAACCACTTATAACAGGAGACTTCGCGCCCTCCGGTTCAGCCGCAGGCGGTGAGTCTTTTTCCGGCGGTCACCCGTATTACGGATATGATGCTGGGCGCGGCGATCTTCGGCGGAAGTCACAACAACTCAGCGACAGCGATCTGGGAGGCGGGCGTGGGTCTGGACACTGAAATTGCCCAGCTTCGGCGTGGCGATTTGGATGCGCTGTCCACGCTGCTGACGCGATATCAGAACCGTTTGTATCGTTATTTGCTGCGGATGGTGCGCCAGCCGGCCGAAGCGGAAGATCTGTTCCAGCAAACCTGGCTGCGCGTGGCAGAGAAAATTCACAACTACGATCAAAACCGTAATTTCGATGCGTGGCTGTTCACTCTGGCGCGCAACCTGGCCATCGATCATCTGCGCCGGCTGCGTCCAGAAAGTCTGGATGAGCCGGTAGGTGACCGCGCCGGCGGAGAATCCGCGGCGGCGCGGCTGGTCTCGCGCGAAACGCCGGCACTCGATCGCGTGCTGGCGCGCGAACGCAGCAGCCGCCTGGCCGACGCCATGGAAACGCTGCCGGTGATCCAACGCGAAGTTCTCACGTTGCGCTTCGAAGAAGAATTGAAGTTGGAAGAAATCGCGGAAATTCTGGGCGCGCCGCTTTCCACGGTGAAGACGCGCCTGCGCCGCGCGCTGGATCGTCTGCGCGGAAATCTGGAATCGCAATTCCCTGGGGAAAACTGGCAATGAGCGACCACGACAAAATTCGCGAACTATTGCCGCTGGCGGCCGCCGAAGTTCTGGACCAGCAGGAAGAGCGGCTGCTCGCAGAACATCTGCGCACCTGCAGCGCGTGCGCCGCGCAACTCGAAGAATGGCGCTTGTTGGCCGGCGGTCTGCGCCGGCTGCCGACACCGCAACCGCGTGGCGTGGTGGTGGAACGCGCGCGAGCCATGGCGCAGATTCGCCTGACCGAACACCTCGAGCACCAGTGGAATCGCGGAGTGATGACCGGCCTGATCGCCTTCGCCTGGATTCTGACGCTGCTGAGCTGGCCCGTATTTCGATTTATCAGCGGCGGATTTCTCAGCATGCTCGACCCGCAGTTTAGCCATACCTGGCTGGTGTTTTGCGTGTTCACGACTTTGGTGTGGGCAGGTGGAGGCGCGGCCGCAATTCTGCTGTCGATGCAGCAACGGCGCGAAAGGAGCTTGGCATGAGTCGCTTCACTGAAGAATTGAAAATAATTCCCAAGACCGCGCGAATCATCGCGGGATTCGCCTATGTCGCGGCAGTGGTGTTCTGGATCCTGATGTTCACGTTCTCGCACGACCAGGGAATGCAAAGCCTCCCGGAGGTGGGAAAGATCGCAGTGGTCTTGCTGCCGGGAGTGGTACTGGCTTGCTACGTTTTGCTGATCGGCTACGTGAACGGGGACGCCCGGCGGCGCGGCATGCGTTACGTGATGTGGACGCTGCTGGCCATGTTCATTCCCAACGCGATCGGCATCATTCTGTATTTCATCCTGCGGGATCCGCTGATGAAGCCGTGCCCGGGTTGCTCGCTGATCGTGCGGCCGGGCTTCACCTTCTGCCCGCACTGCGGCACTTCGCTGCGGCCGACTTGTTCGAACTGCGGCAAGGCGGTCGAAATCGGTTGGGCGAATTGCCCGCAATGTGGAACGAAACTGCCGGGAGTTGCGCCCGCGCCGAATCCAATCGGTTGAGCCGGTGGATCGCGCGCAGGAGATCCAGGGATGAATGGCTCCTACTGGGTGGTCTGCACTTCCATCGTCTGATCCACCGAATAGTTCTGGCAGCCGGGATTCGTGGTCGCCGGGCAATGGGTGAAGACGCGGAACCCGCCGCCGGAAAGGTCGATGTCGTACACATAACCATCGCGACCGGTAGGGGCGATGGCCAGAGCGCCGCTCGAAGTTAACTCAGTCAGCGAGACATACGCTCCGTGTTCGGCCTGGTACGTGCGTTCGGCTTGCGCGATTCCCAGCAGATCGTTTTTTACGCCGACCATGTTGATGGTTTGCGTGGGCGTCAAGCCGCTGGTCGACTCCACCTTCTGAAAATAATTTTTGTAGGCCATCACGGCGATCAGCGCGACGACTAATAATCCGACTAAGCTTCCCAAGCCTCGCATCGTTCACCTCGGGTAGAGCAGGCGCCTCACGCGCTTCCTTCACTGCATGCGCGCTTTTCGCGAGCTTACCGCCGTCGCGGGGATCGGACAACCGAAGGGAATGGACTGGTCACCTATGAATTAGCCTGACCGAAGGGCCGGCAGTCAGCGGGAGTGGACTGTTCCGGAATCCGCTGCTGATTCGTGAATGCTGAGGATGTACCAGCGGTCTTCCGCTTTGCGGCAGAGCATCATGCCGTGCCCGGCGAAATGCACCGACGGGGATTCCAGCGTGTAATCGTACGAAGTCCAGACGACGTCGCCGACGGCTTGTTGATCTTTCATGGTCATCGACATGCGCGCGGGAGGATTCGAAGAAAAATACGCGCGGCGAAAATGATCGGTGGCGCTGGCGCGGCCGTGATATTCGCCGCTGGGACTAATCAGCACGAAGTCCGGATCGAGGCATTTCGCGAGCTGGTCGGCATTCGCTTCGTTAAACGCCTCGGAGCAGAGCTCCATCGATTTCTGCATGTCGCGAATCATCGCCAGTTCCGCCGGGTCGGGAGCGGCCAGGCCCAGACGAGCCACGCTGCGCTTCAGGTCGATGGTCACGTTCAGCTGTTCGAGCAGGTCCACGCCAAAAATTCCATCAATCGGACCTCCGCAGGCTTTGGCGATGGCGCTCAGGTCCACGGCGGGAAGTTTTACATCCAGCAGGCGGCGATTGCCGAGCCGTAGTTCGGAAATCGAAGCTTCGCGTGCCGTGGCCGCTTTGGTTCCATTCCAGGAAGAGATCTCAACTTGCTTGGAGCGCCCGGCGGGGAATGATTTGACGTTCAACATCGAAGTGGCGGCGGTATCCACCAGAAAATGCATTTCGATCTTGTCGGCTTGCACCACGACCACCGGGAGACGATCGCAGCGCTCCAGCGGAATCTCGGAGGAAGGGATTTGCTGCGCGCAAGCACTCCCGGCGGTGCCGAGCACCACAGCAAGTGTGGCGAACGCCGCGATCAAACCATTCCAGCGGAGTTTCATGGGGCCTCAACTGTTCTTGGTGCTGACTTGCTCCAGTCGCTGCAACACGGCGTTCCGCGCCGTGCGAAAAGCCGTTTTGTCTTTGAACAGACGCGAACTCCAGTTCGCCGCAGTAGCCAGCGCGTGCATCTCAAAAGCGAGTTGATGCGGGTCCACATCTTTTCGCATCTCGTTGGCTTCTTGCGCTGCGCGCGCCGTGTGCTCGAGCTTGCCGAGCCAGGATTTCATCAGCAGCATCACCTGGTCGCGCACCTTTCCCGGCCGGTCGTCGAATTCGAGCGAGACCGCCGAAAAAAAGCAGCCGCCTGGAAAGGTTTTTCCGTCCGCGTAGGAAATCCAATTTTCGTAGAGGGTCCGCAAACGCTTCATGCCCTTCTCGTCCTGGGCCGGGAGGATCACGCGTTCGACAAAGAGCTGCCGCGCGGTATCGACCACCGCCAGCTGCAATTCTTCTTTCGATCCGAAATGCGCGAACAGGCCACTCTTGCTGATGCCCAGTTCGGTGGCCAGCTTGCCGATGGTCAATCCTTCCAACCCCTCGACCGAGGCGAGGGAGACGGCGGTGCGCAAAATCGAATTGCGGGTTTTCAGGCCGCGGGTGCGCTTGACTTTCGTTTGGGGATGGCGCATCTTCATTACCGAGATAATAGCACGACCGTTCGTTTTATTAGCAGGGAGAATTTTAAAAAACCACGAATTGTCGACTGGCGTTTTGCGGGAGTTCGACCCGCGCGGCTGTGATTCGTCCCCAGGGGAGCCGCCGTGGCCTGACTCGGTTCGCAGCGGCCTGCGGATGATCCGGCGCACGCAGCTTGACGTGTGTGACTAAAATGTTAGAGTGACCGTCGTAATTGGGTCGATGGTTTGAGGGTGAGGAGTTTTCTTCGGAAATGGCGCGCGCCAAGAGCAAGCCGCGAGAATCTTCCACCGACTCATCGGCCGGCGAGCGCAACCGGCACGGCTTGCGAAAACGAAACGACGCACCGCCGTTGGCGGCTGCAGCCCCAGAAGCTCCTGGCCTGCGCGAACGCAAGAAAGCCAAACTCCGGCAAGAAATTGTTAAGACTTCGCAGCGGCTTTTCCTGGAGCGCGGGTACGAGAACACCCGCATCGACGATATCGTCAACGTCCTCGACGTCAGCCAACCCACATTTTTTCGCTACTTCCCCAGCAAGGACGCGGTGCTGCGCGAAATCGGCCGCCGCGCGTTTGCCCGCCAGGCCGAAATCCTGCGTACCGAACTTTCCAGCAAAGCCTCCACCGGCGAAAGACTGCGTCGTTTTTTTGAAAGCCTGGCAAAAATCACGGAAGAGGGGCGGCCGCTGTGGCAGGCGGTGATCCTGGCCGGCGCGATGGATCCAGTTCGGTCACCCGAGTTGCGCGAACCGGAAGAAGCCGCGGTGGACCTGCTCCGCGAAATTCTGGCCCAGGGACAGGAACGCGGCGACATCACCCGCGCCTTCCCGGTGGTCCACTTGGCGGAATTCATGGAAGGCTTGTTCAACACCGTGGTCCGGCAGTGGGCGGTGGATCTGCATGGCCCGCACAAATTGGTGGACCGCGCCGCCAATGCCGTGGAATTTTTTCTGCGCGGCGCGAAGCCTTAATCCATGAAAGCCGCGGTCCTGCATGATTTCAAAACGCCGCTCGCACTCGAAGAGGTCGCACGTCCGGTCCCCGGCCCCGATGAAGTTCTGGTCGAAGTGGAAGCCTGCGGAGTTTGCCATTCGGATCTGCACGTCGCCGACGGCGACTGGCCGCAACTGGCGAAGATCGTCAAGAAGCCGCTGATCCTGGGGCACGAGATTGCCGGCCGGGTGGTGGAAAAAGGCGAAGCGGTCAACGATCACCAAATCGGCGACCGCGTGGGCGTGCCGTGGATTTTCTCGAGTTGCGGCGAGTGTGAAATGTGCCGCGAAGGAAACGAAAACCTCTGCGGCAAACAGCAAATCACCGGGGTGAGCGTGGACGGCGGCTACGCCGAATTCGTTAAAGCGCCGGCGCGTCATGCCACCAAAATCCCCGACGCGCTTTCTTCGGTTGAGGCGGCACCGCTTTTTTGCGCCGGCGTTACGGTGTATCGAGCACTGAAAAAAGCGCAACTGCAACCTGGCCAGCGCCTCGCCGTTTTCGGCGTCGGCGGGCTCGGGCATCTCGCGGTGCAGATCGGAGTGGGCTTGGGCGCAGAAGTGACCGCGATAGATGTATCGGAAGAAAAACTGGCGTATGCGAAATCGCTCGGCGCTGCGCACACCCTGAATTCTACGTCGGTAGACGTAGGAAAGGATTTCCGGAAGCGCGGCGGCGCTCACGCCGTGCTGGTGACCTCCGCCGCGAAAGCCGCCTACGATGCCGCGGTCCCCTGCGTCCGGCCTACCGGCACCCTTTTAGTGGTCGGCTTGCCCGCCGATTCGCTTTGTTTTTCGCCCATTTCAATGGCCGGCACCGAAATCCGGATCCAGGCCTCGGCCGTGGGTACCCGTCAGGATTTGCGCGAGGTGCTCGATATGGCCGCTGCCGGAAAAGTCCGCTGCCAAGTCACTTCGCGGCCGCTGGCTGACGCGAACGCCGTCCTCGAGGACCTTCGCCACGGGCGTATTGCCGGCCGGGTCGTCCTCACGCCTCGTTAGTCCCAACCATACCCAAAGCCGTGGTCCACCAAGGCCGTTTTGGCCCGCTTCCTGCGCGGCGGTTTGCCGCTCGTCCCAATTTACTCAGAGTTTACATGTTAGAACTTGACGTCACTCGACAGAACATGATAGTTACTATCAGATTTTTCTATGGGTGGCGTTTCG
>Ga0302219_10000399_pt1 | contig 20307 bp, 25 predicted proteins | sample II_Palsa_E1_2_FD_194569 | JGI IMG/M metagenome (GOLD analysis project Ga0302219, IMG submission 194569) | Peat permafrost microbial communities from Stordalen Mire near Abisko, Sweden - II_Palsa_E1_2 | ecosystem: Environmental > Terrestrial > Soil > Palsa > Peat permafrost | place: Sweden...
TTGGTCTTAATGCTTAATGTCGGATCATTCAGCAGAGAACCAGTTTTATCTAGGGCACGTAGCTTTTGGGTTAAAGCTGAAAAGCCTAAATGCCAGACTTTACCCTCTTCCAAAATAGGGGCTAGAGTGGTTCTAAGCGCATACTTTATTCTCGGATGGCCATATAGTGTGCCGCTGTAACCGGCTTCTTGAAAAGGCCTAATCGCTGCCAATGACACCATGCCCTGGGAAAAAGCATGCTTGGCTTTCAGCCCAAGACCAGCCCCACCTGAAAAAGCCTGAAAAAGGAGGCTGGATTCAAAAAAAGGTGACCAGTCACTGTTGGCAGTTGGGCCCCCTAACGTAAAAGGTGCAGCTAAGCGGCCCAAGCTCACCGAAGTATTTGGCATGCCTTGGTATTTTATCAAAGCATCCCCCCAATCTTTATCGTCTTGGTTGAAAGAACCCCCCAGTTGATAAGCCCAGTCAGGGCTGAGCTCACCATGAAAATTTACACAAAATTCACGCAAAAACACGCTATTGCGCGAGCCCAAAGGCTTGCCCTTGGTAAAACGGCCGGCATCGAGCCTTAGCTCTCCTGACCAAGCCAACCACTGTTCTTCGGTATTGTTTTTCCAAATAATGCCGTCTGCAGGAAAGCTGGCTTCGGCATTAGCCAAAAAACCCGTTAACAACAATGCAGCCATTAAAGAATATTGATTCATATTTTTTTCCTTTTTTTCTAAATTTTATAATAAAAAATGTGCAGCTAATAAAACACATCGCTTATTTGAATGAGTGGTTTCGTTTCAGCACTTAGTTTATTCTGAATGAAAAAAAATTCAAATTATTATTCTTAAGTGCTTTGGGGTCTATGACTGATACAGTTATTTTCTGGGCAATGATTTGAAGCTTGGCATTTATGGATACTAAACGGCTGCCAACAAAGTAAGTTATTTATTTGCACTGGCAATCTTATTTGTGATATTGGTATTAGGAAAGCCGACTTCTCTATAAGTTGCCAAATTAAGCATCAAAATAGCAGATTTTGGGGCCAGGTCGAGGCATCAAGCTTACCATCTCATAAAGGATCAGCATCGTAATTTAAAAATGAGGAGTTTGTATGGCAGCTTTAAGCAAAGAGCACACAGATAAGGGCCAAATAATAAAAATTTTAAACTCAGGCGCCAATCTCAAAGATCCTAAAACCATTGATTATCTTTTTGAACAATACAAATTATTGGTAGAATCTTCTCATAAAAGTGAGGAAAGACGGCAAAATACCAATTCTTTTTTCATTGCTTTAAATTCCATCTTTGTCTCAGGCCTCGGTTATTTAGACAAGCTTGGCGAAGTGAGCCTGCGCAATATTCCTTTTATGCTCCTGTATGCTTTGATGGGTTTTATTTTATCTTTTACCTGGTGGCAATTAATTGCGACTTACAAAAAAATTAATTTTATCAATTTAAGACTGATTGAAGATTTTGAACAGTTTTTGCCAAGCTCCCTGTTTACCATACGTGCGGCTATGTTAACCCCAAAATCAGATTACAAAAAAAGTAATGTCATTTCAGAGAAAGAATCTATTTTGCCGCTTCTTTTTGGCAGCATTTACCTCTTATACTCTGTGCTGATTTTTATGATGACGTCTAGTGGCTTGGTATAAAGCCTAGCGTATCCATTCAGCTTGAGTGTTGGGTTCTAAAATATGGGCTCGCAGCAGAAGAGGTACAGGCGCAGGTAGTGCCATTCCAAGCTTGGGGTGCCTTGCAAACAACACATGTAGGCCCATATCCTGCATTATTCGATTTATTCAATAAATTTCATTATTTTTTCAGCAGTTAAGTTCATAAGCAATAAATTGTAATTGTAAAAACTAAGATGAGATCTGACACTCTTCATTTTCGGACAACCCCAGTCTACATAGGTCAAACTGTCCGGCATCTCGGCATTATTACCAAAATTCCTCATAGACCTCCATCAACACATCTATTAACATTAGAATTCCAGTATCCAAATATGCCGCAATTAATGCAGTTTGGAGGGGGACCGAAATTGCCAAAGCCACAGGTGCAGGTATTGGTATTGGTATCCCAAATTTGGTTGCCCGGGCAAACACAAACACAGAGAGTGGAATTCCAAGTTTGGCCGCCAGGGCAAGTCGTACTAGCCCCAGGGCAGGCACAAGCACAGGTAGTGGAATTCCAAGTTTGGCCGCCAGGGCAGGTCGTACTACCCCCAGGGCAGGCACAAGCACAGGTAGTGGAATTCCAAGTTTGGCCGCCAGGGCAGGTCGTACTACCCTCAGGGCAGCCACAAGCCGAGCCAGTCCAAGTTTGAGGGGAGACACAACACTGGGCACCCGTGCCGCCATTGGCACAGTCACAAGCAGAAGCAGTGCTATCCCAAGTTTGAGGTGAGACACAACACTGGGCACCCGTGCCGCCATTGGTACAGCCACAGGCAGAGCCAGTCCAAGTTTGAGGTGAGATACAACACTGGGCACCCGTGCCCCCATTGGCACAGCTACAGGCTGAGCCATCCCAAGTCTGACTACCACAACAGACAGCACTTGTATAAGCATTATTACAGTTGCTGGGCACATAACTAGCCCCTACAGAGGCTGCATCCACTTGGCAGCTCCAAGTAATGCTGTTGCCACCCGAACAAACATCAGGAACCAAATATAAGGTGGGCACCCTGCCAAAAACACTGGCTTTACCTTGTATCTCGATAACCCCCGAATTCACTGAAATAGCCGAAACCGTATTTGAGGTAAAACCGGTAAAGTCTGCAGCATTTGCTGCAATAGTGATCCCAGCTATCGTTGCAGAGCTGGGACTAGCAGCAAAAAGATTGTTAATATAAAACTGAGCTGGAGGTGCGGCGTCCAGTAAGGTCGAGCCTTGAGCTCTGAGCACATATTGAGAATAGCTGGCAATAGCAATACCGACGATAATTGCAGCGATAGCCACCACAATTATCAGCTCCATCAAGCTAAAACCTAAAAGTTTTTGAACGAATTTTTTCATTCCCGAGCACAGCCACCCTCCCCCTATATCCTTAAAGGTATAAGTTAAAAAACATACATCCGCAAAATGTTGACCGCTGGCCAACCGCCAAGTGCTTCCATTCTAAGGCCAACCTTGGCTTTGAGACCCAAATCCGTTATCCTGGTTTTGTTCTAGTCAGCCTTATTCCCTTATATTGAACCTAAGTTTGAGCATAAAGCCCCATGTTTGATTTTCTCAAAAAACGCCCCAAAATATCTCAGCCAACCGCTATCGAGCCGGTTTCAGCCCCCGATCCCGCCCCAAAACTCAGCTTTGTAACCAAGCTTAAATTAGGCTTAGCCAAAAGCCGCAATAAACTGGGTTTGGGTTTAAAAGCGCTGTTTCAGAAAAAAATCGATCAGTCTTTGTTATTAGAATTAGAAGAGCTGTTGCTAACAGCCGATATCGGTATTCAAACCACTGAATTTTTGCTCAAAGAATTGGCACAAAAACTTGAGCGCAAACAATTTGCTGACGGCCACGCTTTGTATGCCGCTTTGCGAGAATTATTGATCCGTGTATTAAAGCCTTGTGAAATTCCATTGGTTGTTACTGCTGAAAAGCCCTTTGTGATTTTAATGATCGGGGTGAATGGCAGTGGCAAAACCACTTCAATTGGCAAAATGGCTCGCTATTACCAAGAGCAAGATCTGCGCGTGCTGTTAGCCGCAGGTGACACCTTTAGAGCGGCAGCCGTCGAACAATTGCAGGTATGGGGTGAGCGCAACCAAGTCACGGTGATTGCTCAAGATACAGGCGCTGATAGCGCATCAGTTTTATTTGATGCCTTAACTGCCGCCATTGCCCGTAAATTTGATATTTTAATCGCCGACACTGCAGGAAGACTGCACACTCAAAGCACTTTAATGGATGAACTGAAAAAAATTAAACGGGTGATGGCCAAATGTTTGCCCCAGGCACCCCAGGAAATTTTATTGGTATTAGATGCCTCTATCGGCCAAAATGCTTTGGTACAAGCACGGCAATTTCACCAAGCCATTGGCGTGACCGGTTTGGTGCTAACCAAGTTTGATGGCTCTGCCAAAGGCGGCATGCTATTTGCCATCGCCCATGAATTAAAACTGCCGATCCGTTTTATTGGTGTCGGCGAAGGGATTGACGATTTGCGACCTTTTAACAGTGAAGAATTTGTCGCAGCACTTTTAGAAACTGATCCGAGCCTGGGATCCGCATGAACTGGCATAAAACAACCGGCGGCATTTTGATGGTGGCAGGCACCGCCATTGGCGCTGGCATGTTGGCCCTACCGGTGCAAACTGCCAGCCTTGGATATATCCCCAGTTCCCTTGCTTTAATGATCACGGCTTTTTTTATGTCGGTCTCGGCTTTGTATTTGCTAGAAGTCAATCTCTGGTTCAAACACAATAGCACGCTGATCACCATGGCCAATGCCACCTTGGGCCCTTGGGGCAAAACTTTGACCTGGCTCTCCTATTTATTGCTGCTCTATGCCTTATTAAGCGCCTATTTAAAAGGTGCCAGTAGCTGGATTTTAACCCTGCTACCCAGTCCTAGCACTGGTTTTTCTGAAACGATGGCTATGCTGCTTGCCGCTAGCGCAGCGGGATTTTGCATTGGCTATGGCACCAAAATGGTCGACTATTTAAATCGTTATTTAAGTATGGGTTTAATCATCAGCTATGCTTTGTTGGTTACTCTGGCCCTGCCAAAATTAGAGAGTCATCTCTTAGCCGTTCATCAATTCAGCGATTTTGGCAAAGTTTTTCCTCTGATGCTCACCAGTTTTGGCTTTAGCATTATTGTGCCCAGCCTCAATAGCTATTTTAAAGGTTCTGTCCGACAGTTACTGATCGTGATTTTAGGCGGCATGCTGGTAACGCTGACAGTTTATTTGATCTGGGAAGGCGTTGTCTTTGGTCTGCTCCCCCTTGATGGCAAGTTCGGCTTAAAGGCCATTGCCCAACAAGGCGACAACGGTACCCGCATCGTATTGGCTTTGCAGTCGATCACCGAGAATTCAGCGATCGGTTATTGTGCCCGAGGTTTTGCTATTTGCGCTATCACCACTTCTTTCTTAGGGGTGGCTTTAAGCGCCTTTCATTTTATTGAAGAGGCAGCGCTTAGCCTGATCCAAAAACCCCAGCCCTGGTTGATATTGTTGCTGGTTTTTATGCCACCTTTGCTGTGGGCCAAATTTTATCCTCAAGGCTTTGAACAAATTTTAAGCTTTGCGGGGATTTTTGTAGGTTTTTTATTGGGTATTTTACCAACCTGGATGCTCTGGCGAGGCCGTTACCGTCTGGGCTTGCATCACGGATTTAGAGTGCCTGGAGGCCGAGCCTTGATGGCGGTCATTCTGGTATTTTTTGTTTCCGTTATGGTTATCGATGTACTGCAATGCTTTGCTGCATAACTTTTAGTGATACTGAAGGTGAAGACTCTTATAAAGAAAAAGCCGCAGAGCTGGCCTTGGCCTTAAATCTTCCCTTGGGTGGATCTGGCACTTTTGATAGCCGTTATGCTCTCCACTACAGCAAAGCGGGCTTGCAACTCTTAAGCCACCCTTCCTTAAAACAAAACCCCATTCAAGTGGATTTTTCTCAGGGCAAATTGGCTCACCGACTTTTACAAGCTGAGCCCAAACAGGGCCTTGCCAAGGCCTTAGGGCTAAAAAAAGGCTATCTGCCAACCGTGATAGACGCTACCGCAGGCTTGGGGGCAGACTCCTTTATTATGAGCCGCTTGGGCTGTACGGTCACTTTGCTTGAACGCTCGCCTATCGTCGCCGCCCTCTTACAAGACGGCTTAAGACGAGGCTTTGAAAACAGGGAGCTAAACAGTTTGATCCAAAGGATGACCCTACATCAGGCTCAGGCCGAGGATTTTTTGGCCATCTTACCAACAAACAAACTGCCTCAAGTTATCTATTTGGATCCCATGTACCCTTACGAACGGGCCCAAACAGCACTCAATAAAAAAGAAATGCGGGTGCTGCGCGAGCTGGTGGGAGGGGATCTGGACTCTGCAAAATTGCTGGAAATTGCACTAGAAAAAGCTCTAAAGCGGGTGGTGATCAAGCGACCTAAGAAAGCTCCCTTAATTGGATCTATGTCACCCAGTTATATTGTAAAGGGTAAAAGCACCCGCTATGATGTCTACCTGATTTCTCCTATTTAATAAGTGATGGCCTATGTTTAATGCACAGAATGCAGGCTCCTCTTTGTCATCTTCCATGAAACGCGTCATTACCTCTTGCATGATTGGTAATGCCCTGGAATGGTATGATTTTGCGCTTTACGTTTGTTTCAGCAGCATTATCGGCCGGCTATTTTTTCCATCGGATAGCCCTCGAATGGAAATGATGCTGACTTATGGGGTCTTTGCCGCAGGTTTTATTGCTCGCCCCATAGGCGCCATCGTGTTTGGCTATATTGGTGATCGTTGGGGCCGTAAAACCGCGCTACTGTCATCTATTTATCTCATGGCTATTCCCACCGCCCTGATTGGCATACTGCCGACTTATGAATCCATTGGGATCTGGGCAGGTATTTTAATGACCTTATTGCGCCTCAGCCAAGGTTTGGCTTTGGGCGGCGAATTTACCGGCTCCATGGTGTTCTTAGTCGAACATGCCAAAAAAGAGCGTCAAAACTTTGCGGGTAGCTTTGCACCCTTCAGCTTGGCTTTGGGCTTTACCTTTGGCTCTTTGACCGCAACTTTAATTATCAGCGTTTTAAACAAAAGCCAACTTGAAACCTGGGGCTGGCGTTTGCCGTTTATCTTAAGTTTGGCTGGCACCTTGGTTGGAACCTATATTCGTCGCCAATTAAGCGATCCGAAAGTATTTTTAGATTTTAAAAATTCCCGCAAAAAAGATATGGTCTCGATGTGGACCTTGCTCAAACAGCAGAAATTTAGCTTATGCTTGGTGTTGTGGATAGATGTACTCACCGCTGTGGGCTATTACTTGCTGACCACTTTCTTGCCCAATTACATGACCCAATATCTGGGTTACAGCCAAAACATGGGTTTTACCATGAGCAATATCCACATGGTGGTGTTAGCGATTGCTATATTAGCTGGCGGCTGGCTGGCCGATAGAGTCGGTCAACGACGCATTATGTTATTGGGTGCAGTCGGTATTGCGCTGACCAGCTATCCTTTGTTCAAGTTTTTAATCTTGTCTGGCCAAAATGCACCCTTCACCGGTGGTCTCACCATCAGCCTTATCTTTGTATCATTTGGGTTATTCTTTGGGCCGATCCCAGCAGCACTCTGTAATTTGTTTCCCACACCGGTCCGCTTTACCGGGCTTGCCTTATCTCATAATTTATCGATGGCCATTTGTGGTGGCACAGCGCCTTTGGTAGCTATGCATTTTATGGAAATTTATAATAGCTATACCGTGCCTGCGACCCTGTTAACCGGTGCAGCCTTGATCAGCGCAGCAGCCATTTTATTCCTACCACAAGATGCTCCGGTAGCTTCCAAAGCAAAAAAGCCTAAACGATCTTTAGTACGACGTAGCCATATGGCTTCGGCAAACTAAGCCCGACAAACACACCAGATCTCCACTCGCTCTACACCATTCGCCTTCAGTGCTTCACTGAGGGCGATGACTGTACTCCCTGTGGTCACCACATCATCGATGATCGCCACATGCTGATAAGGCAAATTCTTGTTCACTGTAAAAGCAGAACGCAAATTACGCTTGCGTGCAGTGGCAGCCAAGCTTGACTGAGGCCGGGTCAGCTTTATCCGCTTGCAGGCCTTGGCATCGATCGGCAGCTGTAATTGACGGGCCAGGGGTCGGGCCAGTTCTAAAGCTTGGTTATAACCTCGCTGACGCAGCCTTGAATCGTGCAAGGGGACGGGGATCAGCACTTGGGGCAAGGGCAGGTTTTTACACCAGTGGGTTGCTGCGCTCTCGGCCAGCAGCTCTCCCAAGAGTCGCGCATAAGCCAATTGACTGTTAAATTTTAAAGCAGTGATTAAAGAAGGCAGGGGTGGCTGATAAGGAAACAGACCACAAATTCTATCAAAGCTTGGAGGCGACTCTCGACAACTGCGACAGACTATCGGCTCATCTTCTTCGATTAAAGGCAGAGCACAAACCGCACAGCGATTGCTTAATCTATCCAACACGGCTTCACAGATGGAACATAAATCCCGCTGTTTATCGGAGTCACAGCCGCAGAGGGCACAGGTATAAGGCAGGCACCACTGAGCCAATGCTCGAGCATAAGTGGCCAACTTGTTTGCTATCCTGGGATCTGGCTTTGGCTCAATGCTTGTTGATTTTATCGGCATATTTACAGCCCTGATGGGAGCAAGTCTTTACATTATACAGAAGGGGCCGAGAGATCATAGTTGAGGGACATTTCTCTACCTTGTACATAACAAATATGGAGTCAGGCATCTTCTTGTTATCCCACCATCCAATGCTTGGCATTGTATGATAAACATTTCGTTGCCATCCCGAGCGAAAGTCGAGGGATCTCAGAGCGCTCTTCAAAGTCATATTAAATAAGTATTATTGAAGGGGAGAACGCGGCTTAGAGCCACTAGCGGACAAGGGCAGAGGCTGTTTAAAATTCAACAATTCATTTAATTTTTTTATATTTTGCCGCATGTTTGGCTGCCCTTGCTGCATTCCCTTAAGAGTTGAATCCAAACTTAATAGTCGAGCAGGCTGCAAAGCAAAGCAATACAACAAATCCTTTTCAAAATCAGCCGGCTCATTCATTTTTATTTTAAGCGCTTTTAGTCCAAGCAAGATCTGGCCCACCAAAAGGTAGTGAGCAACATTCTCTGAGACATAGCGACTCGATTCTAAATGTTTTTGCAAAACCAACCGTTCTTGGATCCCAAGCCCCGTATTTGAGAACAGACTTTTCGCTTGCAACTGTATCATTTTTCTTTCTTGGCTGGGCACCAGCTTTGCTACTGCCTCGGCATATCGACCGCCTTCGAGAATGGTTAATTTAGGATGGCCATAAGCATTCGGAATTGAGCTGCTAAACAACAGCGGCTGGCTCCCCGACACCAATGATAGAGGTTCATAAGCTGCTTGGCTTGTTTTTTCGTCAGCCGCACGTTTTAATAATTGATGAATTTCTGGATCCAGCAGGTGATGCTTTTCTAAAACATCCTTAATGATCGTCAAAAAACTTTTCAGCTCCACCGCAGCCGTCGTTTCGGAACTTAAATCTTTATTGATTTCTTTTAATAAAAATTTTTTCACCTCAATCATTTTATGATGCTGCAGCGCAAGCTCTCCATATGTTTTGGCCAAACTAAGGGCTAACTGCTCGTCTACACTGTGCTTGAGTAAAGCACAAAACAAGCTGGCGACCAGCATCCCCTCCGGGGAAGCAATTGTACAATTATAGTCTTCCTGCTTATCCATGGGTATGTAATGTATTTTCACAAACCCTCTACTAGCAGTGGTATTGCCCGCATAGTACTCAAAAGAAAGTGCATTTTCTAATCCCCCTTCAGCACTTTTAAGTGCCAGCACCAAGAATTCCTGAAACGCCTTTTTATCAAATTCTTTGGTGGTGTTGTAGACATTTACCCCCGGCTCACGAGGGTTGCTTCGTTCCACAAAAAGATAAATGTTCCGATATTTAACAAACCCTTCCGCATGCAATGCCGGTGGATTTCTTGTGCCAACCAGGACAGGAAAAATATCGTTCATATCATCAGCAATCTCTTGAGGTTCCCTTATGGGTGACTCCGCCAATAATTCAATCACCCCTTTAGTAGACGAGCAAAGAATAGCAGCTTGGTGATCTCCAAGATCCTCAGCAGCAAGCAATTTTATCTTTTCTATAATTTTTCCGTGATTAACCTCTTGCGACTTAAACAATTGCTTGGCAACTTGCAAAAAATTAAAATGCCCTTGCATCTCCCACTCAATGCCATGGAAGGTAGACTTGCCAACAGCCCCCAGCAACAATACCAGGAATTTTCTATCTTGCAAATCCAGAATAAATTCTTTTACAAAAGCGGGAAATTTGGTTTTATGCTCTAGTTCCAAATCATCCAGCTTTAGAATAAAGGCTCCTGGATCTCCAATATATTTTTCGTATCCCTTAAAGCTATTAATAAATTCATCTTTAGATTGCTTGCTCAATATCTCCGTAATCACAGAGGAATACTTCCTGCCAATGGCTAGCAATAAAGGTGAATATCGCGGCTCAGCGCCGGCATCGGGAAAGGGTGCACTTACATCAAGGTGGGGTTGGAATTTGAATTGTGCCAAAATGGCCTCTTCAGACATCCTTATATTAGACAATAATTCCCCAATGTTTTTATTGAGAGGTGTACTAATACAAAACTCCTTCCTGATAGAGATTTAAATGCCATGATTTGTAGTTATTCGGCCGTTTCAGCTTTTTCTTAAGTAAATTCACTCCAAGGCAGCACCCACCATTGATATTTCTTGAAATAGCAGCAGAGTTATGGTTTATAATGATTACATAAATTACTAGGAAAGGTTACGGTGCTATACACGGACAGGTAGCTTTTATTAAAAGCGCATGATAAGCTGTATGCCTAAAATAGCATTGTTCTGAATTGTATATTTAATTTTAATCAGGAGAATCTGACATGCCTACCACCTTCGACTCAGCATTAAAGAAAATAGCTGAAAAAGATCCCTCTCTTACGGAATTGATTATAGAGGATAAGAACTTGGACGATAAAATGCTACCCTTACTCAGGCCAGAACTTTTAAAAAACCCCCATATAGATACCCTCTACATCATAATGCATTGTTTAACTGAAAAGAGCTACGGTGAGCTCTTAGATTTGGTTAAATCGAATACCCATCTCATTGCATTTGGCGTGCAGTTCGTTATGACACCTCTAGGTTGTGGTGATCCAAGCTTTAGCGGTGCTATACAGAGAATCTTGAAAACGCATCAAGAACAAAAGCGGCAAGCTGAAATCCTAACAGCCTTTAACAGTACAAAAGAAACCACCAAAAAAAATGTGCTCCAACAAGATGTTCCAACAGACAGGTTGATATCCAACGGCCCTACCACTCGCAATGGCAGGCACTAGTAGATATATAAAGAAACTGACATGCCTATAAAGCAAATATTAAAGCAAATAGCTGAAAAAGACCCCTCTTTCACTAAGGTGGTCATTGATGATGCAACTTTTAGCGATCAGGATCTTCCCTTACTCAAGCCTGCCATCTTAGAGAATCCTTATATCGATAGCATTCGCTTTAAAAATCATTGTTTAACTAAAAACAGTTATGAAGAACTTCTAGAGTTGATCGAGTCAAATCCTAATATTATCGCATTCACAGTTAGATACTGTAATACCCCCTTGGGTGTTGGTGAGCCAATGTTTAGTCGGGCCATAAGAGAATATTTAGCAGAACATCAAGAGAACAAAAAGAAACAAGCAGAAATCCTTACATCCTTTAATAAAGCAAAAGAAAACGACCGGGAATATGTGCCCCAAGATGTTCCAACAGACAAGTTGCTATCCAACGGCCCTACCACTCGCAATGGCAGGCACTAGTAGATATATAAAGAAACTGACATGTCTATAAAGCAAATAGCTGAAAAAGATCCCTCTTTCACTAAAGCGGTCATTGATGATGCAACTTTTAGCGATCAGGATCTTCCCTTACTCAAGCCTGCCATCTTAGAAAACCCTTACATCGATAGCATTCGCTTTAAAAATCATTATTTAACTAAAAAGAGCTACGGAGGGCTTTTAGAATTGATTGAGTCAAATCCTAATATTATCGCATTCTCAGTTAAATTCGTTATGACTCCCTTGGGCATTGGTGAACCGCTATTTAGTCGGGCTGTAAAAGAATATTTAAAAGAACATCAAGAGAACAAGCAGAAACAAGTAGAAATCCTAACGGCCTTTAATAATACAAAGGTGTCAAGCTCTAAGCTCACAAGGCGGAAAAATATAAGCTATTTTGTCAATTATAACGACTCATTCTTAAGGCGCTAAACTAATTATTCGACGTACTGCTTCTAAAGAGCACGCATGATCATTAAAATTAACCCAAATATCTCCTTTTTCTCGCAATCGATCGAAGATATTAAAAATATTAAAATGATTTGAGCTCGGTATTTGTTCCTCTAATTCTTCCCAATTAAGGGGAGCTGCGACAGGCGCTCCTTCTTTAGCACGAACTGAATAAGGAGCAACTACAGTTTGGCCATAGGAATTTCGAATATAATCAATGAATATTTTACCAGAACGTTTATTTTTTTTAGGCTGAATAGTCAGTTTTTCTGGATAACAAGTGGCTATGTAATTGGCTAGCTTTTTAGCAATATCATGCACTTCGTCAAAATGGGTGTTGTCTTTTATAGGTATATAAAGATGAAGCCCTCGTGAGCCTGTCGTTTTCACAAATAAAGGTAATCCTAATGAATCCGTTATTTCCTTAATCTTTTTAGCGGCCCATTTAATATCTTTAAATTCAACGCCATCCGGATCTAAGTCTAGAACCAAAACATCGGGTGAATAGATATCCGGAACTGTTGACAAACTAACATGAAAAGCAATCGTGTTTAAGTTGACCAAATAAAGAATATCCGCAGCCTTATTGACCACTACATAATGAACAACACCTTTTTTCTTGGGCAACTCAACAGTCTGCAGCCAACTTGGAAAAAAATCAGATGCATTTTTATGAAAAAATCCGAATTGAGATATCCCATCTGGGAAACGTTGTAACGTTATAGTACGATTCTTGAGGTATGGCAATATTGTCTCTGAAACAGCTAAGTAATAATTTGCCAACTGGCGCTTAGTAATGTTTGATTGAGGAAAAAGGATTTTATCAGGGTGCGTGATATTTATGGTATGGAAATTTAGCACTATCTCACTATCCATCCTTTATTTCTCTTATAGTTTCACTGAGTTTCATTAAGCATTTTATTAAGGGACAGATTTTTAAAAGTGAGTCATCAATTTTGTACGGCAGTGAATATATTTCAAACTTTAACGTTGCCAGCCTAAAGCCTAGCCAGCTTGGAAATTCAACTGTTGTTAGAGATTTTTTACCAGCAAGAAGCATGCCCACTGCCATGATTTTTCCCCATTTAAAATGGTATACTGTTTTATAATATCATAAAATTTACCCCCACCAAGAAGGTTGACCGCCATTATGCCTGATAAGCCAATAGTTAAAAATCAAAATTTGGTGACATTAAAAAATATCAATTTTGGTTATACAGAAAAGCTTATTCTCAACTCTATCAATTTATCCATTAAAAAGGGCAAAATTACTGCCATTATGGGACCCAGCGGCTGTGGAAAGACCACGCTTTTACACCTAATAACAGGGATGAATAGAGCCATAAGTGGCAATATCGTTGTATTTGGGGAAAATATTCCTGAACTCTCCCGAAAGCAATTGTTTCAATTAAGAAACCGCATGGGAATGCTATTTCAAAGTGCCGCGCTATTTTCAGATTTGAATGTTTTTGATAACGTTGCGTTTCCTTTAAGGGAGCTTCATCTTTTACCTGAACCGATGATTCACGACATTGTGATCATGAAGCTTGAAGCAGTGGGCTTAAGAGGAGCAAAAAATCTTGCGGTCAATGATTTGTCAGGTGGGATGAAACGAAGAGTTGCTCTGGCACGTGCCATAGCCTGTGATCCTGATCTTTTATTATTTGATGAACCTTTTGCAGGCCAAGATCCAGTCACTATAGGTATCCTCACTCACTTAATAAAAATTATTAACACCTCTTTTAAAACGACAGTTGTGTTGGTTTCACATACTATTCAAAACACTTTTCAAATTGCAGACTCTATTTATTTAATTTCAGACGGCAAGATTATGGCCGAAGGTACCCCTCAACAATTAACAAACAATTCCGATCCTTGGGTGGAACAATTTATTAAAGGGCTACCAGATGGGCCAATGCATTTTCACTACCCTGCCATGCCAATTAAGCAAGAACTTCATATTTAATTATTTCTTCCTCTTAAGTCGCTGATTAAAATTGTAAACAATAGCTAGATGGTATAAATTAAAAAATATGGGATATTTAAAGTGTATAACCCTATTTAATTGACATCTCAGTTCCCAATGGGTCTATGCTGGTTTGTGCTAGACTTTTTTATTAGCAAGGTGTCACCCAATCTTTGGGAAGAAATTTTAAAAATGGCAACGGCCTTTGGCTTGACGAATGCCATTAAAAATAGTTTCGACGATATCATTTGGGTAACCTTTTGGCAAGATTGCCGCTATATGGTTTAATACTTCTTCCAGGTTATCAAGTATTTCTTCTATGATTGCTTGCATATTTTTTTTGGAAATTGGCAAAGGCTAGCTGTATTTAGCCAATGCCGACTTTCAAAATAGGACCACTCGTAATGCTTATTTTTTCCCTTTAACGACATGGTCATCTTCATTTTTTGTAAAGATAAATGTTTTTTAAATGCAAGAGGATAGGCGGAAAGCACATCGTATAAAGGAGTTAATGAAAAATTACCATTCTCTTGGAGAAAAATACTGAAATTTTTAGCATGCCCATCAATAGCACCCAGCAACCAAAAAAGAAAAACCGTTTTCATAAATAAGCTGCGATCTTCTTTAGCATTAAAAGCCCCGGACAAAAACTCCATTATCTGAATAATTCCTGGCCGCCATCAGACTCGTATTTTAAACTTGATATTAAACCGAGAGCTTGGCACAAATCTTCTTGCGGTAACCTCATTAAAAATTGGTCATTGTTAACCCATCGGCGATCAAATCTTTTTACCGCCAGTACCTTGATGTCCTCAAATTGCAATATTTCAGCTTGGCTAACTGGCAACCCAAAAGCAGACAATATTTTTAATGATAACCACTCGTTTTCTAGGCTGGTACTTAAGTCTATACCAGAATGCTGGATGCGCCCGATAGGCAATTTGAGGATATGGCTTGTAGGTGTTGAAGCTAATGGATATTTCCATTGATGATCATGCCACAATAATGCTGTTTTTTCTTGTGCTCCTGCAAGACTAATGCGGAAGTCCAATTTTTTTGCCATGCCTAAAGGTGCTGAGTGGTAATTTCGAAGCAACGAGGCGATAGCGGCTTCATTGAGTGGCTCGGCATGGATTTCTGGGCTAGCGGGGGCAATTGAATGACCAAGCTGCAAAGCGCCTATGCAATCTCTGCCTATTTCACACAGCAAATCAAATGAGCTATCGCTTTCTAAACCAAAGCGAGTTTGCACTCGCCTTCGTATAGAGTGGCTATCGGGCATTGACATCCTCGCCTCCCTAAAGGAAGGTGATTCCCGATGATGATATCGGTAGGTTCTTGGGCTCAGTGTCCAACGACGACTGATATCTCCACAAGCGTTACTTTCCGGGTGCCCCACGGTAGGTACCTTTGGTTGTCGGGTACAGGACTAGTTTCAATACTTCAAAATGCTTTTACAATAGACTAACAAGCATTCTACATCCCCTCCATAAATGAAGGGGTCTTGGATGCTTACTTTCGATAAGTTATCAAAAAAATTGTATACTAGTGGGCCCTCGTAAGCTTGCTCTCTTAAAGGCATAGAAAGGCTAATCGGCCTGCAGTTTTTTTGTAAAAGCCATTCTTTTGAATAGACGAGCTGCAATACACCTGAGGGCTTTGTTATGGCTATACTACCATAAAATTAAAATATGGCTTTATAGCTATAATATAGCTCGCTGGCCTTTCGTAAGCGTTCAATCGTGCCATTAACAATTTAACTTAGCCGAATTTCTGGGATGGTTTAGGCTGGGCTACTGTAACGCGCATTTTTGTTTCGATCCAGCAGTCAAAGAGGATGAGGCATGGCTGAGGCTGCTTTGGCTGCTTAAGTAAGAATTCATCAGGCCAGTGTTTAAGGAAGAAGAGCTTAATGGAGTCAAATGAATGCTCTGTGTGCTCCATGCAGCTGTTACTTGGGATATTCTATTCACCCATTCAGAAGAGCGGCTTGATTGATTGGAGGATACACCAGTGCTTGAGAAAGCAGCTTCAGAATTTGCAGTTAAGGAATTCAAAATCTTTCTTCTTTGAAGAGGTAATTGACCAGGACCCGTTGCCCACTTAAAAAACGGGATTAAGGTTGGAATATGAATGCTGTTATTATGCCCCAAGCCCAGCTGGCCGAACTCATTAGTTCCCCAAGCATACACTTGTTTTTGCCCTTCAGCATTTTGAAAGATAACGAAGAAGTTCCTCCATCTGAAAACAATGTTGTTTAGCGTCCAATTGGCCAGGGAGTCTGGGAAAGGCAGCAGACCGGGGCGGTTCACATTATTGTCATGCCCCAAGCTCAGCTGGTCGAACCTATTATCTCCCCAAGCATACACTTGGCTTTGCCCTTGAGAGTTTTGAACCAAAAGAAAGCTTTGCCGATTAGATGATTCTAACTTTAGAAATTTAAGCCCAACTTTTTCTTGATCCTCTTTATCAATCAATTGGTAATGATTTAAAGCTTGGTTGGCTCCTTCATAATAACCCCAAGACACCCTTTTTATTTGCGCAATTTCATCGGGTGATAAAAAGCTTAAATAAAGCTCCACCATATCGTTATTTAAATCAGCGTGAGTTGTGGTAGCAAAGCCCTGTGCTTCACCCGCAGGTTTTGAGCTGATAGAAGAGGATGTTTGATTAAAAATATCTTTGGGCATCATAATTCTCTACTTAATTTATAAGGTTAGTAAAAATTAAATATTTTATTTGTTTAATAACGAATAAGCAAGTATTCGCTGTGAGGAATGATAAGGGCCTCGGAGATCGCATGAGATCATCAGTAGCCGCTTGAGCCTTTCTCCTTAGCTTTTTCTTCATCTTGAACGCATCTTCCATAAACAACAGCTATGCTGGAAGAATTTCTTGCGTGAGGCTTTCCCTTTAGTGAGTTTTAATTTTAGATATAAGGGGTTTATGCTCATTATCCCGGTGCTGCAACTCAGCAGTAGATTCACAAATAGCATCAGCTTTTTCTAACTTTTTAAGATTTTGCAAATATTCATTTGCTTTTTCTTGATAATAGGATTTGTATGCTGGTATCGATTCTTGTTCGATAGCTTCCTCTTGCCAGATCCCAACCAAGGTTTCTAACAGAATAGTTAGGTGTTTTTTGGAAGGGTTGGCATGTATAGCATTTTGCAATTCTTTTATTTTTTTATGCTGCTTTGTTTTTTTTCCTATAAAGTCTTTTAAGCTTTCTGATGTTCTTTCTAAACTGACGCCATCTAAATTTGCCCCATTAAGAAGTAGGATTCTAATATTGCTCTTATTTTGTTGAATTATTTCGCCTTGGATAATTTTGACTGTTTTGGCAGTACCCCTAGAATCTTTATTAGGATCTGCACCAAATTTTAAAAGAGCAGCTGTGCAAGAATAAAATTTATTAGTAAGGCTAATTTGTAACAAAGGATAAGGTCCTATGCTTAAATTGGCTATTGCATCTTGGCCTTTCAATATAAGCTTTAAAGTCTTTTCTTCGTTACTTTCGCTTATTGCTCGGCTAACTTCTACAAGAGTGACCGTATTTTTAGAAAGATAATTATAGAGTTGCTTCAGCATGCAGTCCCCCCTTTATTATCATCTTGATTAGTTTATGAAATTTTAACTAGTGGCTTAAGGCTCATACCGGCGCATTTCCTGAATAGTCTCGGTACAAGCTAACTTCGCCCGATAATATTCCCGTTCTTTATTTTGGCACCTTTTATAAGAATGCCCCACAAAATAAGGAATTGCAATGGCAGAGAATTGTATGGGAATTGTGGCGTAGTTTAAGATCTTATTTTGATGATCCTCATCCTGTGCTGCTTTAATTATAGTGAGTGCAGTTGCTGCCCCTTGAAGAGCTAGGTTGGCATAGCTTACCCAAGCAGCAGGAGAGCACAATCCCGTTTTAGTTCCCCAATCGTTTTGTCTGGGCTCGCTAGGGCTCCAGTCGCCCTCTACAATGGACAATTCATAGTGAGTTAAGATATTGGGGTTATTTCTTTCTAAATTACTAATTTCTTGATTTTCTAAATTAATATCTTGTCTTAAGGCACCTATATTTAGCTCATGTTCCCGTATTCCTAGGTGGTTGTTTACCTCTTCTAACAAATAGCTAGTAGCACCAGTGATGGCGTGCACATATCCCGGAATAGCTTTAAAACTACCCAGCACAAATCCTACAGAATTAATTGCTTTTGCTAAAAAGGAAGCGACCTCGCGTTTAGTCTCGGTTCGCTCAGCTTTCAAAAAAGCTTGCTGATCCTGGTAAGTTTTTCTGATGCGCAATCTAATATTATTAATAGGTCCATACATATTTAACTCTCAGGTTAACAATTAATTAAATCAAATTAGCTGGTATTCTAACAGCTTTTATTTTCTTCGGCAATGGGAAAATGTCCGATAATGTGATTATTGGTTATACCTATATTCGTGTATTTACAAAGATGTATCAGACAAGTTAGAAGCTACAGAGATCACATTGTGCGACTTTTCATCTAGATTGCCTTAGTTTCCTCCGTGCTTAAGACACTTTATATCCAAGAAATTCCGCATAGGGATTGAAAATAGCCAGCATTAATTTATCAAAAACGAACTGTTGGCTGTTAGGCTTACCGCTTTCTCGTACCAGCTTAATGCTTCAAATGTGTACCGATCCTCAGCATGCACCGGTGGGATATTCAAGTCTCCCCAGCGCGGCTTCGGCACAAATATACCGTGGCCGTTCTCGGCTGGTAGATGCTCAAGGCCTAAAGCGACTGGCAGCTATATTACTCAAAGGTCCTAAAGTAGCAGGATTCGAGTTTATTCCATTTTTACCTTAGATTTACGGCGTCTCGGGCACCACCTAAAGTGATCCCGATCCTACAAAAAGCTCTAAGCAAAGTTGGATTGACACTCTCCAGCGAAAAGACTAAGATCAGCCAGGTTGAAACTGTGTATAAACGTGTACATAATATTTTTATTATTAAATGGGGAAATATATAATTATGAATATATAATTATGAAAAGTGTAATAAAGAGATTAATCACTGAAATCAAACTAAGTGAAGATCAACCTCATGAATTGGAAGAGGGTCCAACCCAACACCGTATAAATGATTGTCTAAATGAAATCAGTGTGCATATAAATTCTGAATACGTAACCTTAGATCAAGCATTTGAACTGGCCATAGAGCTGGGAAGTAAACGGGTGATTAAGTATCTTTTAGAACAAGGCGTTAATCCGGCAGCAAACCGTAATTATGCCCTACGTGCAACTGTAGAATACAATCATGTCGAATGCCTTCGACTATTATTATCCGATGAAAGAGTAGATCCCGCAGATCTTGATAATGTAGCGGTTGGTATTGCGGCAGAACTGGGTCATCCAGAATCATTATCGGTTTTGCTGGCTGATCCTAGGGTGAATGCGGGTGATAATGTTAATTATGCGATTCGTGCCTCAGCTATAAAGGGTAATTTAGAAGTGGTAAATATGCTGTTAGCAAGGGATGAGGTTGATCCTCTTGATAATGACGTAGCTTTGTCTTCAATTACTGGAGATACTACGGGTGAAATGGATGTGCCCCCCATTAACGTTGCTGTTTCAAATGGCCATTTAAAAATTGTTGAATTATTTCTTAATCGCGGCTGTTCAATGAGCAATGCAATGTTTGAAGCATGCCGTTCAAACCGTTTAGAAGTTATTAAGTTATTATTATCTAGAAATTATAATATTTTTCATAACATTGGTGTCAATATACAAGAGGCACACGAACACCAACATATTGAAATAGTAGATTTTTTATGTGAGGCCCTTCGTTTAAAATTGATTGTCGAGATATATAGGGTTCATATAGAGAATAACCCTGCTCAGTTTATAACTGGATTTATTCATATAGACTCTCTAGAGAAACAATTTAGAGCAGCAGTTAATAAGATTTTAAGCTCAATGGATACTTACTATTTGGAAGAAACTAGAAAAATTTTTGAAGTTAAAATTATTCAAAAAACGCAACAACAATTTATGAGTAAATTTTCACAAATTCAAACATCTGTAAGAATGCCCCTTGATTTAATTGATAGTATTGTGAGTTTTGATGAGCAATTGCCAAAGGTGTTTGGAGAAGAAAATGCATTGCTAGACAAAATACATAGGTTTCAATCAACACATATAATGTATAACCTAAAATTCAGGTTCGCATCAAAAGCTAAAGATTTGAATGATCTGACCCCGTTTCAACGGACACAGTTTTCTCATGCAATCATCTTTCCCTCATATTCCACTGGTGATAAGTAGCCTAGAGTAGAATGACGCCGCTG
>Ga0302219_10000411_pt1 | contig 19858 bp, 18 predicted proteins | sample II_Palsa_E1_2_FD_194569 | JGI IMG/M metagenome (GOLD analysis project Ga0302219, IMG submission 194569) | Peat permafrost microbial communities from Stordalen Mire near Abisko, Sweden - II_Palsa_E1_2 | ecosystem: Environmental > Terrestrial > Soil > Palsa > Peat permafrost | place: Sweden...
GGACCTCGTGGAAGAAGACAGCGGAGGCGCGGCCACTGAGGATCGCCGGTCCGTTGAAGGGCTCGGTGATGGGAGCTTCGCGCAGGGCTTCGAGGTTCTTGCCCATGGCGAGCGTCTTGTCCGTAAGGGTCTTCTGGTCGGGCAGGTGCGCGACCTCGTCAGCTTCAAAGGTCTCGGCGCGGAACATGTCCATGCCATCGGCTGCGCGGGTGCGCGCGACGATGACCAACCGCGCAACGTGATTGGGCGTGGCCACTTTGGTGCCATCGGAGGAGACGAAGTAGTCAGTCTCGGTGGACGCCTCGAGAATCACGTTGTTGTAGAAGACGTCGGGATACTGCTTGAAGAGGCCGGAGAGTTCGCGAAGACGAGTCTCCCATGCTGTGCGGTCAACCGAGAGTGCCGGAGCCTCGGCCTGGATCGCATCCGTCGGCTTCTCGCTGGAGAAGTCAGCGGAGCTGTCCTCTTCCTTAGCGCGAACCTGCTGCTCTGTCTTCACCTTCAAGTAGCCATCCAGTGCTTTGCCGTAGCCTCGGTTGGTCGCGAACCAGAGGCTGCGCGCAAGAGCCTCGTGATCGTTCGTGAGTGGCAACTGCACGGTGGTGAGGGCGCTGTTGCGATGGTCGCCGTGGGTGTTGTCCTCTGCTGGAGTGCCCAGGCGCACCTGCACGTCAGCGCTGCGGCGGCGGCTCTCATGCGAGCCGGTGATGGCGCCAAACTGCGCCGTCAGGCTAATGCTGTCACTGTCGGAGACGGCGTAGCTGAGGAAGTAGGGCTTGGGCTGCTGCGTCGCGTCGGTCGCCGTGTTGCCGAGCGAGCTCATCGCGCGGTGCAGCTCGGTCTCCATGGCGTCGATGAGGATTGCGGTAGGGGCGGCCGCTGGATTGGGACTTGCTGCTGCCGCTGAAACCATACGGCCAGGGGAGGCCATCGCCACCATAACTAAACCGGCCAATCCGGCACCGGCTACTGCTACGCTCTGTCTCTTCATCGGAAAGGAAACTCGTTTCGCCTGCAAAATTCGCCTGATGCCGAGTGTATCGGAAGTGCCTGCAGTCTGCTGTTACAAGCCCGGGCGGAGGCTGTCATTGAGGCGGTAAAGCTTCAGTCAGTACGCTAGGACTCGCCGTGGCGCCGGGCGCTGAGCCAGACCGCCAACCCGATGAACTGCGCGCAGAGCAGCCATTGCAGCGTAAGTCCAAAGGCAGAGCGATCTGTTGTGTGCGGAGCCAGAAGCAGCAGCGCGGCCAGCAGGATGACCATGCTAGCGATCATGGCGTAGCGGCCATAATAGGTCGGAGTCAGCGAGACAGGACGCCGCGCAGGAAGCAGGCTGGCAACGCGGGCGGCGAAGTCTGTAGGGACCCGCGGCTCCGGCGCGATCTCCAGCGCGTGGATAAGACGCTGATCCAGCTGGTCCATTTGGTCGGTCTTCATGGCGGTTTGGTCCCAATTGCTTAGCGGTTCGTCTCGCATGATGCTCTCCTCTCGTTATTTTGACGTTCCAGAATGGCTTCCCGCAGTTTTTTTCTGCCGCGATGCAGATGCGTTCGCACCGTGCCGATCGGCAAGCTGAGCACGTGCGCGATCTCCTCATACGTGCGCTCCTCCTGATGATAGAGCACCAGCACAGTTCGTTCGATCTGGCTTAGCAGTAGAAGCTGCTCCTCCACAGTCTGCTGAAACTCGCGCTCTTCTATCTGTTGCTCCGCGTTGCGATCCGGGTGCTCCAGACGCTCTTCCCAGCACGAGGTCTCATCCGAGAGCGAGACATGAGAGCGGTCTTCGCGGCGACGGCGCTTCCACTCATCCTGCGCGACGTTGACGGCGATGCGGTACAGATACGTAGTGATCAGCGCCTCGCCGCGAAAGCTGGGCAGAGCGCGATACAGACGAAGAAAAACATCCTGGGCAAGATCGTCGACGTGCTCACGGCTTCCTGTAAGACGCAGCAGCGTACGGAACACCATCGCCTGATGGTCGCGTACGAGGTGCTCGAAGCTGAGATCGGTGTCCAAGCAGGGTTAGACAATAGACTGCTCCGAAAGTTTCATTCGCGCGAGTGAAACTTTCAAGGGGTGCTCCGGTCTAACGCTGGCAGGAAAGGGAGGTAACAGTTATGGGATCTATATTTTCGACTCCGTTCATTGTGCCGGTGGCCGGTTGCGCCGTCGGTGCGGTCGCTATCGTTTCAGGAATCTGGTTTGAGGCTCAACAGCGCAGGAACAAGGCCGACCAGCGCATGGCCATGCTCGCCCGCGGCCTGCCCATCGCAGAGATCGAGCGTCTGCTTGGTCCCGGCGAAGATGAAAAGAAGACCCCCAAAGATCCGATACGGAGCCTCGGCAATGCTCGCCGTGCCGGCATCGTTCTGGTCTCCATTGGCATCGGCCTCATTCTGTTTTTTATTACACTCACTGAGATCCTTCACGTGCGCGAGGTACTCTCCGGAGCGGCCGCAGGGCTTATTCCGCTAGTCATCGGCATCGGTTTTTTCATCGACTACAACCTGCAAAAGCGCGAGCTATCGCGCTTCGGGCTTGAGGTGGAAGCGGATCTGCCTGCCAGCCGTCCCCGCTAAGAGCAGGTGGTTCAATTAGGCTTCGAAACTACCTTCCAAACTATTATCGAGCGAAAGCTGACCTCGCGCGTCTGTCCGAATAGAAGGGACTTATGGCGTCGATCGAGGGATGTAGCTTGGTGTTGTCTTCCATGGAGGGTGCCCGGTCGGAGATCGATCTCGCGGCTCTCGTGGCGACATACTCCGCGCTCTTATTCCGCGTAGCGTACTCAGTCCTGCGCAGTCGAGCAGAGGCTGAGGACGTCGTTCAAGATGTCTTTGTTCGCGTCCTCGAGCATCGACGTTCGCTCCTGACAGTTCGTGACATGCGGGTATGGCTGATTCGTATTGCATGGAATCTCGCCCTTGATCGCAGACGTCGCATACGCCCGGAGCAGTTCGACGAGAGCTTTGCCGAGAGTCTGGTCGCAAGCAGTGTGCCAGCCGACGAGGCGATCGACGAAGCGCAGCGCCTGAAGGCTGTTCTGGACGAGCTAGAGCGATTGCCCAAGGCAGAGCGCCATGTTCTGCTTCTGTCCGCAGTCGAGGAGCTGGGAACCGCCGAGATGGCGGAGGTTGTAGGCAGAAGCGAGTCTGCGGTTCGAGCACTGCTCTTCCGTGCGCGGACGCGACTGCGGGAGCGGCTGGAGAGGGGAGGCGCAGAATGAAGAACGCTGACGAAGGGATTGAGCGGGTATTGGCGGCACTGCGAGAGGCAGAGGCACCAGAAGGAATGGAGCAGCGGATCTTGCAGTCAATGCAGAAGCGTGCCTCGGCACGGCGTGGCTGGAATCCGCTCATCATGTTCATCATTCGGATGCCGTCGCTGCGGATCAGGAGGCAGTCCTGGGCGATTGCCGTAACGGCTGTAGCCATTGTTTCGCTGGCAGCCTGTTTCACTGTGTTCCAAGGCCATCGCATGGAGCATGACTTCGCCGACTCGAAGAAGCAAATAGCTCCAGCAAATCCACCGGCTCCAAAGGTTCAGACCGCAGCCGCGAGCGCACTTCAGCCGCTGCCTGCAAGGTCAGTCGCGCACTCGCGAGACAAAACGAATACACGCAAGGCTGGAGCTGGCAGCAACGCAGATTCTGTAGCCCTGCATGCGATGCTGGCTGTCAGCTATCCAGCGCCGCCCATGCCTTTGACTGAGCAGGAGAAGCTGCTGCTGCGTATTGCGCACAGACGCGATCCGGTGGAGTTGGCAATGCTTGAGCCTCTGCTACGGTCCGTGCAGGATGCTGAGGAGAAGGCGGAGTTTCAGAAGTTCTTCCGACAATCACCGACGAAGCAATCTGCAGCCGAGCAATTAGTGCCTTCTACAGCGGAGCAGGCGATGCCCGGACAATTTATGACAGAGCAAACAGCGCCTGGACAACCAACCACGGAGCCAACAACAGAGCAGTTGACGACGGACCAACCAAAGTCGGTGCAACCTACAACGGGAGATATCGAATGAAGATGAACTGCGATGGAAAAGGAAGAGGGACGATGAAGTGTGCGCGTGGAATCTTTGGAATCACTCTGGCACTGGCCTTGATTGGATCGACCTCGTGGGGGCAGACGGGGGACAGCTCCACTATGGAAAAAGTGACTGTCCTTCCCAACTCAAGGGTGGACTCCCGTCCCTTCCAGACCTTCTATCTCGTCACCGCCACCCAGCAGAATGACGCTCTGGATGTCGTCACCGCCGTCCGCAACATCATGCCAGCCGATGTCAAGATATATTGGGTCTCCGGCCAGAACGCCATCGTGATGCGCGCTAACCCGGATGAACTCATGCTGGCGCAGAAGGTCATCAATGATCTTGACAGGCCCAAGAAGCTCTATCGTCTCACCTACACGATCATCGAGATGGACGGCGGCAAACGGGTCGGGATTCAGCACTTCGCCATGGTCTTGGTCTCGGGACAACGGACGACGCTAAAACAAGGCACTAAAATTCCGGTTGCAACCGGGTCTGTTACCGAAGGCAGCTCCCAAACGACGCAGATGACCTATCTTGATGTAGGTATGAACTTCGATGCGACACTCGAGCAGTATGCCAATGGAGCTAGGTTGCGCTCCAAAGTAGAGCAATCCGGCGTTGCGGAGGAGAAGTCTGGTGTGGGAGCACAAGACCCGATCGTGCGGCAAACCGTTATTGAAGGCACCTCGTTTTTGACCCCTGATAAACCGCTGGTGCTGGGATCGCTGGATATCCCAGGCAGCACGCGGCATCTGGACGTTGAAGTCGTGATGGAACAGATCGCTCCATAGGCATGTCCTGCCGGACGGGCCCACTGCGCGTGGGGCGGCCACTTCGTGGCGTGTATATCTTGTCTCGCAACGAACAATCTTTGGTGGTCCTCCCGTTGGTCGGAAGACGATGATCCCGACCAACGGGAGGGCCTATGCTGCTCATCCTGCCCCGACCGGTATACAAGCCACGAAGTGGCCGCCCCACGCGCAGTGGGCCCGTCCGGCAGGACACGAGTCTTTCCACCAGCTTCTAAGGCGATCTTTGCGCTACCGCACCGCGTCATGCACACTGGCTTCAGTGTCTTTGGAGCTTCCGGTCGATGAGTCTTCGCACGATTCTGCTTTTGCTTGCTGCTGTGGCGGTACTCACTGTCGTATCGGTGCGAATGCAGCAAACAACACCGACAGAAGCGCAGGCGTTGCAGGCGGCTGCGCATGGCCCGACGTTCTATACGCTGCCGACGGAGAAGCTTAGGCTGGCCAAAGAGCTGTTTCGCATTCGCACAACGCTGTATTTTGTCGGAAGTGGATGGGGCATTCTGCAGATCGTCTTGCTGCTTGCTCTCGGCGTTCCTGCACGGATGCGCGACGTTGTGGAGAGTGTGACCAGGAGCCGCTGGGCGCAGTGCTTTCTGTTCGTCTTCCTGTTTCTGCTGGTAGTCACGCTGCTCGACGCTCCACTCAGAATCTACGGGCATCATCTCGGGCTGGCCTATGGGCTGTCGGTGCAGGGCTGGGGTAGCTGGACTCTGGATTGGGCGAAGAGCTTTGTGATCTCGTGGCTCGTCACCGGACTGCTGGTGATGGTGCTCTTCTGGATCATCCGCAGATCGCCAGACCGCTGGTGGTTCTGGTTCTGGATTCCGACGATGGCAGCAGTGCTCTTCGGCGTGTACCTGTCGCCGATCCTGGTGGACCCGCTCTTCGACAGATTCGAGCCGCTGCAGAAGGTCAATCCAGCGCTGGTCCAGCAGTTGGAGCGGGTGGTAGCGCGCAGCGGTGTAAGCCTGCCGCCGGACAGAATGTTCTTCATGCGGGCAAGCCAGAAGGTCACAGGCTTGAACGCATACGTCACGGGCTTTGGCCCTTCAAAGCGGCTGGTGCTGTGGGACACCACCATCGCGCAGTCCACGCCGGATGAGCTCTCCGGCGTCTTCGGCCACGAGCTTGGACACTATGCTCTGCACCATATCGCGCTCGGTGTCCTGTTTGCTGCCGCTGCTCTGCTTATCGCGTTCTTCGTCGGGCAACGAATGACGCAGGGCCTGCTTCGCCGTTACGGTGCCCGTTGGCGAATCCGTTCGCAGCACGACTGGGCCTGTCTCGCGGTACTCATGCTCGTGCTCAACCTGCTGAGCTTCTTTGCCGCACCCATCGAAAACGCCTTCAGCCGCTCGATCGAACACGACGCCGACGTCTATGGTCAAGAGGCGATTCACGGCATCGTGGCAGACCCCCAAACGACGACGCAGCAAAGCTTTCAGAGGCTCGGCGAGGCTGCGCTGGAAGATCCAACGCCCCATCCCCTGGTCGAGTTCTGGACGTTCAGCCATCCGTCGATAGGCAGCCGCGCCGCCTTCGCCATGGCTTACAACCCATGGGCCGAGGGGCAGCATCCGAAGTACTTTCAAACAAAGATAGATAATAAGTGATGAAGAACAAACTGAGTGCTTCCATGTCTGCCGATTGCCTGTTTTGCAAGATTGTCGCCGGCACAATCCCTGCCAATCGGGTCTACGAAGATGAATGCTCCATCGTATTTCCCGACATCAACCCGCAGGCGCCCACGCATCTGCTGATCATCCCTAAGCAACACATCGGCTCACTGGCGAAGTGCGTTGCCGAGGACACTTCTCTGCTGGGTCATCTCATGTCTACCGCGGCAGACGTTGCACGCACCCTTAACCTCGACCGCGGCTATCGCATCGTTTTGAATACGGGCGACGACGGTGGACAGACCGTCAATCATCTCCACCTGCACCTGCTAGGCGGCAGGCACATGGGCTGGCCTCCCGGCTAGCTAGGTTGTCTCTCTGTCTCTTGGAGATCAGCTGACTGGTTTGTTCAAGAGGTTTGTAAAAATAAAGTTGAAATGGGTGGCGTACTTTTGCGAGGCAAAAAGTGTGGTGTCATCTGACCACGTTTACCACGCATTTCACCAAGAAGTGACCACAAAACTACCACGTCTTGACATCCGTTTTTTCAAAAACCCCTGTAAAAACGCTACTCCACCACAGCAAAATAAAAATGCCGGCAAGTTCGCGTATTGAACGTCTGAAACGCAAAAAAAATCGCCCGGACAGAGCAAACTGTCCAGGCGATCCGTAAACTGTGTAGTTACTGGTTGTAGTTCTGTTCTTCTTCGTCCACAATGCCGTAGCGCCGAAGCAGGTTGGGCAGATTCTGCGAGAAGGCCGCGCGCGGCATCACCGTATCACAGCCAGCTTCGACCGCCTTCGCCTTCAGGTCTCCCTGTAGATGCGACAGAAATCCGACGATGGAGGTGCTGCGTTTTAGCTTGGTCTTCAGCTTCGGAATCAGCGTAAGAGGCTTGGCATTCGCGTTGTTGAGGTCGAAGACGATCAAGCCAGGACGATCCTCTTCTTCGCCGCCGACGAGAGCAGCTATGGCTTCCTTGTCGTTCTTGACGAAGGCGACCTTGACCCCGAGCTTACGCGCGGTCTCCTGGATCTTGGCGATGAAGAAGAGATCCTCGATGAAGAAGTAGATCTTAGTCGGTGCGTCCTCGGCGATGGGGATAGTGCGGCCCTGCGAGTAGTCGATGGGCTGGGAGTCGCTCTGGTAGCCGCGACCGCCGCCATGGCCATTGCTGCGGCCCTGGTAGTTGCCGTTGCTGTGCGACTCGATGGTGGATGGTGGGGTATCGGCGAAGTTGCCATTGACGGCGCGATAGCTGTGGTCCATGGGGCCGACGAAGCTGCGGGGTCCGCGCTGCTGTTTGCCGCCTCCACCGCCGCCCTTGCGCTTGAAGCCGCCGCCGTTGCCAGGCTGATGGCTGTTGCTATCGCGGAAGCCGCCGCCGTTGTTGCTGCTGAAGCTGCCATTGCTACCGGTGGCGATGTTGCCTGGGTTCTCGGGGGAGCGCTGACGGTCACGGTCGCGGAACTTCTTCTTCCAGCGTTTGCCAGTCGCAGCGCCATTTTGCTGCTGTCCGCCGCCGGCCTGGAAGCTGTGCGAGCCTTGAGGCTGGAGCGGTTGAGGCTGCGCGCCTGAGGCCTGAATGGAGCCGATGGGCTGGTCACCGCTGGCCTGTCCGACGGGCAGTGCGCCCTGCGGAGAGTCAGGTCCCTTATTTTTTCGTTTACGGCGCCGACGGCGGCTGCTTTTTGACTGCCCCATGCCATGGGGAACGTTTTGACCATCGAATTGCGCGTCCCCGCCCTGCTGGTCGGGTGACATTGACGAACCCTGGTGGGACTCCACCTCGGGTACATTCTGCTCTGAAGTCATGCTTCCACTTCCTATTGCTCTAGATCGCAATTAGCGGTTCACTCCCACGCGAACGGTCTCTTCGCTCTCGTGGAAGCCACGAAGCGCGAACCAAACCGGTAGTGCATATTGCAGCGTCGGAAGAAACAGTCTCAAGTTGTACTCGAACGGACGTCTTCTATTGATATTGGCTGCGACCGAACCAGATACATTACCGGCTACGCGCAGCCTGGACCACCTGACAACGGTGAACCATTCACCCTCTACCTGTGTTTGCGACAGAGTCCGACGAGATCCGGTCTCCTGTAATCCTGTGGTTTCTGCCACAAATCTTACACAACCGTAAGCTTTTGATGGCCACACAGTGATCGGCACCCACAGCCGCTTCACAAGGCAAGACTAAGGGTACGCGCAAAGTTCCCACTTGGCAAGGTATTTATCTGGCAATGGGTGCCCCGGCTGGAGCCTGCAGAGAAAACCTTGGCTTAGGCGCACAAAAGGCTGCTTCTTAGCGAAGCGACCTAGTCTGATAATGGCCAGTCACTGGCCTCCTGAAAGGCTTCCGATTAGGGAAGCAGACTCTTAGGCTGATGGTCTACACCATCTTTGGGCGTAGTATTCGTTCAAGCCGAGTCATTACGTGGTTCGATTGCACTAGAAACCTAGGCGTAACGCTCTAGAATAGAGCAATTTGGTGGCCAAAAATGACCTTCAGCCTCTGCTCGACTTAGAGATGAGTGGTGCGCTGGAATCATCCAAAAATAGAAGACGGCCACAACGACGCTCCATATTTTGGGAGACTGAGGGTCTTACCCATGCTCGACTCATGGTTGATAACCGGCTGACCCATAATTGACCCATCCATAGCACGGCCCTATAATCTGAGGTGTTCCGGCAGCCCTCTCGGTCCAATTGATTCTCTTGTCCAGAGATTTGGAAGACCGAGGCAAACAATTTGCGCACTCTCGTAATAAGAGCGCGTTGATCGAGTGGGCGCAAGGAATGGCTCGGAAGGCACGCGATGGTGCGCCTAAGGCCGGATGACTTTTTTAAAATCCCCGAAGGAGTACCACAAACCGCATGAATCGTACCCTTGTTCTTGTTACCGCCCTGGCTGCGGGAATGACGTCCGCTGCTGGAGTGGCCCAGGCTACTGCTCCACAAACAGCCGCCCCCACCGCCCCTGCCGCACCTGTAGCACCACAGGCCGTCCCGGCAAAGATTGCCTTGATTGAATACGAGCAGGCCGCCGCTGCTACCAACGAAGGGCTTCGCAGCCTGCAGGAACTGCAGAAGAAGTATGAACCGAAGAAGACCCAGTTGCAGACGCTTGCTCAAGAAGTCGATTCGCTGAAGAAGCAGTTGCAGGCAACGTCGGCGACGCTCAGTGAGGCGGATCGGGCCAGCCGCCTGCGAACGATCGACACGAAAGAGAAGCAACTTCAGCGTGATGGCGAGGATGCTTCGAATGCGTATAACGCCGATGTGCAGGAGTCTTTGGGCAAGGTAGCAAAGAAACTGGGTCCAGTTGTCGTCAAGTATGTGCAGCAAAATGGTTACACGATGCTTCTGGACAATACCGGTCAGCAGGGCGGTCTTGGTGTGCTTTGGACGATTCCGGGCACAGACATCTCGCAGGCTGTGGTAGATGCCTACAACACTGCCTCGGGCATAACGGCACCGCCGCCTTCGGCACCTACTGCGACCCGTCCGCGGACGACGACGCCTCCAAAGCCGTAAGTATTGATTACGGGGTTTGACCGGTAGGTGAGGTTTGTTTTCTTAAATCTCTCTACGAAAGAACGAGAAGAATTTATATTTGCGCAGTCTAAAAGTTGATAAGTTTTAGAACGAACTCTCGAAGGAGTACTACACACCGCATGAATCGCACTCTTGTTTTTGTCTCCGCCGTTGGCGCGGGATTGATGACCGCAGCCGGGCTGGCTCAGGCCCCGGCTTCGACTGCTCCCGTACCTCAGCCCGCCGCAGAAACCGCTGTGGCGCCACAAGCTATTCCGGCAAAGATCGCCCTGGTTGCCTTTGAACAAGCTGTCTTTGCTACTAATGAAGGTCAGCGCGCAGTCCAGGATGTTCAGGAGAAATACAAGCCGAAGAAGACCCAGATCGACACGCTTGCGCAGGAGGTCGATTCGCTGAAAAAGCAGCTGCAGAGCGCGCCGGCAACCCTGTCGGATGAAGAGCGTGCCACGCGTCTGAAGAACATCGACACCAAAGAAAAGCAGTTGAACCGGGACTCCGAAGATGCTCAGACTGCCTATAACGCGGACCTGCAGGAGACCTACGGCAAGGTTGCGGCGAAGGTTTCGGTCACTTTGAAGGACTACGTCGCAAAGAACGGTTACACGCTGCTGCTCGACGTCAGCAACCAGCAGAGCAACGTAATGTGGGCCGTTCCGAGTACGGATGTCACGCAGGCCGTGGTTACGGCTTACAACACATCCTCCGGGGTTGCTGCTCCGGTACCATCGGCCCCGTCCGCACCATCGGCCGCCCGTCCGCACACCACCACGCCGCACACAACAGCACCCAAGCAATAGTCCTGGCTGTAGAAGCATGATGAAGGAGAGGCCCGCGTGGGCCTCTTCTTCTGTCGTGGTGCCTGCCTGTTGGTCAAATCGCAGCTTTCCTGTGGAAAAAATTGTGGATCGCGAACGCGTAAGGGAATCGAAGTTTCGCAGGTTGGCGGCTTGCGACGTGTGGGCAGGTGTTGTGCTTTCTATCTAACTCCATATAAATAAGGATGTTGAGAGATAGGTGCCTCGATTTGGTGCACTGCCCTTTGTACACAAGCGGCAAATACAGCTATTTCAAGGGTTTCCACAGATCGACGTTACGGAAAAGTTACAATCTTTCGGCGTTCTGTCGCATCCCGGTTAAAAAGTAAGAAGACAAACTGAGCCAGTATTATTTCTGGCAGACCGTTTACTTCGACGATACTGCTCGCTCTAACTGCAGAGATTGGGCGATTACTCCTCGCCCACCTTGAGGACGGCAAGGAAGGCCTCCTGCGGGATGTCGACCTTGCCGATCCGCTTCATGCGCTTCTTGCCTTCCTTCTGTTTGTCGAGGAGCTTGCGCTTACGGCTGATGTCGCCGCCGTAGCACTTGGCGATGACATTTTTACGGATGGCGGTAACGGTCTCCCGAGCGATGACCTTCGAGCCGATTGCAGCCTGAATTGCGACCTCGAACATCTGGCGAGGGATCAGTTCTCGCATTTTGGAGACAAGGGCGCGGCCGCGCTGCTGAGCAAAGTCTTTGTGGATGATGATGGAGAGCGCGTCAACGGGATCGCCGCCGATGAGGATGTCCATCTTGACCATGGGGGAGACCCAGGTGCCGGCGAGGACATAATCGAGCGAGGCGTAACCGCGAGAGACGGTTTTGAGGCGATCGTAGAAGTCGAGGACGATCTCGTTCAGGGGCAGCTCGTAAGTGATCATGACGCGAGTGTCGGAGACGTATTCCATGTTCTGCTGACGGCCGCGCTTGTCTTCGACGAGCTTCAAGATACCGCCGACGTACTCCTCGTTGGTTAGGATCTTGGCGATGATGACGGGCTCTTCGATCTGTTCGATGTTTGAAGGATCGGGCCAGCGCGAAGGGTTGTCGACCTCGATGGTGGAACCATCGGTGAGAGTGATCTTGTAACGGACGCCGGGAGCGGTGGTGATGAGGTCAAGGTCGTACTCGCGCTCAAGGCGCTCCTGAATAATTTCGAGGTGGAGGAGGCCAAGGAAGCCGCATCGAAAGCCGAAGCCGAGTGCAACGGAGGACTCGGGCTCGAAGGAGAAGCTGGCGTCGTTGAGACGAAGCTTCTCGAGAGCGTCGCGGAGCATGGCATGCTCGTGCGAGTCGACGGTGTAGAGACCGGCGAAGACCATGCTCTTGATGTCTTCGAAGCCGGGGAGCGCTTCCGCGCAGGGGTTTTCTACTGAGGTGATGGTGTCGCCGACCTTGGTGTCGGCTACGTTTTTGATTGTTGCCACGAAGAAGCCGACTTCGCCGGCGGTGAGCTCGGTAATCTCGACGGGCTTGGGGGTCATGACACCCATGCTCTCTACGTCGAAGGTCTTTCCGTTGGACATGACTTTAATCTTCATGCCCTTGCGCAGTTTGCCGTTGATGATGCGGGCGAGGACGATCACGCCTCTGTAGGGATCGAACCAGCTATCGAAGATGAGGGCCTGAAGTGGGGCTTCGGGGTCGCCCAGCGGCGGGGGGAGCAGCGTAACGACGGCTTCGAGGATGCTGGCTACGTTGAGGCCGGTTTTGGCGCTGACGGCGATGGCATCGTCTGCAGGCAGGCCTACGGATTTCTCGATCATCTCCTTGGTGCGTTCGATGTCTGCGCTGGGAAGATCGATCTTGTTGATGATGGGTATGATCTCGAGACCGTTTGAGATGGCGAGGTAGGCGTTGGCGAGGGTCTGGGCTTCGACGCCTTGTGAGGCATCGACAACGAGCAGTGCGCCTTCGCAGGAGGCGAGGGAGCGCGAAACCTCGTAGGAGAAGTCGACGTGACCAGGGGTGTCGATGAGGTTGAGCTGGTAGGTGTCACCGTCGTGCGCCTTGTAGATCATGCGGACGGTGTGGGCCTTGATGGTTATGCCGCGTTCGCGCTCGAGGTCCATGGCGTCGAGCACCTGGGCCTGCATCTCACGCGCAGTCAGCGAGCCTGTCAGCTCTAGGAGCCTGTCGGAGAGGGTGGACTTGCCGTGGTCAATGTGCGCGATGATCGCGAAGTTGCGGATGTGGCTTGGATCCATTTTGTAGCTGGGTTGCCTCAGTATCCATGTTAACACCCGTGCTGCGCGTGGTTGCGTTTCGACAGGTAGTTGCAGCGATGCGGCAGGTTCTGTCTTGAAAAATGAAGAAGAGGTGGCTGCGAAAGTAAATTTTCTGAATCATGCTGGATCGCTGCGATATCTTAAAGTCTGTCGAAAAAGGCATAGCCGGTGCGGTAAGCCCGGCCTACTGCGGAGTTGATCCGCAGCCTCTGTCTATCCGAATACGGATAAGACCCACGGCGATGGCGGCAGTGCGTGTGCACTGTCAAACTGTCGCATGGGTTATCAGAGGGCGCTTTGACCTTTCTTGTTCCATGCGACTGCTTCTCAACCAAAGGAGATCGCATGATGACAAGACTCAATCACATCAATCTGGCAGTATCGAACGTTCCGGAGCTGGCACGCTTCTTCGAGGGGTGCTTCGGTTTTCGCGTAGTGGAGCAGCGTGGCACAGGCAAGTTTGCCGTGCTGCTGGGCGAAGATGGCTTTGCTCTTATCCTGATGCACGACAAAAGTGTCACGTCCACGACCTATCCATCCCCCTTCCATATCGGCTTTCTTGTTGCCTCGATGGAGGAGGTGCAGCAGCGTCATGCGCGCATCGTGGAAGCTGGCTTTGATACGCCCGTGCCTGCAGTTCTGGAACGAGGTGGAGATAAGACCTACGGCTTTTACTGCAACCCACCGGGCGGCGTTATGGTCGAGGTCAGCGCTCGCGCCTCTTGATGCTTCAACACGAGGGACGGATGAGAGCGTGGCGTTCTCATCCGCCGCTTCTTCCGGTGAAGGTATTGGAAGAAGTTGATGGAGCGATAGGTATGATGCTGGCATGAAACTTCGGATCTCTATTGTCGCGGTGTCTTTGATTTGGTGTTCTGCCATTGTGGGCTTTGCTGCTTCGCCGAAGAAAGCTGCTTCGATTCGGCGGCTGGATGGGACGGCGATCTCGATCGTAGAGGCGGACGCATTTGCGCGGAAGACATTGGTAGACGCGCATGTGACGGGAGCGCAGATCGCGGTGATGGACCAAGGGCGGCTGGTGTGGAGCGAGGCGTTCGGTCTGCGCAGACGTGAGCCGGAGTTGCCGATGGATCGCGAGACGACGATGTGGGCGGCTTCGATTACGAAGAGCGTGTTTGCGACGTATGTGATGCAGTTGGTGGAGCGAGGTGAATTTCAGTTGGATGTTCCGGTGGCGAAGCAGCTTGCGAAGCCGCTGGATCGATATGACGACTATCGGGAGAAGGCGACGGAGTTGGTGCGCGATCCTGAGTGGGCTAAGGTGACGCCAAGGATGCTGCTGTCACATAGCTCAGGGCTGCAGAATTTTGCGGCTATAGAGCCTGACAAAAAGATGCATCTGCACTTCAAGCCTGGGACTCGGTTTCTTTATTCGGGTGAAGGGATCAACCTTGTGCAGTTCGTAATTGAACAACAGAAGGGGAGGCCGCTGGATCAGTTGATGCAAGAGGCGCTGTTTACTCCGCTGGGGATGAAGAGGACGGGGCTGATCTACCGTACGGAGTTTGCAGAGAATGTGGCGGACCGTTATGACCTGGACGAAAAATTTCGCTCGCAGACGAAGCGCTTTCCGGCGCGTGCAGCGGGTTCGATGACGACGAGCGCCGAGGATCTGGCGCGGTTTGTGACGGCGCTCTTCAATGGCACGCTTCTGAAGCCGGCAACGCGGGAAGAGATGCTGACGTCGGTATTGCCAATTCGATCGCTGCATGAGTTTCCGATTGATACGAATCAAGGAGATGGTGCAGACGCTACTGCTACAGGTTTGGCGTACGGCGTGGGCTGGGGGTTGCTGACGCATACGCGGTTCGGGTCGGCGTTCTTCAAGGAAGGGCATGGAGACGGGGCGCAAAACTACATGATCTGCTTCGAGCGACGGCAGGCATGCATGATTCTGCTGACCAACAGCGACAACGGAGAGCTTGCATTTCGTGCGCTGCTTGAGAAGATCTGGGGCGATACCGTGACGCCGTGGGAGTGGGAGGGGTATACGGCGAGCTACATTGATGTGAGCCGCAAGCTGCAGTAGCGAGTGAACCGGAGCGGGATTTTTGCCGAGGCCTTGAGAGTGATTGTGCGATAGTGAACACAATTGTTCGCTCCGCGTCTTACAATTGGCAGGGAAGATGGCGCGGATGACTTTAGAGAATTTGGTGCGGCGGTGGGCACTGGCGGTGGGCTGTGTGCCTCTGGTAATGCTTGCGGGCTGTCCGCAGAACGATGCAGGGGCGTCGGGCAAGGTGCCAGTGCAGGCGACTGTGCCAGCCATCACGCAAAGCGCAGGTGCCAGTGCTGATCCGTCAACACCGCCAGCAGTGTCTGCTGGGCAGGCTGTCGATAGTGCGGCGAAGGCCTACAAGGTGCAGGAGCTGATCAATCAGGCGGAGCGTGCGTATCGCAGCGGCGTAGACAACTATCGCGCCGGGCATCTGGATGCGGCGCGGGTGGACTTCGATTCCGCTGTGGACTTGATGCTGACCAGTGGCATGGACATCAAAGCGGACCCGCAGTTGTCCGATGAGTTCGACCATCTGTTGAGTGCGGTGAATTCGCTTGAGATTGCAGCGCTGAAGCAGGGAAATGGATTTTCGCCGGTGCTTGAGGCCGCGCCGCTCGACGCAGCCGATGAGGTCACGTTTCCGGCGGATGCGGCTTTGACGGCGAAGCTTGCCGCCGAATTGAAGACGACGCAGTCCGACTTTCCGCTGGTGGTAAACGATTATGTCGCGGGGTTCATTAGTTATTTCACCAATTCGCAGGCTGGTCATGCACATCTTGTTCGTTCACTGGAGCGTGCGGGCAAGTACAAGGATATGATCTCGAAAGATTTACGGGATCAGGGTCTTCCGCAGGATTTAATCTACCTTGCGGTGGCTGAGTCGGGCTTTCAACCACAGGTAGTGAATGCACATTCGGGCGCTGGCGGCATGTGGCAGTTCATGCCGTTTCAGGGTGCGTACGGTCTTGCACGCAATGGCTACTTTGATGAGCGTTTCGATCCTGAGAAGTCCTCGATCGCGTATGCGAAGTACATGAAGACGCTCTATAAGCAGTTCGGGGACTGGTATCTCGCAATGGCTGCGTATAACTGGGGACCGGGAAATGTACAGCGCTCGGTCATGCGGACGGGGTATGCGGACTTCTGGGAGCTGTATCGCCGCAACGTGCTTCCAGCTGCGACGAAGAACTATGTGCCCGGCATCATTGCAGCCATCATTATGGCGAAGAATCCTTCGCAATACGGCCTGGACAAGCTGGTGCCCGACTCGGCAGTAGTGTCCGACACGGTGATGGTGGATTATGCGATCGATCTGCGGCTGGTGGCGGATGTGACCGATTCATCGTTGCAGGAGATCGTTGCGCTGAATCCAAGCCTGCTGCGGATGACGACGCCGCGCGACATGTCGTTCGATCTGCATATTCCTGTGGGCACACGTGATGTGTTTGCGGAGCGGCTCAAAGATATTCCGGAGGAGAAGCGCGGCAGCTGGCGCTTCCATGTAGTGCGCAGTGGGGAGACGCTGGACGGAATTGCCACTGCGCTACATGCACATGCGAGCGATATCTCCGAAGCAAATGGATTGACCGAGAGCGGAGACGTGAAAACCGGAGACGAGCTCGTCGTTCCTGTGACAAGTGCTGCTGCGAGTGCGCGTCCGGCGCGATATGTGGTGCGTCGTGGCGACACGTTGATAACCGTAGCGGACCGTTTCGGCGTTTCGGTAGAAGATCTGCGACGGTGGAACCATCTGTCTTCGAGTGAATTAAGACCGCACAGTTCGCTTGCGGTCGCGGAGCCGGTGAAGCTTGCGCCTCATACGCATGTACGTGGCAGAGGGGCGCGGGGCGTCGGATCGCATGCATCGGGTGGATCGACTCATGTAGCCACATCAGGCGCTTCCGCAAAACATTCGAGCTCGAAAGGAGTCAGCACTGTGCCGGCAAAGACCAAGAGTTCGGGTGCGAATGCTACGGGCAAGGCATCCAAAAAGAAACAGAAAGCTGCACGATGAGCTACCTCACCAAAAAGAGTACTTGCCTTCGCTAGCGCTTGGATGCATCCTGTTCTAGAATCTTGTGCCGGGAAACAAAGTTGTTTTCTGCTGCTTCATAGCCCTAAATAGAAGCAACAAGTGGTTACAAAAAGCACAAAGCAGTGAGAGGAAATGACGATGACGTTCGACGACACGATCAAGCTCTATGCATCCGCTGCGGAGGATGACCACAACTTTGGCGACGAATCAGATGACGACCACAATGATCTCCGCCACCGCTTCAACGATGACGACGAAGAAGAAGAGGTAACGATGACCTCGGACGATGACGATGAACTCAACGACGATGATGACGAGGCCTCCCATGGAACGACACACGCAGAGGATGCGAGTATCTTCACGCTGCCTCCTTCGCCAGTCCGTAGCTACGAGCCAGCAACCAAACGGTCTGCGCTGCCGGTGAAGAATACTGCTGAGACGAGCGTTGCGAAGACGATCAAAAGTCTGAAGCCTGCGGTGAAGAAGGTTGTTGCTGCCGTAAAGAAAGCGGCGGCGAAGAAGCCCATTCCAGCAAAGAAGAGCGCATCGCGTAAAAAGGCTGTCCCCGCGAAGAAAGCGACGCCAGCGAAGAAGGTTGTGAAGAAGGCAAGCAAGCCCGCAGCGAAGAAGTCAGTCGCAAAGAAGATTGCTGCGAAAAAAGTTCTGGCGAAGAAAGTTGCTCCCAAAAAGAGCGCAGCCAAATCAAAATCTGCCGCGAAGAAGTTCAGTGCTCCGCGCGGCGGTAAGGTTGCTCCTAAAAAAGCGGCCGGCAACAAGGGCACTGTAAGCAACAAAAAACTAATTAAGAGAGGTACTACCTTGGCAACTAAGAAAGCAGCAGCAAAGAAAGCCCCAGCAAAGAAGGCAGTAGCGAAGAAGGCTCCTGCAAAGAAAGCCGTAAAGAAGGCTCCTGCGAAGAAGGCTGTAAAGAAGGCTGTAAAGAAGGCTGCACCAAAGAAGAAGTAAGCACGCTTAAGGCAAGCAAATAGGCCCGGACTCCTCAATTGAGAGCCCGGGCCTTTTTGCGTCTGCTGGTATGGATTTACTTTTTGGCGGCGCTGATCTCAGCCAGAACTTCCGCGCTGTGCCCCTTAATGTCGGCATCAACCTTTTCCCAGACCTTGACGACCTTGCCATCGGGGGAGATCAGGAAGGTCTCGCGGTTGGCGAACTTCATGACGCCGTAGTTTTTGACAGGCACACCGTACTCGTCAACGACCTTGTGGTCGGGGTCGGCAAGGAGCTTGAAGCTGAAGGTGTCCTTGGAGCACCAGGTTTTGTGGCCTTCCACGGTGTCGAGGCTGACGCCGAGGACGACGGCGTTCAACGCATCATATTTCGCCATGTCGCGCTGGAAGCCATGCGCCTCGATGGTGCAGCCGGTGGTCTGGTCCTTCGGGTAGAAGTAGAGGACGACCCACTTACCCTTGTAGTCGGTAAGGCTGACGGACTTGTCTTCCTGCGAAGGCAGGGTAAAGTTGGGCGCCGTCGCGCCGACCTGCACGGTGTCTGCCGGCGCTGCTGCGTTAGCCTTTATACCGATACCGCATGCTGCTACTACTGCAACGATTGCTACGATCCAAATTGCCTTACGCATGGTGGTTTCCTTTTTTTGAATATTTTTCCGCTCTTTATAGACGAGTGTAAGCGGGGAAAAGACGCTGAGGCGCGGAGTTCCCGGCGATTTTACAGCCCACTGACACAATGCTGACAAAGCCGTGACAATACGCGTTCAGATAGCGATGATAGCGATGCATGCCAGATCGGCGGCTGCGAGGATGGCGGCGGGATCGAACATTAAAGTTTTGCCTGCCTCGACGGCGAGACAGGTTGCGCCGGCTGCCTGCATGACTTGAATGGTCGCGACACCGATGACGGGTACGTCAAAGCGCATGTCCTGATCGGGTTTGGCAACTTTTACCACCGTGAGCGCGCGGCGCAGCACTGTTGTCTGCTGGGCAGCGGCTTCGGTTGAGATGTCGATGGTGCGGAAGAGAGCGCCGGCGCGGGAGATGGTGGCGTCGGTGCCTTCCATGGCTTCTACGGCGACGCAGGCCTGGGCGGCGATCACTACGGTCTGGCCCAGGTCGTAGGCGGCGATGGCCTTGGCGACGGTGCGGCCGTAGGCGATGTCCTTCTGCTCCTCTTCGTCGGGGGCGCGTGTGGTGAGGACGCCGGGCTTGGCGAGGAGCGGCTCGAGGTACGAGGTGGAGGAGATGAGCTCGATGCCTTCGTCGCCGAGCACCTTTGCGATGGCGCCGAGGAGCATGTCGGTGTTGCGGGTGCGGAGGTTGAGGAGGAGCTTGGCGAGGCGCCAGTCGGGGCGGATGCTGGAGAAGATCTGCTTGTGCTTGACCTGGCCGGCCATGACGGCGCGGGTGACGCCTTCGGACTGGAAGGTCTCGATGAGGCGGGAGAGCTCGCCGAGCGAGAGCCAGTGGACGCGGATGCCGGGGTCTGCTGCGGCGCGGGCGTCGATCTCCGCGTCGGTCTCTTCGTTGATGGCGGCGACGACGACCTGCAGGCCGTGGGCGCGTGCGGCGTCGAGGAGGAGGAAGGGGAAGCGTCCGTTGCCTGCGATCAGGCCGAGTTTCGACATTCGCTTACTCTAGCTCAATTTAACCCGTTAGAAGATATTGAACGGATTCATGTCCTGCCGGACGGGCCCACTGCGCGTGGGGCGGCCACTTCGCGGCTTGTGTACTGGTCTGGGCAGGATAAGCGGCATCGGTCCTCCCGTC
>Ga0302219_10000418_pt1 | contig 19629 bp, 13 predicted proteins | sample II_Palsa_E1_2_FD_194569 | JGI IMG/M metagenome (GOLD analysis project Ga0302219, IMG submission 194569) | Peat permafrost microbial communities from Stordalen Mire near Abisko, Sweden - II_Palsa_E1_2 | ecosystem: Environmental > Terrestrial > Soil > Palsa > Peat permafrost | place: Sweden...
GCGCTCCTCGAAAAATGCGGCGGTCTTTGAATCCGGGTCCAGGCTCGCGAAGCTGTTTTGGCCTTCGAAGGGCAGAAACAAAATGCATGCGAAGGTCCCATCGATATTGGGCAAGGCGATTAGCATATAAGAACCGCGCGGCCAGATGTGCAGCGCGTGCGGCTCGAGCACATGCTTGGCGTTTGGACCTGCCGCGATGGTCAGCTCTTTATAACCGTAGTCGAGATATTGCTGCGAAAAATTAAAGCGGGGAAGCTTGAGCATCTCGAGGCGGATTGCAGATGCCGCCCCGTCCGTGCCGATTACGACTTCAGATTCCGCGACTTGTTCGAGGCCAGTCTGTTCGTTACGCAACCGCACGGCGCCGGTCTTTAGATCGAAGCCGGTGCATCGTTCATGGAAGTGAATCTTCACGCCGCGCGATTCCGCTTCGTTCATCAGCGCCGCGTTCAGGTCCGCGCGCGAGATGGAGTTGATGACCTCGGTTTCATCCTTGCCGTAAGGCTGGAAGGTGAGATCGCCCGCAGGCGAGTGCATCATGCGGCCTTTCATGGGGACGATGATGCTGCGCATGGCTTCCCACAGGCCGGCTTCCCGCAGGGCGTGAATTCCGCGCGTGGATATCGCGAGATTGATTGAGCGGCCGGCGCTCAGGCGAACTTGCCGCATGTCCGGGCGTCGCTCGAAAATGCGAACGCGAAAGCCACGCTGCACCAAAGAAATTGCGAGCAGAGGGCCGGTGAGACCCGAGCCGACGAGCGTGATTGTTTCGGATGAGCTAGGCATGTGCCGGGACGATGATTTGCGCGCCGCAAATCGCGGCGAGGGCATCATTCTTCCAAGATCGTGCGCGCTTCCCATAACTCCGGGAAGAATTTCTTTTCCAGCGTGAGTTTCAGGTACGAACCTCCGGCACTGCCGCCGGTGCCGATGCGCGCGCCGATGGTGCGTTCGACCATTTGAATGTGGCGCAGGCGCCAGCTCACCACGAGCTCGTCAAATTCCGTCAGGCGCTCGCAAACATCGATCCAGTCGCGGTTGTCGCGCTCGTCCTGGTAAAGCGCTTGGACCGCCCGGGCGCGCGCTTGAAACTTCTCGCGTTCGGTAGCGCCGGCTTTTGTTGCGGGCAACTTGCCCAGAGACTTCAGCGTGGCGAAAAATACGTCGTGCAGGGAATCTTCCTGAAGCCTGCGATGGAGAATCGCATGGGTCTCGGGCGTGAGCTCGTGGTAGCGCAGCATTTTTTCGTCTTTCAGGCCGCAAAGAAATTCGAGCTCGCGGAACTGCTCGGATTGAAAACCGCTGGCCGGATTCAATTTTCCGCGAAAGGCGAGGAAGTGCGTGGGCAGCATGGTCTCGAGGATAGTGAACTGTTCCACGAGAACGCGCATGATCTCGGTGCAACGGCGAAGCAGCCGGGCAGCTTCGTAAACTCCGTCGCGAGAATCGGGATTCGCGCCGGCCGCGCGCAGACTCCGCACCACGGCGTCGAGGTCGTGAAGCAATTCCTTGAACCACAGCTCATACGTCTGGTGCACGATGATGAAGAGAAGTTCGTCATGATGTTCCGGCGAAGACACCGGATGCTGAAGGCGGAGCAATTCAGGAATCGCCAGATACGAGCTGTAGGTTAATTTCCTGTCATGAGACGCGCCTGGTGTTCCGCTCGTAGCGCTTGAGCTAACGGACGCAGCGGGCTGGCCGGCGCCAAACGGGCAGCCGGCGGAAGCTTGCGATTCGGATGCGCTCTGCGCTGCGCGGGCCGTCGCGGCCTCATCCGGCCGGGATGCGAGGCCGAAGAACTTATTCGCGTTAGCGCCCAGCAGTTTCGACTTCACATCCGCGGGGAACTTGCTTTCGCGGATGAGCGCACCCACGCGCGCCTCGCCCAGGGGAAACGGGTAGTCGGAGCCGAGCAACACGCGGTCAGCGCCCATGGTCTCGACGAGGAACTTGAGCGTGCGCTCCTCGAATACGGCGGAGTCGACGGAGAATCGGTTCAGATAATGACTGGGCGCAAATTGCGAAAAGCCGCGCGCGACTTCGTGATGCCGCCACGCGTTTTCCAGGCGCCCGAGCAGGAAAGCAAAGCTTCCGCCGCCGTGCGCGAAGCAGATTCGCAGGCTTGCCGGCAGACGGTCGAACGCTCCGCTCAGGATCATGGCGACGACGGCTAATTGCGTTTCCGCGGGCATCGCCACGGTCCACGGCATCATGTATTTCGGCATGCGATCCCCGGCCATCATGTCCCAGGGATGGACCAGAACGGCCGCGCCTTCGTCGGCGCAATGGTGGAGAAAAGTCAGGATGCCGGGATCGTCGAGATTTTTTTCGCCCACATGATTGCCGATCTGCACGCCGAGGTGGCCGGCGCGCATGCAACGGCTAAGCTCCGCGCAGGAAGCATCGATATCCTGCAGGGGAACCTGGCACAGCGCTTTCAGCCGCCCCTTGCCGCGCGCGGACATTTCCAATGCGGCATCATTGAACAGCCGCGCGCAATCGAGCGCGTGTTTCGGGTCCCGGCCGTATGCGAAAAGAACCGGAGTGGCGGAAATAATCTGCACGTCCACGGCGTCTCGATCCATTTGTTCCAGCCGCAAATTTACGTCCCAGCACGCCGAGGTGATGTGGCGAAACATGCGCTCGCCCACCATGATGTCCGCTTTGCCGGGCTCGGTGTGCTTGATCCAGGGCCAATCGGGCGTGCCAAAACGCGCGGCAAGATCGGGCCAGGACTCGGGGAAAAAATGTGTGTGGATATCGATGACTTGCATATCGCTCGCGTCGCGTTACTTCGGCGCCGGCTGCTTCCCTGGATGAACTTCTCCGCAGTTCTTGCACTTCCGCAATTCCGGATTATTGTGAAAGCGCTCGAAGAGCGGCGGCAGATCCTTCACGATGCTTTTCAAAAGCACTTCGGCGCGATACACACGGTGATGGCACTTCCCGCAGTACCACTCGAAGCCGTCCACGGCGCCATCGGGGCGCGGCATCTCCACCACCAGCCCAATGGTTCCGGGCGCCAGACGCTGCGGAGAATGAGGCACGTGCTTGGGCAACAGAAAAATTTCGCCTTCCTTGATCGGTACTTCAACCGGTGGTTTTCCAGCTTCCGGCATGAGGCGCAGAAAAATATCGCCCTTCAACTGGTAGAAAAATTCCTCGGTGGGATCGTCGTGGTAATCGTTGCGATTATTCGGGCCGCCAACCACGGTCACCATCATTTCGCCGTCTTCCCAGACCTGCGCGTTGCCCACGGGAGGCTTCAGCTTGTCGCGGTTGGCGTCGATCCATCCTTGAAAGTTGAAAGCCTTCAGCGTCTTGACGGAGGGCATCACCTTCTCCTTTCTGGTCCCGCGTACGGTTTGTAGGCCACTGCTTTCATCTCAATCAAGAGATGCGGGTGCGGCAATTGATGAACTGCGACCGTGGTGCGCGCGGGCCCCTGGTCATCGAAAAATTCCGAGTACACCGTATTGTAGCCTTCGAAATCGTCCATGGTCACGAGGAAGGTGGAGATTTCGACCACGTCCTTCAAGCTCGCGTCCATGCTGGCCAGAATGTCGCGGATGTTTTCAATCACGGCGCGCGTCTGCTCGCCGATATTCAGGTGCGTGGCGCCGGATTTATCCGTCTCCGCGCCTGCGATCGAGTTGTCGGCACGCCTCGAACTCGTTCCGGACACAAAAAGATAATCTCCCGCGCGCTTGATGTGCGGAAAGCGCCCGCGCGGTTTGGCCTTGCCTTCAACTACCCTGCTATCCATCGCAACGGACCGTCCTCGATGATTTTCCGGCTACAACTTGACACAGATATTGTTCAATTCAGAATAAAAATTCAGCGAGTGCAGGCCTCCTTCGCGTCCGATGCCTGAGAGGCCCACTCCGCCAAACGGGGTGCGCAGATCGCGCAGGAACCAGCAGTTGACCCAGGTGATTCCGGCCCTTAGCTTTTCCGCAACTCGATGGCCGCGCTTCAAATTGGTGGTCCACACCGAAGCCGCCAGGCCATATTTTGTGTCGTTGGCCTTGGCGATCGCTTCCTCTTCGGCTTCGAACGGCGCAACATGACACACCGGCCCGAAGATTTCTTCTTTCACGCAACGGGCCGATTCGGGCAGGCCGGTAAAAATCGTCGGCTCCACGTAGAATCCGTTGTCGCGGCCGTCGCCAAATTTGGGGATGCCGCCGCCTGTGATGACGCGAGCCCCTTCCTCTCGCGCGAGTTGATAGTAAGACATGACCTTGGTGCGGTGTTCTTTCGAAATCAGCGGACCGGTCGTAGTGCCCTCGTCCGTGGGCCAGCCGAGCTTGAGGCTTTCGGCCTTTTGTTTGAGCGCGGCAACGAAGCGGTCGAATAGCGAACGCTCGACGTAAACGCGCTCGGCGCACAGGCAGACCTGGCCCGTATTCATGAAGACGGCGTCTGCTAGCCCGTTGATGGTTTCGTCGAATTCGCAGTCGGCGAAAACGATCGCCGCGTTTTTTCCGCCGAGCTCGAAGGAAACTGGTTTCACTGTAGGGGCCACGGCTCGCATGATGGCAGCGCCCGTGCTCGATTCGCCGGTGAAGGTGACGCCATCGACTTCCGGGTGAGATGTGAGAAATTCGCCCGCGGAACCGGATCCGAATCCATGCACGAGATTGAAGACTCCCGGCGGGATGCCGGCTGCTTGCATCACTTCCGCCAGTAGAGTCGCGGTTGCCGGAGTCTCTTCCGAGGGTTTGGCGACGACACAATTGCCGCAGGCGAGCGCGGGAGCAACTTTCCAGGTCAATAGCAGCAGCGGCAAGTTCCAGGGAGTGATGATTCCTACCACGCCCAGCGGCTTGCGAACCGCATAGTTGAGCGCCGCTGCGCCGTCTTGCGTTTCGGTGCGAAACGATTCGAGGCCGGCGGACTTAATCAAATCCGCGAACGCGCGAAAGTTCGCCGCTCCGCGCGGAATATCAATTTTGGATGCCAGCGAAACAGGCTTACCGGTGTCCGCGACTTCGGCCTGCAGAAACTCGCTGAAGCGCGCTTCGATTCCGTCAGCAATTTTGTACAGCATCGTCGCACGCTGCGGCACTGACAGATGGCCCCATTTTCCGCCGAGCGCCCGGCGCGCCGACGCAACCGCCTCATCCACCAGCGGCTGATCCGCTTCGGCGACTTGCGCGATTACGGAGCCGTCCGCCGGGTTGATGTCCGCGAATTGTTTTGCGCCGGAGACGAAGCGGCCGTTCACGTAATTCTGCAGAAGCTTGGAGCAGCCTGCCACTCGTTCGCTCTCCTGGGCGTGAAAATTCGAAGCCGGTGCAACGATACCACATTCGACGCAGGTCGATTATGCAAGGCGGTAGAGAAGGAAATATTACAGAAGATTTTGCGCGCCTTTTTTTGAAGGGAACAGAACATGGAAGGATTTATGAAAAGAGTTCGGAGGAGGGTAACACGGCACACGAAAAATGCGGCTTTTCAACTGCGCTCGATGATTGTGGCGATGCCCTGGCCTACGCCGATGCACATGGTGCACAGCGCATAGCGCGCTTTGGTCTGGCGCAATTGGTAGGCCGCGGTGGTTATCAGGCGAGCGCCGCTGGCACCAAGTGGATGGCCGACGGCGATGGCCCCGCCGTTCGGATTTACGTGTTCGGCATCGTCGGCGATTCCGAGGTCGCGCGTAACGGCGAGCGCCTGCGCCGCGAAGGCTTCGTTCAGTTCAATCACACCCATCTGCGAGAGTTTCAACCCGGTCTTATCGAGGATTTTTCGCGTCGCGGGCGCAGGGGCGAAACCCATGATTCGCGGGGCGACTCCCACCACGGCGGTGGCCACAACGCGCGCGAGCGGCGTGAGGCCGTATTTCGCGGCCGCTGCCTCAGAGGCCAGCAGCAGCGCACAAGCTCCGTCATTCACCCCTGAAGCGTTTCCGGCGGTGACGGTGCCGTTTGGTTTGACGATAGGCTTGAGCTTGGCCAGCGCCTCGAGCGTGGTATCCGGGCGAGGGTGTTCGTCGGTATCGAAGTTTTTCGGGGTGCCCTGTTTTTGAGGTATCGGCACGGCCACGATTTCATGTTTGAAAAACCCAGCGGCGTGCGCGCGAGCCCAACGTTGCTGCGTGCGAAAGGCAAAGGCGTCCTGGTCCGCGCGGTTGACGTGAAATTCTTCGGCCACGTTCTCCGCCGTTTCCGGCATGGAATCCACGCCATATTTTTGCTTCATCAGCGGATTCACGAAGCGCCAGCCGAGAGTGGTGTCAAACACTTCCGCGCCGCGGCTGAACGCCGAATCCGCTTTGCCCATGACGAAGGGAGCGCGCGTCATGCTTTCGACGCCGCCGGCGATCATCAAGCTGGTCTCGCCGGACTTGATGGCGCGAGCGCCAATCCCCACGGCCTCCAGGCTCGAGCCGCACAATCGGTTTACCGTGGCGCCGGGAATTTCCTTGGGCAGCCCGGCAAGCAGCAATGCCATGCGCGCGACGTTGCGGTTGTCTTCACCGGCCTGATTTGCGCATCCGTAGATCACGTCGTCCACCGCCGACCAATCCACGCGCGGATTCCGGTCCATCAACGCGCGCAGGGGAATCGCCGCCAAATCATCCGCGCGGACGCTGGACAAAGCGCAGCCATAACGCCCAAACGGCGTGCGAATCGCATCACAAATGAAGACTTCGTTCACAGTCATCTCCGAGAGCGATGAGCGCCATCGCGCGCCAGCGATTCGTCAAACGCCTGGCGGCCACCGAATCCTTTCTAGTATAGCTGAGGGCGCGAACTTTCTCGCAGGTCGGAGCCAGTCCAGCGTACGACGGGGGAGTCACTTTAACCACGGGTTGGTGTAAAATATCTTCATGAGCGAAAAAATCCAGAAGAGCGATGCTGAGTGGCGGAAAAAGCTGACCGACGAGCAGTACGACATCACGCGCAAGAAGGGTACTGAGCCGCCTTTCACCGGCGAGTATGAGAGCACGGACAAAGAAGGCATGTACGTCTGCGTGTGCTGCGGGCAACCGCTGTTCAGTTCCGATGCCAAATACCATTCGGGGTCCGGCTGGCCAAGCTACTATCAGCCGGTGGCGGCGGAAAATGTGGAGCTGCAAACGGATGTGAGCCACGGCATGAAGCGCACGGAAGCTCTCTGCAGCCGCTGCGATGCCCATCTGGGTCACGTCTTCGACGACGGGCCCGCACCCACCGGCTTGCGTTTCTGTATCAATTCCGCCGCTTTGAAAATGGAAGATAAAAAGAAAAGCAGCGAATAGCCTCGGCCGCCGGGCCCAAGGCCCCGCGCAATTTTCAAACCCACCCACATCATCCGGGGCCGGAAAATCGCATTTAGTGATCGAGGTAAATCACTTCCGGATGACCATTGCCCGGAGAGTCGGTCGGAATCATGCGAAACTTTGACGGCGACACCACGTAAAACACGAGATTGGTCGGGAAGCCCACGAGCGGACTCGCGGTCATCGTGCCGCGGCCGTTAGAACCTCCAGCGAAAGCGTAATTCGCGAAGAAGTTCAGACCTACGTTGGGAGTGTTGGGGGGAACGAAATCATCCACAGTGCCGGTCAGGCTTCCCAGACCCGTGGAGCTCAGCTGTCCGGTCATATCCACGACCTGTGAGTCGGCGGTGAACGGAGCGCTCAGCGTGTATCCGCCTTGCACCGAGGAAGCGGAGAATACCGGCCCGCTGATCTGCTGTTCGAGAAGTCCATGTGTAGCGGCGCTATCCGAGCCGATCAAGAATCCCTGGTTCGGCCCCGTGAGATAAGCAGCAGCCAGCCGGGAACCGAGTCCGGTAAAGGCGGTCCGGCCATTTGCTGCAACTTGATAGGTGCCCGCGGCAGAATTCAGAAACGTCACCGAGCCGCCATCATTCTCGTCGTAGGAAAACGTCACATTCCCATCGCCCAGCGCGGAACCCACAATCCCCGCAAAAACGCTCGCGGCGCTGCCATCCAGTCCCGTCCCAGTTGCCACACTCGCGCCTTGCAGCACGCCCAGGTCGAATAGAGTAGCGGGTTGCTGCAGTACCATTTCGCCGCTGAGCCGGGGGAAGGGGTCGACGACGCTGGGCGTGTCGACCTCGACGAAGAAAATATCCGAGGGCGAGACGAAATAGAAATCGTATCCCTGAGTGATTTGCGCGTTCGAGGGCAGTTGGAAAACAAAGTTGGCGAACCCCCTGACGTTTGTCGAACCCACCGAATAATTACCGGAGAGCGAGAGCTGCGAGCCGTATTGGCCGGCGTCGTTGTAATCCAGCATGCCGGGGCTCAAATTCTCGCTGCCATCGGCGCGTACAAAACCCGCAACCGCAATGGGCTTGGCCGTATAGTCCTGTCCGGAAAACTCAAAGGCATAATTGCCGCTGAAATTTGCCCCGGTCAGGCCCGTTTGAAGGACTCTTTTCATGACGCCCGAGCCGTAGGTGATTCCCACGCCGGCCGTCCCGGTCGTATCGTTCTCAATGAAATGCGCGTTGAAGTTCGTATCGAGGGCGATCAGATAGTTGGCGGTGAAGATTCCGCCTTTTACGTTGGTGGCGATCAACTGCATGGTGCCGCGTCCGTCGGTGCCGACGGAGTACGTGCCGGTGACGGTGGAACCCGTAAACACGGCGGACACGCGATTGCTGTCTTCCACTCCTTCGGAGATGTTTCCTTTTCCATCCGCGGAAAAATTTCCGGCGATGACCACGGTTCCGTTCGAGTCGTAGCCATTAAACAAGAACGAGTAGTTGCCGCTGATTAAGGTATTGCTGCTGATCGCGCCGGTGGTTACCGAAAGATTGAGCGGCTGCGAAGCTTTCGCCGGGCCACTCGCGCCCGCCTCCGAGTCCTGCACCTGGACGGTGAAATTCGTCGTCCCCACGAGAATGGGCGTGCCGGTGATGGTGCCCGTAGCCGCATCGAGGGTTAGCCCGGAGGGCAACTGGCCGGCGATTACGCTCCAGGTGTAGGGAGGAACTCCACCGGTAGCGATCAAATTTGAGGAATAGGGCGTCGCGGTGAGTCCGCCGGGAAGAGGCGGAGTGGTAGCTTCGAGCGGCGCGGGCGCCTGCACCGTGATGGTTATGGGAGCAGCACTAAATGCGGTCTGCTGCGGAATTGCCGAGTCCTGCACTTCCGGCGTAAACGAATACGAACCTGCCGTGGTGGGAACGCCGGAAATCAGGCCGGTCGAGGTATTCAGCGTCAAACCCGGCGGCAACGAACCGGGAGGAACGCTCCAGGTGAGCGGGGGCACTCCGCCCTGGGAATTGAGCGTGCCGCTATACGTTTTGTTTACGGTTCCAGGTGGAAGCGTGGTCGTGGACACCGACAACGGCGCGGCAGGGCTGATTATAACGGTGAAAAGTGTCGACAGAACCGAAAGTGGCTGGGGGCTGCCGTTGGATTGCGGCACCGCGCCATTATCCGTGGCCTTTACATAGAAAGTGTACGTTCCGCCGGAGCCGCTGGGCTTTCCCACCAGCAGGCCGGATTGATTCAGCGTCAAGCCGGGTGGAAGGCAATTTGCCGGCCCTGGCGACGGGCAGACTACGGTGAAGACGAGCGGCGGCACGCCGCCGGTCACCACGATTTGTTGGCTGTAGGGCACGCCGTTTGATCCATTCGGAAGAGTCGTGGTGGTGAAGGTGGGAGGCAAGACCACCGTGATCGTGCTGGTAACCGTGGCGCCACTATTCGCATTGGCCACGGCCTTCAGGCTGACCGTCAGGGAAATTGAACTATTCGTGGGAGCGGTGTAAGTGAGCGACGTTTTAGTTACGTTGGTCAGCGTGCCGCAGCCGGTGCCGGCGCAGCCGGTTCCCGTAAGCGTCCAGGTGACGCCTTGATTCTTCGTGTCGTTGCCCAGGTAGGCCATGTAGTTGATCACTTGGCCCTGGTCCACGGTTTGCGCGGCGTTCGGCGTCACTTCCAGTGTAACCGCGCCGTTACTGCTGCCGCAGCTGGAGAGAAGCGCGACTCCCAGGAAGGACGCTAGAGTGATCGCGAAAAAACGGAATGCCGACCGGCCGCGGCCTTCGCGCGAAGCCCTCGCAACGCTTCTAATCTGGTTCACACTGCACTCCCGGATTCGGGCATAGGCCTTCAATGTGGTCATATCACCTTGATGTCTTTTTCAGATTGCCCAGGCCGGTGGGAAAGACTCCCCTGTCGAACCTTCGGCTCATATAGCCAAACAAGTTGAATAACAAAACGGCCGCAGCGTGTCAACGCAGAACTCCGCCGGCACCCGTTTCTTCGCCGGTTGCTCGAGCCCGCTTGTAGGCTTCCGGTCGACACATCTGGGACAATCCGCCGGCTGGTCTTGCGAACTAACCCAGCCATGTGGATGCGCATACCGGGAGCGCTGTTGCCTGCCGAAACTTAGGTTTTCATTGCCGCCGGCCTCGAACGGACGACCACTCATTCTGAGCGTCCGGGTCCGCAGTTTTTTATTTTCGCGCTGCACTCAAATGTCATAACATTCAGTGGTCGCAGCTTCCACGATCATGACCCACGACCCTACAACCCGGAATTCCGCGATCAGTCCGATTCCAGTAGACCGCTCCTTGGGACCGCTTGAGAGCGACGTCATGGACGTTATCTGGTCGCGAGGGAAAAGCACTGTCAGCGATGTCGTCATAGGCCTGAAGCAGGATTTGGCTTATACGACCATCATGACTACGCTCGCGCGGCTTTTCAGGAAAGGCCTGTTAGGACGCGAAAAGGCAGATCGGGCCTTTGTCTATTCGCCGGCATTATCCCGCGCGGAATGGGAACGCCGCAAGGCAGCCTCTGTTATCGCCGGATTTCTCGATCGGCCGAACCCCTCGGCCGAGCTTTTGGTCTCTTGTCTCGTGGATGCGGTGGGCGATCAAGATGCGGATCTGCTTGTCGAGCTGGAGAAAAAGATCCGCGCGAAGCGCCTGGAACTCGCGCGAGGGCCGAAAAGATGATTGCGAGCTACCTCGTCCGCCTGTTCTGTCTCTGCTTGGCATCCTTTTTTCTGGCCTACACCGTCATTTCTCTTGGAATTGCGCTGGCCACACCTGCTGCGCTAAGACTGGCGGCACAAATCAGACCCAGGTTGGCGGCTCGATTGCTTTTCATCCTGCGCGTGTCTCCCGCTGCGTTGGGCGCGTTCTTCGTTCTTGCAGTTTGCATGCCGAGTTACCTCTGGCGCGAGCCGGAGCTCACAGCAGAACGAGTCAGCTTGCTCTGTTTGGCGATGGCCGCGCTTGGCCTCGTGATTTGCGGCGCTGGCTTCCGGCGGGCTTCGGAAGGCATCTCTCGGTCTCTCCGCTTCGCACGAAGTTGCCAACACGGCGGGCGGGAGGTCCGCTGGCCCAAAGAATCAGAGCCGCTGCTGGTGATTGACGATCCCGCGCCCATATTCGCGCTGTCCGGGATTGGCAGCCGCTCGCGGCTGATCGTCTCGCGAAACCTGCTGCGCGCGCTTTCCGCGAAGGAGCTCAGCGCAGCCCTGCGCCATGAGCAGGGACACCGCGTCTCGCGCGACAATCTGAAGCGCCTGGCCTTTCTTCTCTCTCCCGGAGTTTTTCCGTTTTCCGCGCGCTTTGCCGCCATCGAGAGCAGCTGGGCCAAATTTGCGGAGTGGGCCGCGGATGATTATTCCGCCGGTGGCGATCCCGGCTGCGCACTTTCGCTCGCTTCCGCGCTGGTACGCGCGGCGAAAATGGGCGCTCCTCGCGAGCCGGCGCCTTTGCTCAATTCGCTCATCGTTAACGACTCCGGGCTCGCGGGCAGAGTTGATCGCTTGCTTTTCCCGGTTTCCCATCAGGGCTGGCCACGGCGCTGGAAGCGGTCTGCAATCGGAAGCGCATTCCTGCTGGCTGGTCTGGCACTGCTCACTCTCGTGCTTTGGCCCGCAATTTTGTCTCTGGCATACCAGCCGCTGGAATACCTCATCCGCTAGCGCCGGCCCTGATTACGAAACAAGTTCGAATACGAGCTGTGGTAGTAATTAGACTCTTCGAGTAGCCTTCCGCCCGGCAAGCAATCCTGATTTTTGCTTCACGTTGAGGACAACTTTTTATGCGCGTAAGACATGCCCGCATGTACCGAATCGCTTTCACGGCGCTGGCCTGCGGTCTCATTTTGCCAGGGGCGCTGAAGGCTCAGACTCCGACCGGAGTTCTGCGCGGAACGGTTCAGGATGCGAGCGGTGCGCGAGTTCCGTCAGCCCAGATCGAAATTCGCGCGATCGGATCTGCAACGCTGCGTCAGGCCACTACGGATGACCGCGGGGAATTTCGCATCGACGACTTGCTGCCCGGGCGCTACCAGGTCGTGGCCAACGCCAAAGGTTTCTCCGAGGCTCGCGCGGACGTGTCGGTGGTAGTGAGCTCCGTGCGGGACGTCACGATCACCCTGCAGCCGGGCGCCGTGCAGCAGACGGTGAACGTCCAAGCTCAGGCTTCGTCTATCACAACGCAGGCGATTGATTTGGCCAGCGCCGTGCACCAGGGCGCCGTTACGGCGCAGGATCTCGAGACCATTCCTCTGGCCGCGCGGAGTTTCGCGAATATCGCCTACCTGGTGCCGGGGACGGAACCAGTGGAGCCGTCCGATCCCACCAAGGCGCGCATCACGGCGGTTTCCACGGGCGGCAGCTCCGGTCTAAACAACGAGCTCTCCGTGGACGGCGGCGACAATTCCGATGATTACATCGGCGGATTCCTACAAAATTTCTCTCCCGACGCGATTCAGGAATTTGCAGTCCGCACGGCCCAGGAGGACGCCGACACCGGCCGCACGACTGCTGCTTCGGTCGTAATCACAACGAAGCGCGGCACGAATGACTGGCACGGCAGCGGCGCCGTTTATGTGCGCGCCGCGGACCTCAACGCGAGGTTTCCCATCGATAATCCTGCGCCGGAGCCCAAGCAGCCTTTCTCCCGCCAGAATTATGTGGGCACGTTCGGCGGCCCGCTGATCAAGGGCAAGCTCTGGTTTTTCACTTCGCTCGAATATGTTCACGAAAACGCCAGCATTTCGTACAGCCCGGCCACGCTCTCCGAGTTCGGCTCGCTCGCGTCGCTGGCTGCGCAAGGCTTGATCCCGAACGTGACTTCGATCCCGGTGCCGAATAACACGCCTGTTCCATTCCGCGATTATTTGGACCTGGTTCGCTTCGATTGGTCGCAATCTTCGCGCTCGCAGTGGTTCCTGCGCGCCGCCGGTGACAATTACACAACGCAGAACGCGCTCGTTCAGCAGGGCTCGCTGCCTTCCACCGGCGCCACCTGGCGTTCCAACTACCTGAACCTGGTGGCGAGCGAGCAATACATGTTCAGTCCCACCTGGCTCGGCACATTCGTATTCGACGCCAGCGGTTTGCACCTGACCGAAAAGCGCAATTCCAACATCGGATACGCGCTGGCCTTTCCATTCACTTCCACGTCGAGCAGCATTTCCGGTTTCGAAACCTTCGGCGACAATCAATTCGTCACGCCCATCACGGCTTTTCCCATCGCCCGCGACCAGGAAAAATATCAGTGGCGTTACGACGTGAGCCACGCGTCCGGGCGCCACGCCCCGCGCTTTGGCATCAGCTTCATTCATGAGCCGGTGCTCAGCGGCGCGCTCGCGCTCCAGGAGACGCTCTACCAATATCCGTCCGACCCCAGCTTTTATCTCGCCAATCCTTCCCAGTTCTACAACGCGCCCAATTGCAATCCGCCGCCGGACCCTGCTTCCGGAATCATCTGCACCCCAGCGGTGACCGGAGGAAGCGGTGCGTTTTCCCAAAACGTTCAGCGGCTGGGATTTTACGCCGAAGACTCCTGGCGGGTGACCTCGCGATTCACCGTGAACTACGGTCTGCGCTACGACACCACCTTTGGCCTTTTCACCGCTTCCGGCCGAAGCCAGCTCGAGAACCCGGCCTACCTCACGCTCAAGGCCCTCGGCATTCCGCTCATCAACGGCGCGCCGCACGATTATCGCGGAGGCGTTGCGCCGCGTCTCGGTATCGCCTACGCTCCAGGCCAATCCCAGAACACGGTGATTCGCGCCGGCTTTGGTCTCTACTACAACGACCTCGCGCAAAACGGCTGGGTGACCGCTCTCGAAGCCGTGAATACGTCTCCGGCGCCGTGTGTGGTTCCGTCCGATCCCGGATGTTTGCCGCCAGGCTCTCCCGCGGCCATCATCGCTCCGCATTACAAGACGCCCTACGCAGTGCACGCCACCGTCGGCGTGGAACATGCCTTTAATTCCAAATGGCTCGCGAGCGCCGATTTCACGCACGAAGAGGGCAATCATGCCTTCAGCCGCTATCAATACGAGGCGGGCTTCACGCTGCCTTCTGACGCGCCCAGCGTCACCGTCTTCCGCTCGGACAATCGCTCGAGCTTTAACGGGCTAATGCTTCATCTGCAGGGAAACATGTCGAAGCGCTTCAGCATCGTCGCGAATTACACTTTTTCCAAAGCGCAGACCTGGGGCTGCGTACTCGGCGAACTTTTCGATTACGTGAATGGCGTATGCAACCCGCTTCATCCGTTCGGGCACGGAGATTACGGCCCGTCAGGGGAAGACGTCCGCCATAGATTTGTCCTCGCGGGTACGATTTACGCCCCCGCTGGATTTCAGCTGACCCTTCTTTCCCAGGTGGAAAGCGCGCGGCCCTTCACCATCACGACTCCAGTGGACGTGAATGGGCTGGGAGATGCCGTGGACGACCGGGCCGTGGTGAACGGAGTCCAGACCACGCTCGATGAACTTCGCGGAACCCCGTACATCCAAGTGGACCTGCGCGTCAGCCGTCCCATCAATTTCCACGAGCGCTGGTCCATCATTCCCTTCTTCGAATTCTTCAACCTCTTCAATCGGGATAATCCCGGCGCCAACTACGTGACGGACGTTTCAGCGATGCCTGTGCCGCAAAGCCAACTCGGAAATCTCATGGATATTTGCCTGGACCCGGCTTGCACGCAACTCAAACCCATCACCAGCCTCAATCAGCTGCGCTTCCCGGCCGGCGCCTTGGGCGATTTCTTCGGCCCCGGAACGACCGTAGGAATTCCGTTCGCCGCGCAATTTGGCGTTCGCGCGACATTCTGACATTCAGCTAAGATGCTGCGGTGGATGTGGGGTGCAAATGGCGCCGCGCAAGCGACAGGATTGGCTGGTAGCTCTGGTTATTATCGTGGCCGGTCTTTATTTGCTGCATCGGATTTTTCAGCTCACGCGACGATAGCAACCAGTCGCTTGCGCCCAGCGTGACCTGCAACTCCAGCACGGTTCGGGTGCATCTCAGCTTGTGTGTATCACTTTGGTTAATTCGTGCTTCTAGCGCGGTCCGCCGGTTTTCAATTTTCACTGATTTTTAGTATAAAGGTCGGCTCGGAAGAGTCCGGCAATCCTGCTGGGTCCCTATTATCTGGAGGAGCGCTTTGATCGAAGTTCAGGATCTGACGAAGTCGTACGGCACGGTCACCGCCGTGGACCACGTTTCCTTCACCGTGAACAAAGGCGAAATCCTCGGTTTCCTCGGCCCCAATGGCGCCGGCAAGACCACCACCATGCGCATCCTGACGAGCTATATGCCCGCAACCTCGGGCACCGCGCGCGTGGCCGGCTTCGACGTCTTCAGCAATTCCATGGACGTCCGCCGCCACATCGGATACCTGCCCGAAACTCCGCCGGTTTACCCGGACATGAGCGTCGAATCTTATCTCGATTTTGTGGCGCGCATAAAGAACGTCCCGGCGGAAAGGCGCGCGGACCGCGTCTCGGATGCGCTCAGGAAAACCAGCCTCGAAGACAAGCGCAGCGAGCTCATCAAGCGGCTCTCGCGCGGGTACAAGCAGCGTGTGGGTCTGGCGCAGGCGCTGGTGCACGATCCCGACGTCATCATTCTCGACGAGCCGACCGTGGGGCTGGACCCCAAGCAGATCATCGAGGTGCGCAATTTGATCAAAGGTCTGGCCGGCAATCACACCATCATTCTCTCCACGCACATTCTGCCGGAAGTGAGCATGACCTGCGATCGCGTGGTCATCATCAACAAAGGCAAGGTCGCGGCCGTGGACACGCCGCAGAATCTGACCTCGCAGCTCAAGGGCGGCCAAAAAATTCGCATCGAACTCGAAGCCCCCGAAAGAGGGCTGCGCGAATTGCTGGGCCAAATTCCGGGAACCAGCCGTCTAACCATAGAATCGCCGCGCGCCGATGGGCATCTGAGCGCCACGGTCGAAGCGGCGCAGGGGAATGATATTCGCAGCCAGATCGCTGCGCGAGTCGTCGAAAAAGGATGGCCTCTTTACGAACTTCACGGCGTCAGCCTGAGCCTCGAGGAAATCTTCCTCGAACTCACCACGGACGACGCGGCCCACGCGCAGCCATCCAGTTAGACCGGCGCTGCACCAAGGAGCAGGGAACACGATGCATAGCTTGTACGCAATCTACCGCAAAGAAATGGGCAATTATTTCGTCTCGCCCGTGGCCTATGTTTTTATCGGGCTGTTTCTGTTTTTGAGCGGTTTTTTCTTTAACATAATCCTCACAGACGTCACCAATGGCGCCATGATGGCCGAAATGCGCGGCATGTCTTCCGGAATTGACGTGCCCGGCATCGTGATGCGCAATTTCTTTGGCGTGCTCTCCACTCTGGTTCTCTTTCTCACGCCGATTCTCACCATGGGCATTTATGCCGAAGAACGCAAGCGCGGGACCATGGAGCTGCTGATGACCTCGCCCGTCACCGAGATCGAAATCGTTCTCGGAAAATTCCTGGCTTCGCTCTCTCTATTCGCAATCATGCTGCTGCCTACCGCCAGTTACCTTACCTTCATGGTTTTGCACAGCGACCCCAGGCTGCCTTGGCGCTTGATGTTCGCCGGCTACGCCGGAATACTTCTGCTGGGCGGCTCGCTCCTGGCGCTGGGATCGTTTTTGTCGTCGCTTACGGAAAATCAGCTCATCGCCGCGGTGATGACCTTCGCCGCGTCCCTCTTCATCTGGGTGCTCGATCTCGGGCGTGGCGGAAACGCCGCGCTCGGCTCCGTGCTGCAATATCTTTCCGTGATTCATCATTACGAGGATTTCACCCGCGGCGTCATCGATACTTCCAGTTTGATTTATTACGGCAGCTTCATCGTTCTTTTCGTTTTTCTCACCGTGCGTTCGGTGGATTCAATGCGCTGGCGCCGCGCCTAGCTGGGTTTAATTTCGCATTCGCAATTCATGGAGGGACCGCAGGATGAAATGGGATCGGGAAGAGCTGGCCAGATTCATCGCTACCGTAGGTGTGGCGATGCTCATCGCCGGCTATCTGCGATACACGATTCAGGGGGAACTGCTCACTTTCAGCAAGGTTATTTTGATTGCCGGCGGCGTGTTCTTGCTGGCTTCCATCGTCATCGGGTTCGGCAGCATCATCGGATTTTTCTCCAGGCGTTCTTCGCGCCTGGGAACCAACACCACCATCTTGTCCCTGGCGGTCATCGCGATTTTGGCGGTTTTGAATTTTGCCGGCTTCCGCCACCACAAGCGCTTCGATCTCACCACGGAAAAGCTCTTCACGCTCTCCGACCAGACCAGGCAAATCGTGGGCGGGCTGCAGCAGGACATCAACATCGTTTACTTCAACAAAACTCCTGACACAGTTCTGGACGATCAGATGGCCGAATACACGGCGCTCAGCCGTCATCTGAAGTTTCAGACCGTGGATCCCAATCAGAAGCCGGAGGTGGCCCAGGAATACGGCGCGACGCGCATGGGCGACCTGGTTGTCGCCTCGGGAGCGCGCAAAGAACACGTAGAGGCTGGAGGGCAGGGCGGCCCTGCGGAGTCAGACCTCACCAGCGCCATTCTGAAGCTCACGCAAGACAAGGTGAAGACGGTTTGCTTCGTCACCGGGCATGGCGAGAAATCGTTGAGCGACCAAGGGGAGACCGGCTATGGGCGCATCGGCGCGGGCCTGAAGAAGGAAAATTACGTCACCAAGACCGTCAATCTGGTTGCTGAGAATGGAGTGGCGTCCGATTGCAGCGAACTGGTCATCGCCGGGCCCACGCAGGGGTTTTTTCCGCAGGAATCTGCCATGGTCGCGAAATATCTGGCGGAGAACGGAAAAGCCTTCATTTTGGTGGATCCTCAAACAGATCCGAAACTCGATGACGTTTTCGGCGCCTGGAACATCGCCCTGGGCAACAACGTGGTCATCGACGCAAGCGGCGTAGGCAGCCTGATTGGAGCAGGGCCGGCGATTCCTCTGGTCACGGATTTCGGTCCTAGCCCAATCACCAAGAATTTTCAGCGATCCATGGCGTTTTTTCCCTTGGCTCGCACCGTGTCCATTGCCGACAAGTCCAAAGCCGATCCGCAAGGCGTCGAATTATTGAAGACTTCGCCGCGCAGCTTCACCATTCCGAGCTTGAAATCGGGGCAGAACGAGGTCAAGTACGATCCCAAAACCGGCACGCTCGGTCCACTTTCGTTGGGTGTCGCGGCATCGCGCAAGTCCGGTGACATCGAGGCGCGTTTGGTCGTCATTGGCAATTCCGTGTTCGCCTCGAATCCGTATCTCGACCAGCAGAAAAATGGCGACCTCTTTTACAACACCATCAATTGGCTCTCCGAAGACGAAAATTTGATCTCGATTCGTCCTAAAACGGCCACCGACCGCCGCGTCACGCTCACCGCGGGGCAGGCCGGCGCGCTCAAGTGGCTCGATCTCATCTTCCTGCCGGGTCTCGTCATTCTTTCGGGGGTTTACATCTGGTGGAAGCGCCGCTAGATCGCCGCGCGCAGCCGATCACACACGTACATGATTAAGAAAACCACTTTGTTCGTGCTACTCGGCGCAATCCTTCTTGGCGCGGCGGTTTATTTCTTTGACTGGCGGCGCAGCCAGAAGGAAAGCGAAAAGCCGTCCGCAGACGCCGAAAAGCTTGCCTTCTCGATTCAGCCGCAGGACGTTACCTCGCTCGTCTTGTCGCGGCCCGCAAACCCGGCTGAGCCCGGGCTGCGAATCGAAAAGCGCAACGGCGCGTGGCAAATCATTCAGCCCATCGACACGCAAGCAGACCAGTCGGCGCTGGAGGGCATCGTGGACGGTCTCGCCGGCGCTCGCATTTCGCAAACGGAGCCCGGCACGCCCGATCGCCTGAAGGTTTACGGACTCGACCCTCCGGGCGTGTCACTCGAATTCCAGCTACAGAACGGGTCCAAACACACCTTGCTGATGGGCAATAAAGATTTCACGCAAACCTTGGCCTATTCCATCGTGGACGGCGCGAAGAGTGTGGATCTGCTCTCCGAATCGCTGCTCATCAGCTTGAGTAAGTCTCTGCAGGATTTGCGCGATCGCGGCGTGCTTCACGTCGTAAGCGGGCAAGTGGTTTCGTTCAGTCTCAAGAACTCGTCCGGACAGCTCGAAGCCCGGAAAGAAAAAAACGGTTGGGAATTCGCGAATCCCAAGGACGCCCTCGCGGACGAGACGAGCGTCAACAGTCTTCTTTCGTCGCTTGCTTCCGCGAAGATGTCCGCAATTTCCAGCGAGACCCCGGACAATTTGGCCAACTACGGGCTCGCGAGTCCGGCCATTAGCTTCACGGCCACAGATGAAAAGGGAATAATCTCGACACTCATGGTGGGAAAGAAGGACGGCAGCGAGT
>Ga0302219_10000444_pt1 | contig 18984 bp, 14 predicted proteins | sample II_Palsa_E1_2_FD_194569 | JGI IMG/M metagenome (GOLD analysis project Ga0302219, IMG submission 194569) | Peat permafrost microbial communities from Stordalen Mire near Abisko, Sweden - II_Palsa_E1_2 | ecosystem: Environmental > Terrestrial > Soil > Palsa > Peat permafrost | place: Sweden...
ATGCAACTCGGCCTCGGAGACTCCGTGGAGAAGAATGACATGATGCGACAAACCGGCACCGCTGATGAAGCACCGAATACGCGCACTCTCCGGTCCTTCGATTCCAATAAGGACAAACCGCATCGATGGATTAATTTCCTGGCTGTGGAGGAGCCGGCGAAAAACTTTAAGTGCAAGCAGAATGTTCTTGTTGCGCCGGTGCTGCGCGACGCAAAGAAAAAAGGGCTCCCCGTCCCAGCCGGGAAAGGGAGTGCCCGCAACGACAGCCGGTCCCGGCTCGACGCAGTTGTGGATGGTGACTGCCTTCAGCAGAGCGAGCTGTTGGTCGTAGACATCAAGACGATTCAGCGTACTCTCGGAGACGCAGGCGATCGCGTCGACTTCACGCAGACATTGCTGTAGAACAACCCGGTTGACAAGGACCTTCGGGAATCCGAAGTTTGCGGGGCTGTCGTACGGATAAAGATCATGCAGTGTAACTATGGTTGGGCAGAGGAAGGCTTGTCGCTTCACCGGTACAGGATAGGCAAGATGGACCACGTCTGCACGTAGCTGCGCAGCAAGAGCGGGAAGCTGGTTATAATACCAGAGATTTCGACTGATAGCGCTTCTTCCAACGGAGACAGCGTGCAGACTGAGGCGCGGGTCATCAGATGGAAGAGCATCGCGCAGTGAGGAGCATTGCCACCAAGCAGCAATCAAGTGGATCGCTGTGATCTCCGGTCGTGTGAGCAGGCTGCGAGCCATGTTCACTGCATGGCGTGGGACCCCCGAAAGATGCTCTGCCGAAGAGACAACGACAATCACGATTCTCATCGCTGCATAGCCTCCGAGAAATGGCCGACTGTGAGAGTTCTGGTGCGATAGGCTTCGGTATCTTCTAAGCCGCGCACCAACACGTACGCGCGATTGTCACGCCGATTCGACCTCTCACTTTCGCTTTGGGCGATTACCTTGATGATCATGACACCCCTTTGGGCGTCGGACTTGAAGACATGCGCTGAAAAGAGATCAATGACGTATCTAAGCGAGGGGAAAAAGCCACTGGCTCCGTGCAGAAGCGCCGTCCGCTGTTTACTCACGTTGATCAAAGTCATTCCTGTTGTGTCGGCGATCATGCGTCCTCGCAGGCTGGGTAGGCACCAGCCGTAGGCAGCGATGTGTGACTCGCCCGATAAAGAAGGCGAGCCAATGGGTAGTACATGAGCAGGGCGATCGATCCGTAGGAAAGCCGAGCCATAGCCACCCCATGGACACCTGACCGCGGAAGTAGCCATACCATTCCCAGCAACATCACGGTGCCACCGACTAGATTAAGACAGGTGACTGTGCGCACGTGCCCAAGAGCGAGCAACGCGTAGTACGCGGTCACGTTGAGGCCGAGCAAGGCAAAGCTCCAGACGATCGGTGTCAATACCATGGCAGAACTCCGAGCGACCTCCGCGCCTATCCACTTATTCAGAAGAGGCTTCCCAAAGAGGAGTGCACCAGCGGTTCCCACGAAGACGAACAGAAGGTTGACAGCGAATGCCTTGAGGATTGGCTTCTTCAACGTGGCCATAGAGTCTGTCATTCGACGCCCGGAGAGATAAGGGAATAAGAAGTGGAGACCGGAAGCGGCAACGCCATAGATGGGTTGGGCCATCTGCACACAAAGAGCATACGAGGCGACCGCGCTTGCTCCCAGCGAGAATCCAAGGATGAGCCTGTCTGCCTGGCCAAAGATGACTCCGGAGACTGCCTGTAGCCAGCTGAAGGTTCCGAAGCCGAAGAGTGCCGCTGTAGCTTCACGATTGAATGCCGGTAGTAGCGACATCGCTCCCAGAAGTTGCTGTAGGCGTCCGAGCTGGGCGGCTGTTCCCAGCACCAGCAGGGCGGCTGTAGCCATCATCACACTGACGACACCTAGTCCGAAGCGTGTGAGAACCACGGCCACCACCAACGTGAGCACGCGTGCAACGATGCTGATACGGACCGCTGCGCCATAGCGTTCGAAGGCTCGCTGGGTGCTGATGCAAACACTCTCGATGGCACGTACTAACATCAACAAGCTCGCGATTCGTAGCGACCAAAGACACGCAATACGAAGAGACATATCGGATACTGCAAGATGGCGGGAAACGATCGGAGATAGAGCCCAGGAGATCAGCGTAAGGGTTGCGCCTAGCACAAGATTGATCCCAACCATACTACGCACGGCATGAAGCAATGCGCTTACATCGTTGCGGGCTCGCACTCCTGCAACATACTGGATATTTGCGTCGCCAAATCCCGAAGCGATAATGCTTCCAGTGCTGACCGCAGCGGTCGCCACCACCCACACGCCATATGGCGCAACGCCAAGATGGTGCAGCAGCACGGGAGCTGCTAACAACATTGCAACTGGATGCGCAGCGTAATCCAGAACGCCATAGGCTGCGTTTGAGAGATGCCTCCTCATCCCAACTCTCCTGAATGCTTAATCAACTGCAACCGGGCTCGGAGACTCGCTACAATCTGCTCGGCAAGAAGTCGACGTGGATCGGTCTCGCTCACACCTCCCCAACGATGACGCGCAATGATGAAGAAACACGCAGCGCCGTTCACTAGCGCTGTCAATATAAGAATGATGAGGAGGCGTGACGGAGACGACTTTTTTTCCGGAACCAACGGGGGGTCGAAGACACTGACGACAGGCGTGTCTTTTGCCTCCTCGATATGTGCCATCTCATATTGCTGTGAGAGAAGTTCGAAGACTATTTCCTGGATTTTGACATTGCGGAAGAGCGTGGCATAGGGAACGGCTAGGCGGGGGAGCTGACGTAGCGAAGGGTAGAGGTTTGAGCTCTCTTCCTTACCACCATTGCCCATATCGCTGGCCCCTGTATCGACAGGCAGAGCGGCGCTGCTGCCGCTCAGCTTGACCAGTTCATGTTGCAAACTCGCGACGCGAGCCCGAGTTGCGCGGACGCGCACATTTTCATCGCCATAGATCTGCTCCAGTGAATCGAGCTCTGACTGTCCAACAATCAGTTCCGCTTGCAGCTTCCCAGCCGCGTCGACCATCGCGTGGGTCTGCTCTTTGATGTCGAGGGTGGTGTTAACGCTGGAGAATTGGCTGAGTGCCTCCTCCGCATCGTGCAACTGCACTCTTACAGTGACGAGACGCTTCTCGATGAACTCGCGCTCGCGGCGAGCCGAAGAGGTACTCGAAGTAGTGAGAGTCTTGTTCAGCTCCTCGAGGTAAGCTTGTGTGATAGCACGGGCACGTACCGGGTCCGTGTCAGTGAAGGTAAGTGTGATGACTCCACTTTTCTTGTCGTCCACAACTGTAGTGCGACGGGCAAGATATTTCACGGTGTCGATGCGATAGCGCTTATGGTAGACATGCTGCAGATCGAAGCGGTCAATAATGTGGTCGCTAACCGTGCGACTGCGCAGTAGATCGATGAAGAGAGCAGTCGAGGTTTTTCCACCCAGCAGACCGCCGGCAAGACCGCCGAGGCTACCCAGTCCTCCGAGAGAACGACCGGCGACCGCAGCTAGCAGAGCGGCGCCGCCCGAGCTTTGCTGGTCCGGCGGCATAAGACGGGCTACCGAGTCGTATTGCTTCGGGAGGAGAAACGCGATTGCAGCACTCAAGACTAAGGCCGTTCCGGTGATGCGTGCGAGCACTCGCCGATGATCCCAAAGCAGGCTTACGTTCGTGACCCAGTTGGTCTGGGACGGCGACGGAACCGTTGAGGATGGGGTCGCTTCGTATGTCTCTAACACTAGAACTTCCTCGCTGAAGGCCCGTAGGAGAGTTGAGCGGTGGCCGTCAAGTTATGATTGGGGGTGGTTGACAAGAGAGAAAATCTCCAGCGCTCTTCCTGCGTCTCGACATGCATCTGCCATTCAGAACGGGCTGAAGCGCCATGGAGAAAGTGAAGCTTGGGCGCGAACTCGATGGCAAGTTCCTGAATCAGCAAATCGGCTCGCTCCTCCCCGCCAAGCGTTGCTGGCGCATTCTGAGCTCGCACAATGACGCTTGCACAGGTCATTCGCGTCCATGTACGCAGTCCTGCAAAAGCAGTCTGGATGTATCCGGCAGAGGCAAGATAGCCGATCGCGGAATAGATCCAGTTCTCGATTGGGACATAGCCAGAGAATCCAGCTTGCTTGTCCTGTACGACGGAGCTTGGCATCTGGGCTCGGTTTTTCGTTACCGTGATGAGAAAAGGCAATAACATTGAAAGCCTCGACATCGGCGCTAGAAGATTCCGGCCACTGCGGCCGTGATTGCAATCGAGGAGGATAGCTGCGCAACCGTTAGCAGATTTCTCCAGAAAAGAGAGCCGATGACCTTTTGAGGAACGACGATGACATCGCCGGGATTCAGCTTCGTGGAGAGGACATTGCCGGAGTACCACGTTCCAGAGCGCCTGCCGACGACCGACCCGTTCGCCCGGATGACGAAGATCTCTTTGCGATTGGCGACGTCGTTGGTTCCGCCGGCGCGGCGGAGATACCAGCTGGCCTCCTTGTCGGGCACAAAAGTAAGGGCGGTGCCGTTGTAGACCTGCCCGCTGACCAGCACGAAGCCAGGCCGCTTGGGGACGGTAAGCACGTCGCCGCTGCGCATCTCGATGTCTGCCGGCGTGTTCGCCCAACTACTGATGTCGGCACTGACATGAATCACTAGGCGCCCAACGGCAGGTTGGCTGCGCAGTCGCCGGAGCATATCATTCTGTTGCGCGGCCGCTGCCTTCAGGGCTCCGGATTGGTCCTGCCCAGTGAGATTTGGTTGAAGGTTAGCGGCCGCGGACGTGGTCTCGATCTGCCGAATCAGTTCGGCCCGACTCTTCTCCTCCAGATCCTTAACTTCAGTACGCACAAGGACTGCGCCATCGGGATATGCCGTTCCGCGGAAGCCTCCAGCACGGCGCAACACCGAGCTGAGACGCTCGCCTTCCTGCAGACCATAGCTTCCGGGATAGGTGACCTCGCCATGCAGGGTGATCGAGGCACCGATATCGTTCCAGCCTGAGATCTGGTGAATCGTTAGAACATCACCAGGCTTCAACGGTACATCAGCGGACGATCGGTCGCTGTTGACGGCCGCTCCAATTTCGATGTCCGTACGCTGGCTGACGATTTTCTTTTCGTCCTGTACCGTATAGCTCGTGAGGTCAGCACTCTCCAGAAGAGCGTCCCGCTTGAAGCCTCCGGCCATCTTCACAAGCTGGGACGCGGTCATGCCTCGTGAAAGTGGATAGGAGCCAGGTCTTAAGACCTCACCACGGATCACGACCTTCGGAGAATCAACCTCATACCGTCCGTAGATGCGGATCGTGTCAAAGGGTTGCAGTACAAGGTTGCTGTTCCCGATCAGGACATCAGGAACCTGGAACGGAATCGTCTCTGGATGGAGATCTGGCGCCACAAGCCGTATGACGTCGCCACGAGTCGCGGGCTCAGGCAGCAGGTCCTGATAACTCCGGAGCACATCGCTGAGTTGCATTCCATCTCGATAAGAGAGCCTGCCGGGACGAACCACATGGCCTTCCATATAGATGACTCGCTCGCTGTAGGGAAGGATCGGCGCGACATGCACGCGATCTCCATCCTCGACGGGGAAGGAGGTAATCGCCTGCAGCGAGGGTTTTCCTGCATCCGTCGAGGGAAGATCGAGGCTGAGCGTCTCGCGCTGCTGATTCGGTTGAATACGCTCAATAGTGAGGTGGTTAAGAGCGGCGGCAACCGTCGCCCCGCCTGCGTCCTCCAGCACCTCAGAGAGGTTTGCGTTTCCCTTGAGTTCATAGATCGCAGGTCGCTTGACCATGCCGTAGATCGCGACTTGTGGTCCCGCCGGAGGTACCAGCAGCGTGTCGCCGGACTCCAAACGCTCATCATCCATACGCTTGCCGTGCAACAAGAAATCGTAGAGGTCGACCTCGCGGATCAGCTGACTGCCGCGCATGTGGCGCAGGATGCGCAGTGAGCCGACGCTGGTCGGTCCTCCAGCCGCATAAAGAGCGTTGAGCGGTGTGGAGAGCGAACTGAGGTCGTAAGCTCCAGGACGTTGGACATCGCCGACTACGTAGATGCGGACCGTGCGCAGACGGGCTATCGTGATATCGACTCGGAGGCTACGGTACTGCTGCTTCAGGGCGTCTTCAATGATGGTCTGCGCGTGCTGAAGCGTCAGTCCGGCAATGACGATGGTGCCGGCCTCCGGAAGAGCGATCTTGCCCTCGCGGTCGACTATGCGGGTGAAGGTCTGGGAGACGCCGCCCGAGAGGTTGATGGAGAGGCCGTCGCCCGAGCCGAGCACGTAGTCAGGGCCGACAGGGAGATCGATTGGTGTATCTTTCGGACCGACCGCGCTGCGACCTCCAGAGGAGGCACCGCGGTTGAGGAACATCTCCGAACCAAATCTCTTGAGTCTGGTATCGTCCTGCGGAACCTGCGTGTACAGGTCGCGAAGCGAGAGCAGATTGTAAGGTGTTGGCAGCCGTAGCACTTCGGGAAGATCTGTGACATTGTGCTGCGGACCCTTCGATGCATTGGAGGGCTGTGTCCCGGACGGACTTGCACTCCCGGACCCTATGGTGGAGGCATCAGGGATAGAGATCGATGGAGATTGTTGGCTGCCGGACAACAGGTCGCTGGCCGACTGGCCGAACGAATCAGCCTGCGCTCTGGAAGCTTGGCCGTAGACCTCGTTCTCATCGGAGCTGGGATCGGTAAGGGAACGATGGAGATCGGTCTCCGACACATAACCGCGCGCCAGAAGCCACAGCGTAATACTTGCGCGAAGATCCGGGCTGGAGGCGATCTGGGCGTAGAGCATCTCATCTGTAATGGAATCAGCTTGGAGAGGTACCCCCTTTTGTTGCGCCTGATCCGCGACGAACGATTTGAGTTCGGTAACAACCTCCGGCCTGCGCTGCAACACAGCACTGATCTGTGCCGCGGATAGTGAAGGTTGACCGCTTGGGCTGGTGACACTCGCACCTGTCGTACTTGCATTGTCGGGGGTGGGTGTTGCCACCGCACCCTCGGCCCCTGTGGGGATGAGGGAGTTCGTTCCCTGCTGGGCAAGCAGGCTAACTGCGAGAAGTAAGACGAACAGAAACAGTCCAGTGCGTCTTGTGAAGCGAGTTGGCGATAAGGTCTTCATAGATTTCAATCTTTGGCCTGACGGGCATCGCTGACGACGAGGTGTGACCTATCCTCATGGGTATCTTCAATAGCGCCTAGTTGATGTTTCCATCTCATGGTCTCAACCAGATAACGGATTCCCTCAACGACATGGAACCGGAGACGAAGAAAAACATAGCGTACCTGATATAGTTCCTTACGAAGTCTCCGCCACAAGTTGTCATTAGGACTTGCGTATACGATCCGGAGAGGCCTATTCAGCGGCACTAATCTGCGGCGTTTTTGTGTCCGGGACGATCTAGTTTCATCGCCTCGCTCCAACTCATCGAGCAACAGCATATACAGCTTCGTTCCTGGGAAATCTGCAAGGACTGCCCGCGATCCATAGCGCTCAGTCCACAATCTGACAGATGGCGGCAGACGATCGAGCGTCCACTCATCAAGGAGTGCCGGAGTCTCACAGCCAAAGAGGCGAGAAGATAGCAAGCTCGCGACGCCAATCGCGATTGGACCACGGTGATGCCGCCTGGAACTCTCTGCCACCCTCTGCCAAAAATCCTGGTCGTTGTAATAACACGAAACATGGTTTTTGTACTCGAGAATCCATGACGGGCGAGTGGAGGCACTACATACATGTCCAAACAGATGAAGTGCCTGCCCAACGAACTGTTCACTCGGCGGGAGGGCCGGAAAAGTAAACCCATCCCAGGACCGCAGTGCGACTCTGTCAAGTCGTTCATCACGAGATGGCGCGTCAGTTGAGGAAGAGGCAAAATGTAGTTCGACGGATCGCTGTAGTTTGGGCTTGTAAAAATTTTTCATGCCTCCGAGTTCGGAGGTGTCCGCTTTGAATTCCCACGTCTGCGCCGTGGTAGCAGTCAGGACATATCCACCCTCGGCTAAAACCTCGCGGCAACGCTCCAGTTGGCTCCCATCGACCAGGAAGTCGAAGTCGAGTTGGCGACGCAACGCAGGTATAGGGCAGGATTCGGGAGAGAGTGTGAAGCCTTTCAGGTTAGCGTAATCGACTCCGGCAGCTTGAAACATTCGATTGACGGAGGCAAACTCAGCAAACATGGCGTGGCTTCTCCTGCGGTTATCGGATAGATTCTGCTCTAGCCTCTTGAGAGTCGCAACCGGAATCGAGTCTTCTATGGCTAGTGTTTCGAGCCGGTTTAGGAAATAAAGAGCCAGGCCACTCGCGTCGAGCCAGAAGTAGCTGAGATCCCAGGCGCGCTGGCCGATGGCAGAGAATCGCTCCTGTGAGCGCTCCGCCGAATCGCGGAACGATGCGACGACGGCCTCCACCACCCTCACGTCCGCTGGGTTGCTCCACTTCATTGAACTCTCCTCGCAGACTTTCTGCTAATGGCTGTACATCTGAGGCTCTCCGACACTGCCAGCGGGCGGCAGATGACGAAGAAACAGCACGATTGACCAAATCTCTTCATCACTGAGAGTGCCCTTCGAGGCTGGCATGCCAGAAGGCGAGATGCCGTTATCGATCACCCACTTCAACTGTCCATCGGTGTAGTCCTGCACCTCAGTTGACGCTAGCGACGGAAGAGGAGGCGACATTCTACCGGCGAAGGGAACTCCCGTATTCTGTCCGTCGAGTCCATGACAGGCGACGCAATAGTGGCCAAATGCTTCTTCGCCGTCCGCGAGATTCTCGGTCGTGAATGACAAGGGGTTCTTCTCGGCCCTGTTACGTACAGTCAAATGGTGCTTAATTGCGACGACAGTCCGTTGTTCCAGAGCACCGGGTTCGCTGACCTTGCAACCACACAGCAGAATGAGCGTGCTAAGCAGAGCGACATGGCGAGCGGGCCCCATAGATTACTCCGTCACATGCAGGGTCATTTTCATAGAACCATGTCCCATTCCGCAGAAAACGGAACACTGTCCGACAAAGGTGCCCACCTGATCCGGAGTGAAGGCGACTTCATTTGTCTCGCCTTTCTTTGCTTTGACATCAATGTGCAACTCTTTGAATTTCAATCCATGAGCGACGTCCGTGCTGGTTAACACAATCACCACCGGTACGCCCTTTTTCAGTGTTATATCGCCCGGAGTAAAGTCGAAGCGCTTCGCGGTTATCTGAATGCGACGCGGAGCATCTTGAGCATTCGCTTTTAAAGACTGGCACGTGAAAATAAAAAATGAAAGTAGTGCAACTACATATAGAGGGACCGTAAATTTATTTTTCATGAGCGATCTATCTCCTTGAGTGAGGTTGAAATGATTGAGAAAACGAGAGGCGAAGGAAGATTCATGGGGCGAGGTATCGAAGGATGTCTCGCTCGTCCTCCGCACTGAGTGAAGCACGAACACGCATATGGCGAACAACAGTACCCACAATGCGTGGCGAAAGCTGTTCCGGAGCAGTATGGCAACGACTGCAATTAGCTTCGAACTTTCGTTCGCCAGGATCGGGAACAGATGTGGCCAATGGTTGAACCGACACTGCGAGCTTTTTCGTGAGATCCTGCTTGGACGCTGTGGAGGGGGTCTTCGGCTCTTGAGCAGAGAGAGCGTGGAGCGAGAAGACCAGAAGCGCTAAGCTTGCGATCCTTACTATGGTGATCTTCTTCATTCGTGACCTCGCCAAGCAGGAAAGAGAAAGCGGTAGACAAGCGAGATGTTCCAGACGTTCTCGTTGCCCGTGCTTGAAAACCTCCGCCCGTAACTGCTGCCGAACCTCGTCTCGTGGGGCAGGTGATACACGAAGCCAAAGTCGGCCTGTTGGGTATTTGCGGAGGGCAGACCGTCGCCAGGCCCCGGACTGTCGCGAAAGGTCTGCTGCATGCGGAAGACGGGTTCAAGCCGACCCATCAAGCTGCTCTCGCCTCGCCACTGCGACAAGCGATACGTGCTTTCCATCCAGTAGCCCTGAGCGTGCGGCCCGTGTGCGTATTCGGATCGCACATGCAGAGGAAAACGCCACGGTTCCCACCAAAGATGCGCCCCTATTGAGTTATCTTGCGTCCCTTGCAGTGACCGCCCATACGAACTCCCTACCTCCAGACGCTTGCCTGGAAAGTAAACGTCGACCCGATCGCCCACAGCTCGCGCAGAGGAGAATTGACTGTTACTTGTGGGCGCTGAAAAATAGGCAACGTAGTTCACCTGCACGCTCGGCTTCGAGAAGATGACTCCTCGAACCATTGCGCCGTCGCTAGAGCCAGCTGGGTCTCCAATGGGAAAGATTAAGGGGGCTTGTTGAAGGTTCTGTATCCAGATTGGCGACAACCGTTCATTATAAGTGCCGAATGGTGTCAGAAAACGGCCGACCACAAACGTAATGTGCCGCGATGCGATGTAATCCAATTGCAGGTACTGAGTAAGCTTAAAGAACGTACCTTGATAGTCGCCGGTTCTGCCGTCCTGACGAGCAATGCCCTCGCCGAAGTAGAAGCGTGACTCAAACAGCAAATCTTTACCAATAGGAGAAGTAAACTGTGGCGCCACGACCGGCTGAAACCCGTAGGCCCCGTTGCTTTTGCCTTCCAAAAAGCCGAGACCTCCGGAGATGACGGGAACGTTCTGCGCCGACAGAACCGATGTCCCCAGGAGCAGCAGAAGGCCAAGCAGCACCATATTTCGGTACACCGTCGAGGTCAATGCCTGCGCTCGTCTGGATAGTTGGAGAGGACACGTAGATGACTGTAGCGTCATGACCCCAAGCTACCAATCCCGGGGGTGTAGGGTGTCAGAGGCCTGTCTTCACAATGTCATCGGTTTGTAATTGCTGCAGCTGGAGCAATTACATCTGACGAACAAATCAATGTACTTCGTCTGCCGCCAGTAAACAGTCTACTCGCTGATTCCGGCCTTCCTGATTTGTGACCCACCATTCTGCCCGCTCATAGGAGCTGAAATCTACTAGGTCCAGCCTGCGGTCTTCGCGAGAAGCTGTCTCATAGCAAAGATGATCTACTCGAGATACGTTTCCAATGCAAAATGTCCTGTATCCGGAAATTGGACTATCGCGTTCGGGTTATCTCGCCGGCAGACCTCTGCACCCGAGGAATGAAAAATGGATCACACTTTCCCCAGTTTGTAAGTAACAGTGGTTCGACGTCCGGAAATGCTCCTGAAACGCAGGGTAGAGCTTTAAGTTGTCGGCATAGTCGAGAAAAAGGTCCAACCGAATATTCATGTACCGAGCTGCTCGATCATTGCGACATCTAGGGTGTAGCCCTTCAGGCGCAATCTCATCTGGATCTGGCACGCCGTCGGTGTACTGCGCGCGAACTCCCCCGGGCCCAAGGTTTTACATAGTGTTTCGCGATTTTCAGAGTGGGTTCTCCAGTAGCGCTGGCGCAACTCTCATTGTCGTACTAGTCGCAAAGTCACCGTATGTACGTGAATCAAAGCTATTCTGGAATTCCTGCTCTGATGATATGGTGAACGCGGTCGAGCGCCATTATGAACGAGTCACTCGCTAGATGGCAATTGATCACTCATTCGAATAGATAATCGATGCAGTCTTTAGTCACAATTCCTCTCCACCGCTGGACATGCGCACCGAAAACGGCTGCACTTGCAATGCAACAGCGAGCCGCCAGTTCGTGGCAGCCCCGCTGTTTGTTTGGGGCAATAGTTTGCGCTTTAGAAATCCACTCGAAGCGCGGCCTGGCCGGTGCGATTGCCTGCATTCTCCGCGGTCTGCGCCCCGATCAATGCTCCAAAGGTAGAAGGACTGTCTACTACTGTTGCTGGTGGAGCGAAGTTTGTGTGATTTAGCACGTTGGTGAAGGTAGATTCGAAGCGAGCATGCACCTGCTCGTTAATCCGGAATGACTTTGCCACACCAACGCTGACTGCATCTGTTCCCGGCCCCTGCAAAGTACCGACTCCGGCATTGCCGAAGCGACCTGCTCCAACCGGGGTCGGGGCGAAGGCGGCTATGTTGAAAAATTGGGATCTCGACTGGCCTACGTAGAAATGATTCGATACAGCGTCGGGACGCAAGACGGCACCGCGATTTGCCACGTTTGTGTTGGACTGATCGTTCGTCTGCTGCTGACCATTAATGGGACTCAGCGGACAAGAGCCTTCTGAGTTTAGTGCTGCCTGACATCCACCCGCACTGATGCTTGGCGTCAACCAGGGGCCTGTTTCTAGCAACGTCACTGTTGTCAGATCCCATCCACCCCAAAATGCATCCTTCACTCCACCTGCGTTCATAAAGCTACGGCCCCGGCCAAAGGGAATCTGATACACGCCCGTTAGGAGCATACGATGGTGACGAGTGCCTTCAACATTACCAAGATCTTGTTTGACGTTGAAACGATTAGCAATCGGGCCACCATAGTTAACCTCACCAGCAAAGGCGCTCGGTGCATCCCCCTGATTGTCCGCCTGACTGTTTGCAAAAGTATAATTCGCATTAAAATGGAGTCCATGTTGCATCCGATGCGTCGCATCCAACTCAAATGCGCGATAGTTTGCTTCACCAGCATTGAACGTGCTGAAGAGCTCCGTCCAGTTAGGGTAAGGAGACCGTGGATCGACAAAGGGACTCGTGGCCGTTGTCGCAAACGGCGCTGTGCTGGCAAAAATCTGATTGAGGTCTTCTGTAATGCTCAGTCTGTAGGTGTGCATTCCCACATAGCTCGCACGAAGGGATGTATTGCTGAAAAGTTCCCGCTCCATCGTCACATTCCACTGATTCGACTGCGGATCACGGTAGTTCGGATCTACTCCTTGATCAAGACTTCCGCCACCGATCTGTGCGCCAACCGTGGGTGGTGCAGTATTTGGGAACTGGATTAAGGGAGTATTCGACCCGACAGTTTTGCTATTGGCATAGCTATGTAGACTCGATGTCGGATTGCCACTGTTATTGAATGAAAGAGGCCCGAGGTTCGTCATAGTATAGATGCCAAAGCCAGCGCGAACAACCGTCTTCGTATCGTTGAAGGGGCGGTACGCCACCGAAAAGCGCGGCTGGAAGTTGCCCTTGTAAGTATTGCGCAGACTCTGCGGCAAGCCATCCTGGCTCGCCGTCACATACTTCGTACATGGAATTGAAGTGTCGTTGAGGTTACAGGCATTGAACGATTGCTGAAAGGCAACGTTCGACGGCTTAATATTCTGGCTCGCGAGATATCCCGCCAGCGCATCGGGAACCACAATTGAGTTGTTCCGCTGATCGAAGTTCGCCAGATTGCCTCCATCTTCCTGGAAGCCGGGAAGAATCTGCCAGCGAAGTCCGTAGCTCAGCGTCAGCCTGCTGTTCAGCTGATACTCATCCTGAGCAAATAGGCTGTACTGCGTCGCTGTTCCACCTACGTCTGGGCTGGATACCGCGAAGTTCAGTGTGGTTGGTGCACCCTCCAGAAAATCACCAAAGGCATTCCCCGTAAAGGTTGGTTGAAAGATAAAGTCACCGAAATCATCGGAAGCAAACTCCGGAGCGAAGCTCTCCAGATCGAAATAGCGTACTCTTCGGATATCAATTCCGCCCTTTAGCGTGTGCTTGCCAAGGGTAGTGGTCAGGTTATCGCTGAACTGGGTCGTCTTCGACTGAGTAATACCTGCCTTGTCCCTGCCAATCGGCTGAAAACCTGTACCTGCGCTGAAGTTGAAAGTAGGAAATGCGGTCGTCGTGGGATGCTGACTGATGTTCACGCCCGTGAGACCGAGTTGATTTAGTTCGGCTGCGCCCTGAATTGGGAAATTGACGCTTGTCGTCACGTTCGTGAAGCCGAAACGAAACTCATTCAGCAGCTTTGGAGTGATCGTGTAAGTATAAGAGATTAGAAGACTCCGGTTGTGGATCGAGTCGACATCGTTCGGCAGAAACGCGTTCGCAAAATCCGAGGTAATGTTCTTCCGGCTGAACCGCACATAAGCCGACTGCTTCGACGTGATCGTCTGATCGATACGAAGATCCACGCCGTCTGTCTGAGCCGGAGTCGCTTGAAAGTTCTCGTAGTTGAAGCCGGACTGCCCATTCACGTTAGGCAGCGGAATGCGGGTCAGAAGCCCCTTGGCTGTTGCACTAATGTTCGCGGTAGGAATCGGGGCCAACGGAGACGGACATGACTGGGTGGCGGGCGCGCACAGTAGATTGAACGCGCTTAAATCGCCATTGCGCTCATCCTGCGTCGGCACCTCGAACTGCTGCGCGACGGCAGTGGCCCGACGGTTGCCTTCATAATCCGCAAAGAAAAAAGTCTTGTTGTGGCCATCATATAAATGGGGGATCGCAATCGGCCCGCTGAGAGAAAAACCAAATGTATTGAATCTCTTTGGAGACTTCGAACTGAAGCCATACGGAATGGCATCCAGGGCCTGGTTCTGCAGGTATTCAAACATGCTGCCATGATAGTTGTTCGTTCCGTTCTTCGTCGTAAAGGTGACGTCGCCAACCTGAGAAAACTCTGGACTATTGTTGAACGACGTTACCTTAACTGCAGCGATTCCTTCCTGCGAGGGATAAGCATCCTGCAACGCACCATTTTGCCTGACGTTTGCAGTGGAGATGCCGTCGACCGAAAAATTCACCATCGAGGAACTTGCGCCGCCAAGCGCGATATTTCCCTGGCTGTCCGTCTGCACGTTGGGCGAAAGAGCGAGTGCACCCAACGGACTCGTTGTTGTCGCACGATTGTTCAAAGGAAGTTGCGTCATCTGCAGATTGTCCTTGGAGTCGCCAAGCGTAGCATTCTCTGTATTGATCTGGTTGCCGTCAGTGGTCACTTCCACAGTAGTCGATTGTGCAGCGACGGTCAGCGCAACTGTGAGTCGAAGATCCTGACGCGCTTCAACCGAGATCCCGGTGAGTACCGTATCCGCAAATCCATCATGCTTCGCGCGGACACTATATTTGCCGGCCTTCACATTTTCAAAGATAAAGCTTCCCGATGCATCGGCGTCCACTGTTCGCTCAGTATTTTCATCCATGCTGTGCAATACAACTTCTGTATCGGCGACGCTAGCACTTGAATTGTCCTGCACAATACCCCTCACACTGCCAAAAGTGGATTGCCCAAAAGAAGTGTGCACAGCATTCAGGAGCAGCGCTAAAACAAGAGCCGGAAGTAAATGCAAATAGATAGCCCGCAATTTCGGCAGGCTACTCTGTCTTGTCGAGACGAGAAAGTTGTTTTTTAGATTGCTGCAAGCTTCTGTCGTATTGCCTTCGCGACACGCTCCTCTTCTAATAACGACCATTGAATCGGATTGAGAAAGGCCTCTTATATATTTCATTTGAATCACCTCGTGAGACCGGATATCTACCGGCCTCATCCAGTGAATCGTGAAGTTCATAAACTATGCATAAATTCCTTACTTACGAGTTCTTTATGGGCTCGAGACTAGAATCTGATTTCTATTGGCTGCAAAAGAGATGCTTAATAAAACTATTCGCAATATCGCCATCAGAATATGCTCTGGAATTATGTCAGCGCTGCTTATCACCTGGGTCGCCTACCGATTTCATTTCAATTTATCCTCGGCAACCTCGATCCATCTCTTTCTGGTGACCGCCATTGCTTTGCGATGGGGCTTTCTTGAGGCCAGCATCGTATCTTTGCTATCTGTGGTTTGTCTGGACTACTTCTTCACTCAACCACTGTTCCAGTTTTACATTGCTGACTCCCATGACTGGGTGGCTCTGATCACTTTCGAAAGTGTCGCCTTACTCGTTAGCCGCCTTTCAAACCAGGTCAGTCTTCACGCTCGTGAATCCGAGATGCACCGATCACGTCTGCAGAAACTGTATGAACTGAGTCAGAATATCCTTCTTCTCGATCATCAGAGACCGGTCGATCAGCAGCTCGCAAGATTCATTCAAACCATCCTTCAGATAAAGGGAGTTGCTCTGTGGAACACTCATGATCTGCATTTGTCCACGAGCGGTATCTGTAACGCCCCCGAAGACGAACTTCGTTCCGCCTGCAACTCCAAAGTCAATGAAGATAATCCGACGACAGAGTACTCTCAACGAGTCCTTTACTCGGGCACGCGACCCATTGGCTCGCTGATCTTATTCGGGCATTCCCTCGATGCTGCGTCCATTAAAGCAACTGCTTCGCTTACAGCTGTGGCAATTGAGAGGGCACGATCCTTCTCGGCGGAGAGTAGTGCAGAGGCCTCTCGACAGAGCGAGCAACTTCGTTCGGCCGTTCTTGATGGTCTTGCACACGCTTTCAAGACACCGTTGACAACGATCCGAAGCTCAAGCTCAGGGTTACTTGAAATGAACACTCTATCCGGCACCGAAAAGAAGCTCGTCGTCCTGATAGATCAACACGCTGGCCATCTGAATGATCTCACGACACATCTGCTCAGTACCGCCAGGATCGACAAAGGAGATCTCAAAGTGAGACGTGAGCAGATCGATCTCACGCAGCTCATACAGAACAACATCGAATCATTGTCAGCGGAACTAAACTCGCACCCAGTCCATATCGAGCCCAGGATACAGCGGTGTACGGTGTGGGCAGACAGGCAGCTCCTGACGATGGCGCTCTCTCAACTGCTGGATAACGCCGCCAAATACGGAGCTCCCGGCGCTTCCATCACGGTTGATGTTCAACAAGAGCAGGTAGAGACGGTCATTAGTATTCGGAATGAGGGCTCTTTTATTCCGCACGAGGAACGGGAAAAGGTCTTCAACCGTTTCTATCGCAGTCCGGGCTCGGCTCGCATGGCTTCAGGCACGGGCATTGGTCTCTCTGTCGTCAGGCGAATAACAGAAGCACATCAAGGGCGCGTATGGGTGAATAGTGATCTGCTGACAGGGACTAAGTTTTTTCTTACTCTACCACGGATCACAAAGGGGAATTGAACATGGAACAGCGAAGCAATGTGCTCGTCGTCGAAGACGATGCGGGAATTCGACAGAGCCTGTTTGAGACTCTGAGTGTTCTGGGGTTCGTGATTGGAGAAGCCAGCAACGGCGAAGAGGCTCTCATGCGGCTACGCATGATTGATTATGATGCGGTGCTGCTCGACATCAATATGTCCGGCATGGGTGGCATTGAAACATGCCGTCGAATCTGCCAGGGTTATCCTCGTCTTCCCATCATCATGCTGACGGTGCGCGATGAAGAGGATGACAAGGTGGAGGCACTCGATGCTGGCGCCGACGACTATGTGACCAAGCCCTTCCAGATCAGGGAATTAACTGCACGTCTGCGTGCGGCGATACGACGTTCTAGATCATCGGCGACTCCTTTTGATGCCGCTCTTGTGATTGGCTCCGTCATGCTTGACCCCGGTCGCCGTCGTGTCGAGAAGATGGGACAAGAGATTCACCTTACTCCGAAGGAGTTCGAGATGCTGCGTTATTTGATGGATCACGCAGGCCGCCCTATTCCCCACAATCTCCTGCTGACTTCTATCTGGGGCTCGGAATATGGCAACGAACGGGAGTATCTCCGCGTCCTGATCAATCAGCTTCGAAAGAAGATTGAAGACGATTCTGCGCGCCCGACGTATATTCTGACCGAAAGCCATATAGGCTATCGGTTTCGCGAAGCTTAGCTCGGTACGAAATCCGAACAAAATTCAGGCCAATTCAGCGTATCTGGATATGCGGAACGCTGTATTTTTTCTGGCTGGCTTTTGCCCGTTTTTGCGGGGGTTTTGGGCGAAAGTGGCCCGCAGAACGTGGTATTTTTCTGGTCGATTTGTGGTGGAATGCATGGTAAACGTGGTGAGTCGACAGCCACTTTTCAGGCTTAAAAAATAAGCCACGGATTCTGGGTTTATTTTTGAGTGATTCCCGTTTTGGGAATGGTGAAAGGTTTAGCGCAGATCCGGTTGCGGGACATTATGATGTTCGCATCTGGTTAGTCGCTCGGGGAGCCACGGGAGGTGAACGTATGAAGGGGATGTGGAAGCAGACTTTGATTGGAACAGCCATTTTATCCTGCAGCGCTTTGGCAGGAGCAACCGACTTGACGATTCACTTGAACGGGTCGCAACCGATCTCACGAAACACCGTGAAGGTCCAATGCGATGCCCAGGGGAGCAAGATGGGGCTTCCTGCCGGGGTGTTTTCTGTCGAGTACCTGAATGGCGCGGGAAACAGCCTTGCTATCGTTCCTGTCGGCGGAAATTCGCTGATCTTTGCGAACGTAGTCTCTGGCTCGGGTGCACGGTATGCAGCCGGAGAGTACATCTGGTGGGACGCTGCGGGGCGCGGAATCACTTTTTCGTCTGACTCGCTTGCTGGCAAGATGTCTTCTGCGTGCCATCGCGTGCAGTGAGGGAGAGGGCACTTGGCTGAGACCCGCGGGGAACACCACCGACCGACTGCGTAACGACATCGGTGTGGCGACAGTGACCCGTCCCGCCAGGAGAGCGATAAGGAGCCAAAACGTTCGCTCTTCAACGGGCAGGCGCAGGTGATTGTGCAGTCCACAAAGATGCCGGGCAAGATTTATATCGAGGCAGTAAAGGATGGCCCCGGATTGAGTTCTGCAATGGTGATCGCGACGAAGAAGTGGATCTGCGACCTAGCAGCATTTGCTGCAATAATGGTGGTTTCCAAACACGTCCCTAACTATGACTATGCGCATGAAAGATATCGCGAAGGGAGCTTGGGGTTTCAGTCGTGACCATCTCCAAGGCTTAGGTATGGGTCTCAAGATCGCGCAGCGCACGAGGTCCACTGGCGAGAAAGGAGAAAAGAGCGACACATATATACGAGAGCAGCGGCACAATGTAAGCGAGAGCGATGCTATGGCCAATCTCCGAGATCAGTCCCATGACCGGAGTTAGAACGGCGCCACCGATGATCGACATGACGAGGAGAGAGCCTCCAATCTTCGTGTTGGGGCCGAGGCCTCGGAGACCAAGCGCAAAGATAGTTGGGAACATGACAGACATAAAGAA
>Ga0302219_10000475_pt1 | contig 18076 bp, 10 predicted proteins | sample II_Palsa_E1_2_FD_194569 | JGI IMG/M metagenome (GOLD analysis project Ga0302219, IMG submission 194569) | Peat permafrost microbial communities from Stordalen Mire near Abisko, Sweden - II_Palsa_E1_2 | ecosystem: Environmental > Terrestrial > Soil > Palsa > Peat permafrost | place: Sweden...
CCTTGTCGTAGTTGATCGTGACCGGAAGGCTGTGGCCATTTTGTGTCGCCTCAAGCGTGAACACTTTTGACATGTTCGTTCCGTTGGGTGGACCACCCGCCCATGTTCTGCGGAGACTTTCATCGGGCGATCGCTGCTGCATGATCAGCCGCAGGTCTCCTCCAGCTGGCGCGTTAACCGTAGCTTCAACCACCCCTTTGCCTGCATCATGAAACTCGGCGGGCAACGGCGTGATCGAGCGCGGGATCACAACATCCTGTTGAATGCCCAGGTTGTAGGCAGGAGCAGCGTACTTCCCGAACCCAACGACTGCCATTTGCCCGGGGCCCAACTCGATGTGATTTCCCGCAAGGCGCGGGCGAAAGCCGGCATCGCGGAACTGCACTTGGCCAACACCCAGGGGCCGTTGGTCTTGCGAGAGCAACGGTATCTCTATCTGCTGTACGCTCTGTGCTGGGTTCACGACTGTGTAGATGGCGCCATCCGCATCTACCGAACCAAACCCATAGGGCTGGACTTCTCCGGGAACTCCACCAAAGGTCTTCGTCCTCCCGAGAGAAAGCATATGCAGATAAAGCTTCTGCACCTTGGCGAACCAGAGCGCATCCCGGTTATTGATAAGTTCGAGATTGCCATGGACTGTATTGATCCAGCCACCGCGCGCGAGCATCAAGATTAGAGCGCCCCTCCAAGCATGCATACCGCGGTAGTAGATGGTCCCCGTCTTTCCGACCATGAATCCTGTGGAATCGATGCGTTCGATTGGCAGACCTGCCTGTTCATAGCGTCGAACCATGTGATCGCTGTAGATATCCATGGACCGCCAAAAGTCCATCTCAGGCACATCGGAGGGGCGCGGGTCACCGGAATATTGCGCATCGAAGACTTCCAGCCAGCGCAGGTCGACAGGTTCATGGAAAGGAGTGCTCGTCGTCATATCCATATCGCCGCCAAATCCATTGAACGCCTCGAGGACAACATCCGCGTTGCGCGTACGAAATTTCTTAAGAGCTTCACGCAGAGCATTCGCGTTTCGCATGCGAATCTCTTCCTTTGTCTGCGTCGCCTCGGCCTTCGGCGTTGCCACTGTCAAATCGACGAAGTCGAACTTAAACATGCGGATGCCATGGTCGTACCAGAACTGCAGGGCATCCATAAAATCTGGTAGAAACCCTCCTTCGTAAAACGACATCTCCGTTCCTTGCTTGTTCAGCGAGTCGCGCCACGCGGGCGCTGCGTCAATCTTCACCAATGTGTTTGAACTGAACCACATTCCTGGGCGGATCCCGTTCTGTTGGCACATCTTGATCCAGGCATCGGGCCCATTCCGCCAATTCGGAGTTCTCCACTTGCGATAGGCGCCGTCCTTGGCAAACCAGAAGGCATCCATCATGTAATAGTCGAAACGTACCCCTTGCTTGCGCAGACGTAGCACTTCCTTGAGCTCCCGCATCGCAAGATCCTCGGTGAGAGGGATGTTGTCGGAGAGTTCGTCGTAGGACGACCAATTGTTGTACACAAAGATCGGATCCTTTGTGATAGGTGCCGCAAGCTTTTGCGCCGACCATTGTTCCGCGCGTTGCTTTACAGGGATCGATGCCGTCTGCGCCAGGCCCGCCGAATGGGCGAGAGCAATAACCATGCATGAGCCGAGGCAGGCGGATCTACGATTCCATGGCATCGGTCCACTTGCAGCGGATCGGAAGTGTTGTGCATTCATCTTGGTCATTGCAGCTCTGCTCCTATCTGTGAGTAGGCAGGTTCTCCCAGTTTCTGCCGTACGGCGATACCCAGCTCAGCCGGCCCCGGAAAGGTACTCCAGGTTGCAACTACTTTGCCATTTGGAGAGACGAGCAGCGTCCGGGGCATCTCTGTTGAGCTGGTCATGGACGCTGGTGCAGATGCGAAAACGACCTGCTTCATATCCAAATCGTTGATGGCATTTCTGATCTCCGGCGAGAATGGTGAATTTTCGGATCCCGATTCCAACAGAACAACCTCCTCAAGTCCCTTAGCGTGAAACTGCAGGCTGAGGCTCTTCAAGACGATCAGTTGCCGCCTTGAGAGCTCGTCGAGCACACCTGCTCCATCTAACGCGACAGGGAGTCTGCAATAAATACGCCACTTCTTCGTGAGCCTGCTCTCCGGGAGGGGGAGGTTATCGAGACCCACTAAGTGTTGAAACGTTCTCGATTTCAGCGCATTCGCATCTCCATTGGACACCGGGGACGTCGGCTTCCAGAGCGGCGTCTCCGGATTTTGCAAGCGGCTTTCAAACTCGCCACGTCGATCTTGTCCGGTCTTTGTCTGATATGGCAAGAAGCTTTCGAATGTCTCACCGCTATACTTCCACTGAGGCTTTATGGGTGCTGCCAGGAAATATCGGTTCCCTTCCAGCGACAAAGCTCCATTACTACTAATCATCCAGGGAGAAGTTGAGTAGATGACATTATTCCGAAAGAGCGCTTTGCTGCCACCAAACTCAGCCATATTGATCAGCGCAGGGGCAGTTCCCGGAGGGTTCCAGTAAATCGTATTGTTCTCGACTGTAACACCGTCCACGACGCCATTATTCCAAGTAAGAAGAAAGATCGCTCCCTGATATTGGGCCATCCGCGGACTGCGCGCGTTGTTCAAACAGACATTCCCGCGAACCACACTGGTGTGCGTTACGCCTCCCGCACCGAATACGGCTACACAGTAACCTTGCGTATCGTGCCCGTAGTTTCCAATGACTGAGTTATTGGTGTTGCCATAGTCAATATCAAATGCGCCACCGTCCACTCCTGGGCTATCCGTGAGAAAAGCCTCATTTCCTTCAACCACGCAATCATGGCACATCCATGTCCAGATAGCGTTTGGGGTTCCAGTTGTCTCTGTCACCTGCATGCCGGTGTTCCATGCGACGCTCGATGCAATGCGCCCATCACGGATACGGAACAGAACGATACCATCACCCTGCACATCGTGAACCATGGAGTTACGTATAACGGCGTGGCTACTCCAAGTGCTTTCAGGTGGATACCCAAAATTGCCGCCGCCTATGAGTATCCCGGCCCACTGTGTCGTGTTGTAGGCAGTTACACCGTCTACCAGCACATCGTCAAAGCTCTGATCTACAGAACCAGGCTGGACAATGACAAGTCCACTATCCTTATTCTTCAGCTCCGCCCCTTTGACGTCGTGAACCATCAGATTAGAAATATGGATATGGTGTAAGACACCGCTCTGACCGGTAATAAAAACGCCATATGTACTTCCTCCCGAAATATCGAGCGAGTCAATATCCCAGTACTCCTGACCGTCAAGCAAAAACGCTTGTCTATCCTTCATCGTTGCCGCGACCTTCGGCCTGGCGCCGCTTCCGTAGGCCGTTATGTGAATGGGCAGCGCTACCGAACCCGAACCTTTTGGCCAAAGAGTTCCATCACATGTGCTTCCACGCTTGAAGCGGATTGTGTCACCCGCGACGAAGGTATGGTTGTTCACATCGGAAAGATTTCTCCAAGGCGTCTCCGAAGAACGTCCATCCGCCGTAGCGACTCTGCTCTCGCAATCTACGTAAGAAGATTCCCCGTGTGCAGAAGATGCGCTGGTCTGCGCTATGCCGTTCGTGCGCAGCTCAACTATAAAAAGACAGGCAAGTACAGCGAGAGATGTGATCCTGCCAGAGGGTCTCCAATACACTTCAAAATCCCTTCATGATTGAGCGCACTGCGGATACAAAAGGCACCTGCGGTGTGGCCCATCCATCTCTCAAAAGATAAATTTCCCGGCAATTTGAATAATACGGAAGGACTGCCCTACGCTTGCACCTGTTATTACGCCGAAGTTACCAGGACCATCTGAAATATTCCCGTCTGGATTGTTGAAGTGTGGAGTGTTGGTGGCATTGAATGCCTCCAGCCGAGTTTGCAGCTTGTACTTCTCCAGAACGGCAAACTCCTTGAAGAGAGAGAAGTCGACGTTGACGAAGCCGGGGCCATTGAATAAGTTCCTGCCCGCATCGCCCGGTAACTGGGTTCCGCTGAGCCCAACTACGCTGAACGCTGCAGTGTTGAAGTAGGTTCCAGTCCCATTAAGTACGCGCTTGCTCTTGGGAAGGTTGGGATTGCCGACAATGTTCGGCCGCAGGCCAGGGAAGGCGGCGATTGCATCAGCACTACGGGTTACGTTAATCGGCGAGCCTGTGCGCATATTGTAGATACTGTTGATCTGCCATCCGCCCAAAAGAAATTCACTCACCGAGCTCCAATTGGAGAAGAAGGTCTGCCCCTTTCCAAACGGCAGCCTATACAAGCCGCTGAACACGAAATTGTGACGAATATCCGAATCGGACGAGGCGACCTCCGCAGAAAGGTTAAACGGGTTTTGCGGGGAATCGCCATTGATATGGCCCAGGTTGAATGGCGCCGGGCCATTGTCGATACTGTGCCCATAGGTGTAGGAGGCAAGGAAGCTCAGGTTGCGCGAAGCTCGCTTTGTTACCTTGACTTGGAGCGAGTTGTAATTGGCGAAACCATACGATCCAAGAAATTGGATCGCACCAAGATTCGGGTTGAGATTACCGTCCGGAGGACTTCCCCCATTGTTCGGATTGGCATTGATATCCCCTATTTGATAGGAGAGATCATGGCTAAGGGATGCAACATACGACGCCTCCACCGAGATGGAAGAGCCCAGTTGCCTCTGTACGGTGAGGTTGAAGAGCTGTGAGTTTCCAGTTTTGATCTTCGGATCGACAGAATAGGTTGTTACGAGATTTCCATCGGGAATCGCGGCCGGATTGATGAAGCCAACACCATTGGCTGGAAGCTGGATGGTCGTGTTACGTGGGACACCAGCGTCGAGCTGATATTGATAAGGACCTCCAGCAAAAACATTGTTTGTATATTTGGCTTGATCCGCGAAAGGCGCGTTCTTTGTCAGGAAGTCTTCGCGGCCGTCGTTCTCCGGAGAGTAGTAATATCCCCAGCCACCGCGCACCACAGTCTTGTCACCGAGCTGATAGGCAAAGCCAACCCTGGGTCCGAAGTCAAATTTACTCGCCTGAATAAGCGAATTGGAGTTACCTCCTCTTCCAGCAAGGAGAATGTGACCGGAGGCAACATCGTAATTTGACTCGTCATTGTTCACCTCCGTATAGGGGTTTTGATACTCATATCGCAGCCCGTAGTTCAGCGTGAGCTTTGGGGTTACTCTGAATGTGTCCTGCGCATAAAACCTTAATTCAAAGCTCTGCGTGTGCGGTTTGGTCAATTGCAGCCCGATATCAGTTGAGGCAGGAAGGCCCAGCAACAAGTCGGCAATGTCCGAGCCTCCAGCGAAGTTGTCAGCGTTGAAGTCTTCGTAAGTAAAGGACGGATCCGATGTCTGAGCGAACCCAAAGCTCTCATAAAATTGAAATCCCGTGGGGAAGAGCGAGAAGTCCGGATGCGAATTCAGCTTGCGGTATGATGCGCCTACTTTGATATCGTGACGCCCAACCTGACTTAGAGTGAGGCTATCTTCTACCTCGAAGTTGCTGTCAAGAAGGAGGAAGGGTTTGTATGTTGAACCGCCAGTCAGATAGCCGTCTTCCAAGTCGAAATATGGGTAAGCGTCTGTAGCGGGAAATCCCGGGACCGCTACATTTCCGATTCCAAACTGCGAGGAATAATCATGGCCGTCCAGCAGACTCAACTGAGTCTCGCTGAATCGAGTGAATCCGAAGCGGAACTCATTCAGCGTACTCGGCGAAAGGATATGGGTCTCGGTAGCGGAGAGCGACTGCGAGCGCGAGACCTGATTGTTCGCCTGGTCGGCATCGCCAGCGCCCACTACAGGAGTGGCGCCGTGATATGGATCGGTAGTCAGGGAGTTCGAGTCGGAGTAGTGGTACACCAGGGACAACTGGTCTTTATTGGATAGTTTCTGGTCATACCGGCCATCGGCATTTCTCCCCCCATTCGTTACCGGAGAGTACACGCCAAAGTTCTTGAACCATCCATTACCGGTTCCGGGTAAATTCGGCTTGGGGTAAAAGTTGAGCAATGTATTCTTGCCAGCCTGACTTACCCGGTTCGCGGGAATGATATTACCCGCAAATTGCTGCGGATGACATTTACTGAAATTTCCATTGCAGGCATAGGAGATGTTGGGATCAAAGATTGGTATCTCTTTACCATCAGCTGGGTCGATCAAACCCGATAGGTCAACTGAACCATCGCCATTAAATTTGACCAGGCTAATCGGTGGTGTTGCGTCCAGCTCGGAGAAGGCTTGAGCGCCCTTGATACCCTCATACGAAATAAAGAAAAAGGCCTTGTCTTTCTTGATGGGGCCGCCCAGAGTCCCCCCATAGTTGTGCTGCTTGTAGATGGATGGAGGGCTGACTTGGCCGGTGAATGCGTACGGTCTTGCCGTCGTGAAGTTGGGCCTGAAAAACTCGAAGGCGACACCATGGAAGCTATTTGTTCCCGACTTTGTCTGAATAGAGATAACCCCAGCAGAGGCATTGCCGAACTCGGCATTGTAGGCAGAGGTTGCAACCTTGAACTCCTGCACCGCATCGACGCTTGGAGTAATCGTCACATCCTGGGTCCGGTTTGTCGTCGATCCGATGCCATCCACTTGAACGTTGTTGGCGAACTCGCGCTGTCCATTGACGGATAAATTAAGTGTATTCACGCTTCCACCCACGGACGCCACACCGGGTCCCAGCAGCGTAAGGCTGTAAAAATTGCGCCCCTGTAGTGGCAGATCGACGATATCTTCGGCTTCAATGACAGTCCCGGTCTCAGAGGTCTGCGTCTGCAGCAACGACGGCGCCGTCGTCACGGTCGCGGTTTCAGTAACCGCGCCAGCCTTCAATTGGAAGTTGATCAGGAGCTTCTGGTCAATCACCAGACTGGCCTCTGGAACGGCAATGTTTGCGAAGCCCGGCCGACTAGCGGTTACGGTATAGACTCCGGGAGTCACGTTCTGGATCACGTAATCTCCAGTGCTATTTGAGTGACCACTGAAATGAATATTGGTGTCGTGATTCACCGCTATGATTTGCGCACCGGGCACCAGGGCACCAGTAGCATCCGTAACGCGACCTACGAAAGAACCCGTGGTACTCTGTGCCACAGCGGTGTGGAATGCACCCAGAAATGTGCAGGCAAGGATGGACAGTATTGCGCCGGGGAACAAATTCCGTTTCATAGAAGACCTCAATTTAAATAGCAAAACCTTGTTCGCGAATGGATTCCTTGTCGGCGATCAATGTGTTTCTTTGGACCGACGCTCAAGACAGGCCACGTTTTCTGCCTGCAAGCAAACGCCTTCCTCGAGAACAGGCCGAATGTTACGAGCCGCGAACAAAGACGGTCTATACGATATACCGTCATAACCTTTGTAATCCTGTCATCTAAGGCAGGAATTTCTGCGCACGCAGTATTTGACTTCGGAGAGCGGATTGAGTGCGGAGTAAATGTTTTGTCTGAGTGGGATGCAGAAGAAATCGCAAAGGCGCTGGGTGCCCGTAGACGCAGGCCGCACTGCTACACGCCGCGGTCTTCACGCGCATTTTAGGTCTGCTTCAGGCAGCATCCTAGATGCCTAGATCCTCACAACATGGTGAGCAAGAATAGATGCGCCGCTTTATGTCGAACCTGACCAAAGAAGATCTATTTCTGTGGGTCGACCTTGAACACAGCATGAAGTGCTGCGGTTGAATCATCCCCAATCCACAAGTCAAATTCCTCGGGTTCCTCCACCCATCTTCTCTCAGAAGGACTCCAGAAGCTGAGATTTTTCTTATCTAGAGTGAAGCGAACCGTCTTCGTTTCGCCGGGCTTTAGCTTGATTCGTTCAAACCCCTGTAATACCCTCACCGGACGTGAGGCGCTTCCGGCTCGCTGATGAAGATAGAGCTGGACTACCTCGTCGCCTGTCCGGTCGCCAGTATTCTCTACGATGGCGGAAACTCCTAGGCTTCCGTCGATCTTTACATGACTCTGGTCGAGCTTCAGGTTGGAAATTGCGAACTTTGTATAGCTCAACCCATACCCAAACGGATAGAGCGGCGAATTGGGACCATCCCAATAGCGAGAGACGAAACCCTCAGACGTTTCCGGCAAATGCGTAAGATTATGGGCGTAGTAGATCGGAATTTGCCCTACACTACGCGGCCACGTGAACGGGAGCTTCCCACCCGGATTCACATCTCCGAACAATACATCTGCAATTGCGTTCCCTCCTTGGGTGCCGGGGTACCACGCTTCGAGAATGGCCGGCACATGCGTGGACGCCCACGTAATGTTCAGCGGCCTTCCATTGATCAGAACCAGCACAACAGGCTTTCCTGTGGCAACCACTGCCTTAATCAGAGCCGCCTGCTTACCAGGCAGTTCCAGCGACGAGCGTGACGCAGCTTCCCCGCTCATGTCGTCTAATTCCCCTAAAACCAGTACCGTAACCTCGGAGCGTCGAGCGGCGTCCACCGCTCTTCCAATTTCCGTATCTGGCCCAGCCTCCTCAGTATCGAATTCACGCTTGATCTCAGTTCCTTCCACGTATTCAATATGCGTGCTGGCAGGCAGTTTGGCTCTGATTCCTTGAAGGACCGTCACCACCTCCGCGGGGTCTGAGGCGAAACTCCAAGAACCCTGCAGAGCCTTTTGCGAATCCGCCAGGGGACCGATAACAGTGAGCGAAGAGAGTGTCTTCTTAAGCGGGAGAAGTTGGGCTCCATTGCGAAGCAGAACCGCGGTCCGACTTGCGGCATTTCGCTCTACTACGCGATGGTCCGTCGCCTTGAGCACCTCTTCAGCGTGAACTGTATCCACATACGGGTGTTCGAAGAGACCAAGCTGAAGCTTGGCCATTAGGAGTGGGCGGACTGCATCGTCGATCGCCAAAGGCGATACTTTGCCTTGCCGCACGAGATCGGGAAGCTTTGCAAGATAGGTTTTGCTCCCCATATCCATGTTAACGCCCGCCGCGAAGGCTCGGTATGCCGCGTCGCTTGCATCCCGCGCAAAACCATGTGTCTTCAAATCCTGAACAGCGAAAGCATCGCTTACGACAAAGCCTTGAAAGCCCCACTCGTTCCGCAGTACATCATGAAGCAGGTAGCGGTTGCCAGAAGCCGGTATATCGTTCAGGTCCATGTACGCGCTCATAACGCTACCAACTCCTGCATCGACGGCAGCCTTAAAAGGTGGAAGATAGACATTCCGGAGTAAATCCTCGGAGAGATAGGAAGAGTCGTAATCACGTCCTCCATCTGGAGCACCATATCCTGCAAAGTGTTTTACGGTCGCAAGAATATGATTTGTGCTGCCCAAATATGGGCCTTGAAAGCCAATCACCTGTGCCCTCGCCATCGCCGCACCCAGAAATGGATCCTCGCCTGCCCCTTCGACTATTCGGCCCCAGCGTGGGTCGCGAGCAATATCAACCATCGGAGCAAACGCCCACTTCACGCCCGCGGCCGAGGCTTCCTCTGCAGCCACGGACTGGATCTGCTCAACCAGCTTAGGGTCCCAGGAAGCTGCCATAGCCAGCGGAACCGGAAAAATTGTACGAAAACCATGGATCACGTCAAAGCCGATCAGAAGCGGGATATGCATCCGCGATTCTTCAATGGCAATATGCTGCAGATGATTAATGACTTTTGGATCGGTCAAGAATAGATACGAACCCACTTGCCCTTTGCGAATCCGATCATCTGGTGTCGTCTCATCGGGGAAATATTGGAAGAATATTTGGGTCAGTTGACCAATCTTCTCTTCCAGCGTCATCCGGGACAACAACGAATCAGCTCGATGCCGAGCTTCCGCTGTAGAAGGAGGAGCGCCAATTGTCTGTTTACTTTGTGCGGCCAAGACAATTGGCAGAAGGAAACAAATCAAAACAGGAGCAACACGAAACACCTTTGCGATCACTAATTTAACCTGTTCTTTCCATTAATGCAAAACTGATAGTATACGTTTTCTCAAAGTCCGTCACGCGAGATGGGAGGGTGAGCAAATCGAATGATGGAGGTGGTTCAAATTGCACGAATCAAATCTACTGATGCCGCAGTTCAAAATGGTGTGGCATTGGGTTGAGATTCGCACGAATGGTTGCCTTGAGTTCTTCTTCCCCCTGCCGCAGTGGGGTTTCCGCGCTGGTCGAGCTCGAGGTCTGCTTTACCTCGGCACTGAGAATGAACCGCGCCTGATCTAGAAACCCGATCCGATCTTCGGACGAGTCGATTCCACGCGATTGGTCGAGCATGGGTGTTTTGTAAAGGGCGAGGTTAACCCCGCGTTGCAGTTCCTCGCGCGAAAAAATGGCGATCGGCTTGTAATCAATCAGAAGTTCATAGTCCCCAGGCTCAAGTGAGCCTATCCGAAGCATCTGCTGATCGAGCTTAGCGATATCGGACACCTGAAGAAGTAGGTGAGTCATTGCGTTATTGAAGTCGAGTGGAAGAGGAAGTGCTTCATCGAGCTGTATCCACCGTAGCCCCTTAGCGGATTTCTCCAAGCTCGTAATCTTAGTCCTGGCCCTATCGACTACCTCACCGCTCCTGGCATTGAGCGCGACGCGGCTAACAACGGGATCAACGTGCCATGCGGAAAGTAATGCCTCGGTCATGATCCACTGGCTAATTTCAGCCGGATGAATGCGGTCAGGCAGCATGAGCGACGCCAGCTGCGGGGATTGAGTCTTTGCCTTTTCGAGCGCTTCCATAACCGGAGTGTGAAAATCAGCTAACAAGACATTCTTGTCGCCCGACGCCTGTAATTCAGCGGCGATTCGAGATACATCTTCCGCATTCTTATCCAGAACGCTCGAATAGCTTGGAAACTCCGTGCCATGCGTGACCTCGTCGTACGGCGAAGGGCGTATCAAAGTGATTTCCGCGCGCGGCGCAACTTTGCGCAGTTCATCGAACAACAGGCGGTAGCCCTGGCTGAAAATCGCGTCTATCTTGGGATCTTCTGGCACCCAACCTCCATCGTTCATCCCCAGCATCATGGTTATCATTGTAGGGTTAAAGGGCGCAACGTCGCGCTGTACTCGTTCCACCATTCTCCCTGCATAGCCACCGTAAACAGAATCACCGGGAACACCCGCGTTTACAAATCGGACGTGCATGAGCGGATACCGCGTGAGCACCGCCTCCTCTACCTGCTTCGTATAGAACCGCAGGGCCGTAATGCTATCGCCATAAAAGACTACGGTGTCGCCATCCCGTAGGGCGAATTGTTGAGCGTGAGCGGCCGTCGCGAAGGCTAGAACACCGCAGATGGTTGGAACAAACCAACGTCTCAGTGTGTTGGATATATTTGTCACCGTTCAATCATAGCTCGATCCGTTTGATTGTTTGGAACCGAACGCCGAACCCACGAGCCGCCAGGTTTCGTCGAGTCCTCAAACAATCAATCGGGTTGGCATACTTAGTTAGAAGCGAGATGTCACACAGTGTGATAGCTGCTTTCATTTTTTGCTTTGCTACGTCATATAAGAATTTTGAAGTCAATTTTAGTAAACGCTTTCTTGCTTTAGGAAGAAATAAGTACGATCATCAATACCGGACGACACTTCGCACCTCTCGTTCGGTATCTTGAAGCAGTTTGACTGCTTCAACGCGAAGACATGCTCTTTCAGAGCTGGCTCAGTATCAGCGCTACGGCGCAACTATTGTTTGAAAGGGATCCCGCAATGTCGCTCCATCTTTCCCGAAGGCGTTTTATGCAATCTGCAGCGGCAACCGTAGCTGCAAATGGCGCTTGGAGAAATTTCGCCTTAGCGGATTCCGCCCTCCCCGCAAACTTTCTTTCGCAATTTGATTATGGCGATGTATTTCTAACGAGCGACCTTCACGAATCGCAGCTGCATCAGACGCATGCTGTGCTGATGCAGCTAAGTGACGACAGCCTTCTCAAGCCTCTCCGGGAAATGGTCGGCATGCCAGCCCCCGGCGAGGACCTTGGTCACTGGTACCACTACGATCCCGACTTGGAGCACTTCGCGGGGGACGATGCGTTCGCACCTGCCTGCACCTTTGGCCAGTGGGTGTCCGCTCTCGCTCGCATTTATGCGATCACGGGCGACGAGGCCACCAGAGCGAAGGTATTACGGCTGAATAGGCTTTACGCGCAGACCATCAGTCCAGCTTTCTACACGAAGAATCGCTTTCCTGCCTACTGTTATGACAAACTGCTGCTCGGGTTACTCGACTCGCACACATACGTCAACGATCCCGATGCCATGGCGATTCTGCAGCGAACAACTGAAACCGCACTTCCGCATTTGCCGCCGCGTGCGGTCGACCACGACGTATCGTGGCGAACGGACAAACACGACGTCTCGTGGAACTGGGATGAGTCGTACACCCTGCCGGAAAACCTGTTCATCGCCTATCAACGAGGTGCAGGCCGCCAGTATTACGACTTGGCGTTTCGCTATCTCGATGATGAGACGTGGTTCGGACCGCTCGCGCGCGGCGAAAACGTGTTGGCCGGCCATCATGCCTACAGTTACGTCAACTCCCTTAATTCGGCCATGATGGCCTACATGGTCGGCGGCAGCGAGATGCACCTGCGAGCGGCAAAGAATGCGTTCGGGATGCTACTGGCGCAAAGTTTTGCCACAGGCGGTTGGGGACCCGATGAGCTGCTGCGCGCATCGGGCAGCAGCGAGCTATTCGCAAGCCTTAGCAATACGCATGCCAGCTTCGAGACGCCTTGCGGCAGCTACGCGCACTTCAAGCTAACCAGGTATCTGCTCTGCGCCACGCGCGATTCACGCTACGGCGACAGCATGGAACGCATGATGTACAACACCGTGCTCGGCGCCAAACCCCTGCAAGATAACGGTGAAACCTTCTACTACGCCGATTACAACTTCGATGGCAGGAGAGTTTACAAGAATGCCCACTGGCCGTGCTGCTCGGGAACGCTTCCGCAGGTTGCGGCGGATTACCGCATCCAGGCCTACTTCCATGACGGTCGCGATATCTTTGTCAATCTCTACGTTCCTTCCACGCTGCGGTGGTCCTGCAACGGGGAGTTCCTTTCGCTTGCACAGAACACCTCCTGGCCCCATGAGCCAAACATTCTCTTTGTCCTGAAGACGGCAACGCCTACCAATATGGCGATTCATTTTAGGATCCCGGAATGGACGAGCCATGCTTCGCTCCTAATAAACGGGAAACGCTGGACGGGAACGCTGGTGCCCGGGCGCTTCGCAGCGGTGAAGCGCATCTGGAAAGACGGGGATCGCATCGAGTTGGAGCTTCCTCTACCGCTCCGGCTGGAGGCGATCGATCCGCTGCATCCGGAAACCGTCGCAGTCATGCGCGGACCACTGGTTCTCTTCGCTCTCAAGCCTGCGCAGAACAGTCCGATGCCTACCTTTCATAGAAATGCACTGATGAATCTGCAGCAGGTGTCTCAGCGGGAATGGCGATCCTATGCGGGGGCCGCGACGTACCGCTTTGTGCCGTTCACAGAGGTAGGATCAGAACCCTACACCACCTATCTGCAGACCGACTAGTCTACGTCCTTGCCGACCATACGCAGAACTGAAAGCCCAAGGGCTGATCGTGGGCGAGACGGGACGCGGCACCTTCGTAAAGGATCGCCCAATGCAGAGACAGAGTGGGATGCGGGCGATGGAGCGCGGCTGAATCGCCATAGTCGTCGGGGATAACGTAGTCAGAGATGCAGAGGTCGTCGATGCTCAAAGCAGTGATCCGCGAGTTAAGGGTGTTCAGAAGTTCTTTGAAATGCTCGCCAGCGACGAACGCCTTACTGCAACAGCATTACATACCGTCGAAAGTAAGGGCTACGATAGCTTGGCACTCGCGATTGTTGGGCCGGAAGGTGCCGGCGAAAACGTGAAAACCTCGTTACAGCCCCGGCGCGATCAATCCTGCGAAACGCCTTACTTTCCTCACAAGCCCGTCGGGTGGGAGGGCATAGCGGGAAGGGCGGGCACACAAAATGGAGCCTGCGGCTTCGCAGGCTCCATCGAAGGGAAAGACAAAGGTTGGGCCGAGCGCAAGCTAGAAGTGCAGGCGCGCTCCGAGCTGGATCTGCCGTGGAGTGTAGATGTTGTTGTTTGAGTTGGTCTTTGCCCCGAATACGCCATTGGCCGCGTTTGCAGACATCATGTTTACGCCATTGACGGTGCTGATGGAGTAAGCCAACGTGTTTACAGCGGTGACGTTCTGATAGTTCAGGACGTTGAATGATTCTGCCAGGAGTTCAAACTGGTAGTTCTCCCGCACCGTAAAGCGCTTGGAAAGCCGCGCGTCCAATACCGAAGTGGACGGCTGGCGAAATGCATTGCGCTCGATCAGCGGAGCACGAACCAATCTTGGCATGAGGATCATCGTCCCATTTACACATGTCTTCTGCGACAGCCAATGCTGTTAATCTTGTAAATACCTCTTCTGCAGCCCTTAACGGGTCAAGATCAGCTATCAGGAACACAGGCTGTCCTGTGCTATCTGAGCCAACACCAGCCGTTTCATCACTCCAACCTCGACCAACCAGAACAGCGCCATCGAGATTCTTAGCGTCCTTGAACTTCTGGAGGTCTTCCTTAGCATCCTTAATCCAAGTGTCATCTCGATTCAACCGATCGCAAGCCAAGACACCATAGTGCTTCCCATCCCAACAAAACACGTACCATTTTGCCTTTCGTGCGCCCGAAGACCTTTGCTCTTTCGATACAAGACAGGGAGGCCGACCGCATATTGCAGTTAGTCGTGTCCTAAACCTCCACCAGAATCCATTTGGGTAGCCCTCCTCAACAGCACCGAAAAAGTCGCCAGCCCTCAGCAGGTACCACGCCTTCGTACGGAGGCCGCTATCTTCGAATCCCTGCACCCCGCTGGCAGCAGTTGGCGTTTGATACGACAACAGCTCATATAAAGCTGGAACATGAATGCCACTATGGCGTGTTCACACTAAATCCTAATTCGTCTGTTAGGCTCTTTTCAGCGATGGAGATCACCGAAGCGCAGTACGAGCGAATCAAGGATGCGTTGCCAGTGCAGCGCGGGAACGTCAGTCTGAGTAACCTGCAAGTGCTCAACGCTGTGTTGTATGTGACGGAACAGGGCTGCAAGTGGCGCGGTTTGCCGAAGCGCTTCGGTCGTTGGCACACCATCTATACGCGGATGAATCGCTGGTCCAAGAACGGCGTTCTGGATCGTGTCTTCGAGAAGTTGCAGATGGAGCAGATCGTTCGCATCAAGATCGAGGCATTTGCCCTGGACTCCACTTCGGTGAAGGTGCATCCGGATGGGATCGGGGCACTAAAAAAAACGGGCCACAGTCCATCGGCAGGTCGCGCGGCGGATGGAACACCAAGGTTCATCTGGTTGCCGCGGATGCTCGAACGGCTATAACCTTCGCGCTCTCACCTGGCAACGCGCACGATGCGCCGGAAGGCCGAGCGTTACTGCATGACCTCGGGCCGATGCCGGAAGGCCTGCCGCTGTTGATGGATCGAGCCTATGAGGGCGATGAGACCCGCCAACTTGTCCTCAGCCTGGGCATGATCCCTGTGGTTCCGCCCAAATCCAACCGAATCGAACCCTGGGACTACGACCGCGCGCTCTACAAGAAGCGCAATGAGATAGAGAGGCTCTTCCGCAGGCTCAAGGGCTTCCGCAGAATCTTCTCTCGCTTCGAGAAGCTAGAAGTCCTCTTCCTGGGCTTCCTCAACTTCGCGCTCATCATCGAAGCGCTTCGCTAGTGTGAACACGCTCTAGTAACAAGGCTTCCCAACGCGGGCATATGGCGCTCTTCAGTGGCGGCTCAAGTAGTTATCTCTGATCAGGTTACTTCCTGTTTGCCGACCATCCGGGAGCTAGCCGGTTCTCCTGATAGACCCACACCGGGACCTTCTCAATGAGCGCATTGCCTGAAGTCACTATTCGACGATCGAATCGACTTTGGCCCTTGACAACCGAGAGTCGAATGTCTACCATCATTTCCCATCGAGGGTCGAACGTCTTCCATGACTAAAAAGCAGGCGCAACAACGAGCGAATTTGCTACAGGGAACGCTGGACATGCTTGTCTTGCGAACGCTTCTTTATGGGCCGGCACATGGCCATCAGATTGGCAAACATATTCAGCGGACCACGAACGATTTCCTGCAGATGCAGCATGGCTCTCTCTATCCTGCCTTGCATCGCCTTGAGGCGAGAGGCTGGGTCACCTCGAAATGGGAGATGGCGCCGGATCGCAACCGGGAGTTCAAGTATTACCGGCTCACGGAACTCGGCAGAAAACAGCTTGTGATCGAAGAGTCGCAATGGAAGCAGATGGCGGAAGCTGTGGCACGCGTGATGTGGCCTGCCGCTCAGGAGAGCTGAGATGCGATGGTGGCCGAATTGGAACGGAACTGCGAAACGGGATGCTGACCTTGAGCGGGAGCTTCTTTCCGATCTGGAATTGGAAGAGGAAGAGCGGCGGGAACGTGGGCTGTCGGCAGAAGAAGCTCGTTCCGCAGCACGGCGCGCCTTCGGCAACACGACGCTGATTCGCGAGCAGACACGCGCGGTCTGGAGCTGGGTTTGGATGGAGCGGCTGGTCCGCGACGTGAAGTTCGGCACGCGCACGCTACTGCGTTCGCCCGATTTTGCTATCGTCTCCGTGCTGGTGATGGCGTTGGGCATCGGCGCGACTACATCGCTCTTCACCATGGTGCGTGCCGTGCTGTTGCGGCCGCTACCGTTTCGCGATTCCGGCAAACTGGTAATGCTCTATGAGCACTATCGCCACAACAACGGCGGCGATGGATTCAATGCGGTTGCGCCAGGCGACTATCGCGAGTGGCGCAGCCAGACCCACGGCTTTTTTGAAGACATGGCGGCGATGCGCAGCTACGGAGGCATCCTCTCCGGTGTGCATTCCGAACTGCCAGAAGTCGTTCAGAGCGAAGGCGGCTCGGCAAATCTCTTTCCACTCCTCGGCGTAGCTCCCGCCTTCGGCCGCCTCTTCACTGAAGCGGAAGATAAGCCGAAAGGCGAGCCAGTAGTCCTGCTTACCTGGAGTCTCTTTCAGCGCCGCTTTGCCGGAGATCCTTCGATCATCGGCAAACAGATTCATCTGGACACCATCCCGACTACTGTCGTTGGCGTACTACCCAACTGGTTTACCTATCCGGACGCGCGGGTCCAATACTGGGTGCCCTACGCGCAGACTTTTTCGGAGGGTGACTACTCCATGCACGCCGGCCACCAGAGCGAGGTGGTTGCGCGGCTGAAGCCGGATATAAACGTAGAAGCGGCGACGCACGAGGTAAGCGCGGTGCAGTACCGGATACGTCTCGCTTATGCCGCCAGGCCCGTCGCTGAAGATGTCTGGTCCAGGCCGATGATCGACGGCCTGGTGAGGAACGTGCGAACACAGCTGCTGGTACTGCTGTGCGCGGTTGGTTGTATGCTGTTGATCGCCTGCCTCAATCTTTCGAACCTGCTGGTAGCGCGGGCTGCATCGCGTCGCAAGGAGGTTGCCATCCGTGCATCACTGGGCGGCAGCCGGCTTGCTTTAATTCGCGAGCAGATGACGGAAAGCCTGCTGATCTGCATGGCCGGCGGCGGGCTCGGACTGCTGCTGTCGCTCGCTTCAACACAATGGCTCGCGGCGCACTGGCGCAATCTGCCTCGGGCCGACTCCGTACATGTCGATGGGTTCGTCTTCGCTTTTGCCGTGGGTCTGGTAGTGGCGACTGGACTGCTGGCAGGTCTCGTACCGGCGATATCTTCTACAGGCAAGGGGCTGCTCTCGGCGCTGAGGGCATCTTCACGATCAGCCAGCGGCAGCGCCTTAGAAGCACGGTTGCGCAAGACGATGCTCACAGTCGAGATCGCGCTCACGGTCATGCTGCTGGTCTCGGCCGGGCTGCTTTTCAAGAGCTTTCTGCACCTGCGCATGGCGGATCTGGGCTGCCGCATCGATCACGTAATCACCATGAAGTTTGGCCTGCCGGAAATCCAATACGACACACGCGAAAAGGTGATGCTCTTCCATCAGTCGCTGCTCGAGCGCGTGCGCCGGCTGCCCGGCGTGCGCGGCGCGGCGCTCGTGTCC
>Ga0302219_10000479_pt1 | contig 17946 bp, 20 predicted proteins | sample II_Palsa_E1_2_FD_194569 | JGI IMG/M metagenome (GOLD analysis project Ga0302219, IMG submission 194569) | Peat permafrost microbial communities from Stordalen Mire near Abisko, Sweden - II_Palsa_E1_2 | ecosystem: Environmental > Terrestrial > Soil > Palsa > Peat permafrost | place: Sweden...
GAGGGCCATGCACGTCCGCGATCTCGTGAATGATCCACATGATCTTTGAGTTGTTCGTTTCTTCCGCGCTAATTCGCGCGTACACTTCGGAAATTCCCGGAGCCTGCGCCGCCATCGGCATCGCCGCCAGCAGCAACAATCCCGCCACGCACGCCCACGCTTTCACCACGGTTCCTCCTCGAAATGCAAATCGCGAAACTCGCCGGAATTTTCTACTGGGCGAAGTCGACGAACAGCGCTACAAAGTCGTCCTTGCCCACCACGCGGAAGGTATGGCCTTTCCCGGTCAAGTCTTCGGCGATATAGATTCGTCCGGGCTCCGCCGAAAACTTTTGCCCGCCTGCGACTTCGATTTCTGCCCGGCCGGAAATAACGGCCACGTAGCGGCGCGCGTCCGCGTTGTGCCAATCTTCAAAGAAACCGGGAGCCATGCGCACGATGTACGACTTGCTGGCCTTCACCGGCTCCGACTGTTCCGCGGTTGCCGGCGCTCCCGCCACGGGAGAGAATTTCACATCCACCTGTTCGACGTGCGACAGCCCGTCGGCGCCCGTAAACATTCGCGTGGCCGTTAGCGGCGTGCGCTGCTGAGCCGCAACGACACTTTGGCCGCGTTGCGCATACCACGCAAGGACGAGCGCAACAGCAACGGCTACCAGAATAATTCGGCCCGCGATCGTTTTCATGGCGCCTCCCGCTGATAGTGAAGCGCACATTATACATATGTCCCCTGGCATCGCGGACTGGCCGCGGCTGTGACGGACGGGGAAGCCGGTTCTCACCGCGAATGGGGCCGTAGGTGACCAAGTTCACGCGGAAATGGTGCTCCAAGTTTTGGGAGCTAAATATACGGGAGTTAGTGTAGTAGTCTCCTATTGGCAAAGGTTTATGCTGCACGAGATAGGCTATCGAGAGGCGAAACGATGAAACTAGCTCCAGTTTTTTTGCTCGCGCGGCTGGCTTGCGTTTCTTTTGCGTTCTCAGCGGTAGGGCCGCTACAGTCCCCGCCGGCGCAAGGATGGCAGCAAACTCAAAGGACGGATCCTGTGCGTGGCGCGTACACGCGGTTTAGCTTGGCTGGTAAATTTCTCAAAACGCCGCCCGGCGACTCTTCCAATCTTCCTTCTTTGGTCGTGGATTGCGGCACTTATAACCGGTCTCACAAACCCAAGTTTGCACGTGGGACTCTGGTTGTCGGCGACCCGCTAAAAATTGATTGGGTTGAGCCGGAAGAGATCCATGGAACCTCTTATTTCCCTAAAGTCTCGGTGCTGTACCGCTTGAACGACGCCAAAGAGGAGAAAGAAGACTGGACGCCGTCAGCGGACAAAACTTCCGCGTCCTTTCCTAAAGGCTCGCTGGAGAAAATGCTTCGCGCGCACACGGTTGAAATAACCGCGGATGATAAGAGCGGGTCGCAGGTCGTGATGCAGTTTGACATGCCGGACGCAGCGGCCATCGAAAAAGGCTGCGATGTGGACGAGCATAAGTAGTAGGCGGTTGCGGGGAAGTGGCTGCGAAGTCGGATTACGGAAATGTCTTTTGCCAGGACTCCATTTGTGCGGTAACCGCATTCAGGGAAGATTGGCGTCTAGAGCGTAGATGTCGCTGGTTCCCAACTCGCGAACCAGCATGATCGATCCATCCGGGGTCAACCCGTTCCAGATTCCCCAACTCCCGGCCAGAGGAAAATTTGGCGCCGGGACCACGAGTTCCACGCTGCCGTCAGCGATTTTCACGCGGTAGACTCCGGTTTTTTCGCGGGCAATATCCGGAGTCAGGGTCGAGTAGTAAACGTATTTGCCATCGGCGGACCAGCTCGGGTAGTCCGCGAATTCGGCCAATTGCCTGCTCGCGCCGGAGACCATGTCATACAAGACCAAACTTTGCGTTGCCCCGGATGTGCCGGCATAGTATCGGCCGTCGGGAGTGAGGGCCCCGCTGGCGATTCCCAGCGAGCCGGGGAGAACCATATCTTTTCCTGTTTTCAAACTAAGCGAGTGCAAGGCCCCAAGCTGTGCTTCCGGCCAATTCGACGCTAACGAACGGAGTGGGGAATTTCTCGGCCACATTGAACACCGCCGGGGCCGAAACTATTACCGCTACCGACGCCGCGACGCCTTCGATCACCGGCGCTTCGAGCGCGATCACGGTCTCCGCGCCGTCTCCCCTTACGATAACCTCTGGCGCGCCGCCGAACGGGACCGCTGGATCAGATTATTCCGGTTCGAGGAAAATCTGCCGCGCGACGGCGTGTCTGTTTATTGGCGGCTTCCATTTGACGGCTTCCGGCGGCGTGCCAGGTTACACTTGGACCTGGGCTGCTGCGACGGGATCCTCTTTACCACCGGGTCTCGATTTGTCCGCTGTAGGTTTCATCGGGGGCCAGCCGACAACAGCGGGAGCCTACAATGTGGTTGTAACCGTGACGGATTCGGCATCGCCCGCAGCGCACGTCAGCGCGAATTACACCCTCAACATCGCGGCGAACCCATCGCAGGTCACGGTCATGATCTCAGCGTCATCCCGCGCCCGTCCTCCCATAGAGCCGCCACAGCCCGTGACGCTCACTTGGTCCAGCACGAATGCAACATCCTGCGCCGCGTCGGCGAACCCGAGCGCGAGCGATTGGTCCGGCCCCGAACCCACGAGTGGTTCAGCAGTCGTCTCGCCCGTGCCGGTTGGAACATCCACCATTTACACGCTGACGTGCACCGGAGCAACGGGCAACACTTCGGCATCCGTGACCGTCAGCACACCGTGCGTTGTTGGACCGTGTCGCGGGTAGTGGGTCAGTTTGTAAATCGAGACAAACCGGAACTGACCCGCTGCTCTGCGTTTGGTGGTGTCCCAAGTTCACGAACCGTCAGGGCGCGGCTTCAGACGTGCCATATCGTGATTGGACCGAGGGGGTTTTAACCCCTGAGGCCGCAGCGGCTAAAGCCGTCTTTCCGCGCTTGTAAACGGCACGCTTGAAAGCGTGCCCTGACGTTCGCCCAAATCTTCCGTCGAAATTAGGACGCCACCCGGCGTTCGAAGAGGTTGCGCGGGATTGGCGCGGTGTGCTAATATGACGGTGCGTTTGTTGCTTCAGGGTTCGTCCTCGAGGTTGCCAACGTGGTGGCTAACATGCCCCCTATCAGTACTTTAGGAGTATCACCAAGTGGCCAAAGAGCAAGGTACAGTGAAGTGGTTTAACGCAGCAAAGGGCTATGGTTTCATCCAGCGCTCGTCCGGTGAGGACGTCTTCGTGCACTTCTCGGCGATCCAGTCCGAGGGTTACAAGAGCCTCAACGAGGGTCAGGCAGTCGAGTTCGAAGTCAAGCAAGGCCCCAAGGGCTTGCAGGCCGAGAACGTCGTCGGGCTCTAATCCCGTCTAGTTGTCGTATTCAAATTCTAGGGTCACTCGAGGGGCGGAGCTAAGCTTTGTCCCTTTTGCGCGCAATCCATAGCGGCTTGGCAGTTGGGCCTTTTTTGAGCGGGTGGAAGCATACATTTTCGTAATTTTCCAAGGAGGGGTGCGGTGAACATTCTATCGGAGGGGCAGTCGATACGTCACCAGCAGTACGGCATGGGCACGGTTACGGAGTCGAATACCGATCGCACGACGATTGATTTTGACGATCACGGCGTAAAGAAATTCGTCACTTCGATGTGGTCCGCCGAACTCATCGGCGAAGCACCCGCGCAGCCTCCCACGCGCCGCCGCGGCCGCCGCAAAACCGCCAAGAAAGCGTAATTCGCAGTAGCGCGCTTTTTGACGCGAAGTCTTCTCCAAGTTTTCATGATAGGTTGCGAGCCAGTTCAAGCCCGCAACCTATTTTTGTTTGGAGCCTCATCCGGTCGCGGCCGGAGCAGGGGATTGAGGCCAAAGGAGCGACGCCAACGGTGGATATCGCTGAGCGAAGAAATAAATAGAATACGCCGGGAAAAACACGATGACCGGCACGGAGATCAACGCCAGTATGAAGACAAGAATCGCCAGGGCGATGCACCCCAAAACCACCGCCAGCGCAATGGTGTAGAAGTTCCAAGTCCATCCCGCGGCTTTCCCGCCGAGCACGGCAGCAATTCCAAATCCGCCGAAGGGGATCAGTAGCACGAGCATCGCGATTAAATCCACAATTAACACGAGAATCGCGGCTCCGATGGCCAGCACGATTTTCATCCCGATGTAACCGGCGTAGCCGCCTTTGTCCGCTTTGAGCCGCAACCACAATCTCCGCCAGCCTTCTATGGCGCTGATATCTTCGAGAGCCATTTGCGGGACGACGAAGTCTTTGGTCATTACACGGATCACGCCCAGGAAGACCACGAGGCTCAGAAACACTATCAGCAATATGATTCCGCCCAACACAAGTCCCGGTACGTGATCGCGAGGATGGGCGAACCAGCCGCCGGCCCACGCGCACGCCACGGGAATGCCGATAACAATCAGCAGAGCCGCCAAACCTGCCAGCCCGAAAACAATCTGCCACCAAAAAAGTCGAAGCCCCGGTCCCTTGCGCCGCGCCCATCCCTGGCGGATGTGGCATTCCTTGGCGATGATGCTGTCGAACAAAACGAATCGCATCATGCTGCCGATGTAAGTGAAAAGCACGGCCAGCACAAGCCCGATCACAATCAGAGCCGCCACCATTCCCGCAAATAGCGCCGGGTGATTCGTCGCATACGCAGGCCAGCTTCCGGCCAGGAAGGCTTGCTGCGATGGCCGGTGCTGATTATTCACCGGATAATTGAAATTGCAGTTTCCGCTGGAACCCATTTCTCCCGCGAGAGCTCCCACCAGAGCCAAGCGCGCCCATTGGCCGAAGCGGAACGGTCGCAGGAGCTGCTCCTTGGTGTGGCGAAACGCGGGATCGATGGCATCAGCCGCAGAGAGTGGCAAGCGCGCACCTCGGTTTTGCGAATTCCTCGACGGACAGAAAGTACTGCGAAGATGCTAAGAGATCAATCATCATTCTCGCAAAGTGGTTCGGCGCTCATCGCGCAGAGTCCGCAGGAATTGCGGTCTTCTCCGGCTTATCAGGAGTTTGCGCGCAATTATGTTATATAGACGAATCGGCGAACAGCGCTGAACGAATCTCGGCGAGTTTGCGTGCGCGTCAGAAAACTTGAGAACCTGAGTTCGTGCGGAAGGGAGTAGCCATGCGGAAGGCACACTGCTCGCGCATCTGGTCACGCGGCGCGTTCTTTGTTGCGCTGCTCGTGCTCAGCGGTGGGCATGCTTTCGCGCAAACGCCCGCGCCGGTTGCTGCACGCGGCCCGGTCATCGAGGTGGCGAACGGCCCCAACGCGCCTTCTCAGCGCGCGAAGCCTTACGTTGTCCTGGTTTCTCTCGACGGCTTCCGCTACGACTACGTGAAGAAATATTCCGCGCCGAACATCGCAGCCATGGCCGCGCGCGGCGCCAGCGCTCCGGACGGCATGATTCCTTCGTATCCTTCCGTCACGTTTCCAAACCACTTGACGCTGATCACCGGCCTCTACCCGGAACATCACGGCATCGTCGCGAACATTTTCTACGATCCCGCGCGGCAGCAGCGCTATGCCTACTCTGATTCGGCCGCGGTTCAGGATGGAAGCTGGTACAGCGGCGTGCCGCTGTGGTCGCTGGCGGAACAGAACGGGATGCGCTCCGCCTGTTATTTCTGGCCCGGCTCGGAAGCGGAAATCGCGGGAAAGCGCCCGAGCTACTATTTGAAGTTTGATCCTTTGGTTCCCAACGATCAGCGCATCGAGCAAGTGCTGGCTTGGCTGCGTCTGCCGGCGGAGCAGCGGCCTCATTTCATCACTCTGTACATGGCGGAAGTGGACGGCGCGGGCCACGAATATGGTCCCGACAGCCCGGAAACCGCCGCTGCCGTGAAGTTCGTGGACGCCGAACTCGGAAAGCTTATCGCCGGGCTTGACGCGCTGCACCTGCCGGTTGACTTGATCGTGGTCGCCGATCACGGAATGGAAACCACTCGCGGCAAATGGACCGATCTCGACCAGTTCGCGGACCTCGCGCATTTCAAGACCGAGGGACCTTTGATGTACGCACCAAGTGAAGCCGAAGCGGCAAAAGCATTTCAATCGCTGAAAGGCGCGAGCGACAAATTCACCGTGTATCGCCGCGCGGATGTTCCGGCAGAATTGCATTACAACTCGAATGCGCGCGAAGGCGATCCGGTCGTTATCGCCACGGGGCCATACCCCATCCGCGCCCACACTCCCGCTCCCGGCGAAACGGATCGTGCGCCCGCGGTCGGCCAGCATGGCTACGATCCGCGGCTCCTTCCCACCATGAAAGCTCTGTTCGTCGCCACCGGTCCGGATATTCGCGCGGGAGTCACCGTTGCGCCTTTCGAAAATGTGAACGTGTATCCGCTCATCGCAAAAATTCTCGGCCTCCCCGCCGGCCAGATTGACGGCGACGCGAACGTGCTGCAAATCATTCTGAAATCCCGGTGAACCCACTTGATACTCGCCATGGAAGAGGTTAGTGCTTCCATGATCAGCTGGAACCTTGCCCGATTAGCGGGGATGCCGACCATCAGGGCGAAATTCAATTTTGATGGAATGCACGAAAAAGCGAACTATCGGCCGGCAGCCCGGGGCAATTTGATGGCTATTAGGCACGAACGGCGCTCAAGCTACTTGTAACGCCGGGGTATTAAGTCACACTAGAGTCCCCTTCGAACGTGCGGTACACATCCCTTGAAATTTGAGTTTTATTGGCTTGAGGACGCCAGCTTCAATGTCTGAACCCAATGCTCGCCTGTTCAGAAATTTGTGTTTGTATTGCCAGGTCACGGCCATCGGCGTCACCGCGTTGGGGTGCCTGGTTCTGTATGGCTGGGCATTCCATATTGAAGCATTGAAATCGATTCTCCCTGGGCTGGTCACCATGAAGGTGAATACGGCACTGGGCCTGATATTTTCTGCGGCGTCGTTATTATTGCAGCTTCCTGACGCGTCGAGGCCGGCGCTTACCGCCAGGACTCGCATCGCTCAGTTCCTCGCGCTGTTAGTCACCTCGATTGGCGCAGCCGCATTGGCCGAATACTTTTTTGGATTGAATCTGGGAATCGACGAATTACTTCTAAGAGATTCCCAAATGTCTTACGGAACTACCGCGCCTGGGCTCATGGCGCCTACGTCCGCAGTTGCATTCGTGGCCATCGGACTGGCTTTGCTTCTCCTGAATTGGGAAACGCGCGGTGGTCACCGGCCGGCACAGGTGTTGAGTCTTTGCACCGCGCTGATCGCGATGGTCGCCCTGTGCGGTTACGTCTATCACGCTGTAGCGCTCACTAGAATTTTGATGTACACGCAGATGGCCGTGCATACCGCCATCTGCCTTTTTCTTTTGGGCATCGCCGTTTTCTTCGCCCGACCTCGGAGCAGCATTGCGGGCGAGATTACCGGCGAGGGATCCGGCAGCAGGATGGCTCGCCAATTCCTCCCCGCGGTCTTCTTAATTCCGGTGCTTCTCGGTTGGGTTCGCTTGCAAGGCCAATATGCGGGCTTTTACGGAACGGAGTTGGGTCTGGCGTTATACGTGAGCGTAAGCATCGTCGTTTTTGCCGTCTTGGTGTGCTTGAGCGCCGGCCAGATGAACCGGGAATATGAACAGCGCCGTGCGGCGGTAATCGCAATCCGGGAACTGAACGCCGATTTGGAAGCGCGCGTTGCCGAGCGAACCAATAAACTCGCGCTGCTTACGCAACGACTCTCGCTTGCGACAGCGGTTGGAAAGGTGGGCGTATGGGAATGGGACCCTGTCACCAACGTAGTGATGTGCGATGACACCATGTTGGAGATCTACGGCTTGCCGCGCCGTGACGAAACGCCCGTGGGCTCATCGCCGGCCCCCGCGCAGTACATAGACTTTGCCGGCGCAATTCTTCCCGAAGATTTGCCCGCGAGAGAAGCCGGGTTGCAGCGTGTTATCGCGGAAAAAGGGGAAGGGTCTGCGGAATACCGTATCCGCCGGCCGGATGGCGCGATCAGATACATCGCCTCGGTGGAGCGGGCGGTTGTGGATAGCCGCGACAACGTGACTTGCTTGATCGGGGTGAACATGGACATCACCGATCGCAAGGAGGCGCAGGAGGCCTTGTTCGCCGAAAAGGAACGCGCCCAGGTGACGCTGAACTGCATCGGCGACGCCGTTATTTGCACCGACATTTCCGGGGAAATTACTTTCCTCAACGTGGTCGCGGAAAGAATGACTGGTTGGACCTGGAAGGAAGCTTCCGGCAGGCGCATGCCTGAGGTTTTCCACGTGCTGGACGCGGCCTCGCGCGGAGTGATTCCGAATCCCATGAACCTCGCGGTGGAAGAAAACCGGACGATGAATCTCCCGCTGAACTGCATTCTCGTCCGCCGCGACAAAGTCGAAATCCCCATCGAAGACTCCGTGTCCCCCATCCACAACCGCGAAGGCAAAGCTACCGGCGCGGTGATCGTTTTCCGCGATGTAAGCGCGGCGCGCGCGATGACCCAGCGGATGACTCACACTGCTCAACACGACTTCCTGACCGGCTTGCCGAATCGCATGCTGTTGAACGACAGAATCAAACAAGCCATCGTCTTTGCGCAGCGTCGCGGGAAATCAGCCGCGGTGTTGTTTCTCGATTTGGACGGTTTTAAACATATCAACGATTCGCTGGGCCATTCCATCGGAGACAAGCTGCTGCAATCGATTGCAAAACGCCTGGTGATTTGCGTTCGAGCGACCGATACCGTGAGCCGGCAAGGCGGCGACGAATTTGTGGTGCTGCTTTCAGAGATGGCGCGTCAGGAGGATGCCGCGATTACCGCCCGGAGAATGCTGCAGGTCATCGCCGAACCTCACCTGATCGACCAGCACGACCTGCACGTCACCAGCAGCATCGGCGCGAGCGTCTTTCCCGACGATGGCCAGGATGCCGAGACTTTGATCAAGAACGCGGACACGGCCATGTACCAAGCCAAGGAAAATGGACGCCAGAGTTACAGGTTTTTTAAATCGGCGATGAATGAACGCGCCGTTGCGCGCCAATCCACTGAAGAAGGATTGCGGCGGGCGCTCGAACGCAACGAGTTAACCCTGGTGTACCAGCCCATGGTAAACGTAAGGAGTCGTGCCATCACCTCCGCCGAAGCATTGCTGCGCTGGACCCATCCGATCCGCGGTCCCATCGCGCCTGCCGAGTTTATTCCCGTGGCCGAAGATTGCGGTCTGATTCTGTCCATCGGCAACTGGGTTCTACGCGAAGCGTGCAAACAAGCCCAGGCTTGGCGGGATACCGGCCTCCCTTTCTGCAACATGGCTGTAAATATCTCGGCGATGCAGTTTCGCGATGAACACTTTCTCGAAGATGTCTTCTCCGTCCTCCAGGAAACGAGGCTTAACCCGCACTGCCTGGAACTCGAGCTCACCGAAAGCGTGCTGATGAAGCGCGCGGAATCCAGCGGAGTGGTTCTGGCGGCGCTGAGAGCCAAAGGCGTGCAAGTGGCCGTGGACGACTTCGGCACGGGCTACTCCAGCTTGAGCTACCTAAGAAAATTTCCCATCGATGCGCTGAAGATTGACCAGTCCTTCGTCCGCGAGATCAGCACCTCTCCGGACGAAACTTCCATCGTCACGGCCATCATACACATGGCGCAAAGCCTGAAACTCCGCGTCGTAGGTGAAGGCGTGGAAACTCAAGCCGAGCTGCTGTTCCTTGACGCTCACCGATGTGACGAAGCCCAGGGCTATTACTTCAGCCGCCCGGTCCCCGCTTCTCAATTCGCCCAACTCCTTGCTTCCGGCCTCCCGGAGAGAGCGTTCGTCGAAATGTAAGGCCGCCTTGCCGCTGATTGCCCTCACTTCGCTTTGCACTGAAAAATCCCGTCGACCGGTTGCCGTGTGGCCATTTCAGAAAGCGGCGACGTCGATGATGGCTTTGGCGAAGGCTTCTGGAGCTTCCTGCGGCAGATTGTGGCCGATGCCGCCCTCGATGGTGCGTTGAGCGTACTTGCCGGAGAATTTCTTGGCATAGGAGCTGGGATCCGGGTGGGGAGCGCCGTTGGCGTCACCTTCCATAGTGATGGTGGGGACGGTGATGATTGGCGCTTCGGCGAGCTTCGTTTCCAGGTCGTCGTATTTCCGTTCGCCTGGCGCGAGGCCCAGCCGCCAGCGGTAATTGTCAATGACGATGGCGACGTGATCGGGGTTGTCGAAGGACGCGGCGGTGCGGTCGAAGGCGGCGTCCGAGAAATTCCATTTCGGCGAAGCGAGATGCCAAATGAGTTTCGCAAAATCGTGCCGGTATTTGTCGTAGCCCGCGCGGCCGCGCTCGGTGGCGAAATAATATTGGTACCACCATTGCAGCTCAGCGCTCGGCGGCAACGGAGCCTTACCGCCGGCCTGGCTGCCGATCAGATAGCCGCTGACGGAAACCAATCCTTTGCAGCGCTCCGGCCAGAGCGCCGCGACGATGTCGGCCGTGCGCGCGCCCCAATCGAAACCGCCGATGATTGCGGTTTGGATCTTGAGGGCGTCCATCAGCTTGACGGCATCCACCGCGACTACCGCTTGCTGGCCGTTGCGAGGCGTATCGCTTGAAAGAAAGCGCGTGGTGCCGTAGCCGCGCAAATAAGGGACGATCACTCGGTAGCCTTTCGATGCCAACAAAGGAGCGACATCAACAAAGGCGTAAATGTCGTAGGGCCAGCCGTGCAGAAGAAGGACCGCGGGACCATTCGCCGGACCGGCTTCAGCGTATCCGATATTTAGGGCGCCGGCATCGATCTGCTTGAGCGGGCCGAACGAGGCGTTCGTATCCGGCTTCCTCGGCGGCACACCTGCCGGATTTATTTTGCTGGATCGCGCTTCTGCGGAACCGGTGATGAGCAGTTTCGCGGCGGCAACGGACATGGCCATGGAGCCCAAGAGGCGGCGGCGACTTCCGTTGATTACTTCGGACACTTTCGTTGAGGTCATATTGCGACTCCTTCGTTCGATTTGATAGGCGTCATTTTTGGATCTCCTGGGTGCGTAGTGTATTTGCAAAACTGTACGTTGGGCAAATCGGATTCGTTCGCGCTGGATGAATTGCTGGCAAGCATTTGGCGGGCACAGCGTGCTGTGCCGCTACGGTTAAGGTTGTACGACGGCGCCATTCGTACCGTTGCAGCAAGCAGCGTCCTTGGGACCGAAACGTCGGAAGAGCCGCCGGGGGCCCCGCGCCGAAGATACGCAGTGAAAGGGTGATTGTTGGTTGATATTGTGCAATTATTTGGAGCATGTGGTTCCTTGTGTTACTAAGTCGTTTCGTGTCAGCTTCGAAGAAATGGCATTTATCGTGCAGGAAGCAGCCCGGGCAGGAGGGTGTTGTTTCCCCGCCTGCGATTGGACCGCTCTCGCGGCAGGAGTTCGAAAATGCGAAAAGCTATGTGGACCATCCTCGCGGTACTCCTTGGGGCCATCGTCGCGCCCTGCGTGCGGGCCGATAGCGTCAGCTTCACGTGCACCTTGTGTCAGGTCCCGGCACCGACCGCGCCGGACGTAACCTTCTCAGGTCCAACCCTCGACATTACGTGGAACTCTCAAACATTCGACCTTGTGCTGCCTGCCGGCTGGCTCGATTCCAACTCCTTCGTATGGCTTGCATCCAACGGCCAATTTATTATCTTCGACACCACACTACCTGGTGACCCAAGCGTGGATGTGGCTATCAACACTACGGGACCAGGCAATCTGGGCGGGTTAACTGATTCCGGTAAATTAGTTTTCACAACCGGTACCGCGCCTATGCCCGAACCAGACGCAGGCGGCCTCATGCTGATCGGGCTAGGGTTGTTAGGGTTGATGATGGTAATGCGAAATCGTACGACGCGGGCCCAAACGCTGGCGCCTTGAGCTCATCACTCAACCTTCACATCCGCGCACCACTGAGCGCCCACCGCTTCCAGCGCCGGACGTATTGCCCGACACCCCGCAGGATTTCCCTCCGCGGCGCATCCTGTTCATATAAAGCCGGGTAACCCGTCCTCGAAGCGCTCCCCAAGCCGAAGGTGCGACGCCGGTGACATTAATTTTCCGTCGTAGGCGATGACAGGGGAGGTTTGGCCACCGCGCGTGAGCCAACTCTGGTGGCGGGCGCCGCAAGCGGCGCCCTCTGGATTGAAACGTCAAAAGAGCCGGCGGGACGCCGGCGCTACCCTTCGCGAAAAGACTCTGGGTGAATTCCGATGCAATTCACGAAAAAACTAAGGCGCGGCGACGTGTTGAATTAGCGCAGCGGTCGGAACGCTTCACGGAGATCGCTGACGAAAAATTCTGGTTGTTCCCACGCGGCGAAGTGGCCGCCTTTGGGGGTGGCGGTTGTAAAAAATCAGTTTGGGATAGGCTTTTTCTGCCCAGCTCTTCGGCGCCGCATAAATTTCATCGGGAAAGACGCTCACGGCAACCGGGATGGTGACGTTGCGGACGTCGAAAAAGCCCCCTTTATATTCCCAATAGAGACGAGCGGACGAGACCGCCGTGTTCGTCAGCCAGTAGAGCGTGATGTTGTCGAGGACGTCGTCGCGCGAGAGGCCTTCCGTTTTTCCGTCAAACACGCGAGTGATCATCTCGTAGCTTTTAACGTCGTGATCGAGGATCCACGCGGCTAGGCCGATCGGCGAGTCGGCGATTCCGTAGATGGTCTCCGGGTGGTTGGCCATTTCGGTGGCGTAGCCCAGGCCGTGCTTGTAGAAAAAGGCGAGCTGCTCGTACGCGTGCAGTTCGTCGCCTGAAAGATTGGACGGTGGCGGAGCGCCGGCGAGGGCAGCCTTGTCAATGTCGGCTGGAACAGTGGCCGCCATGTTGGTGGAAATGGCGAGCAATCCCGGAGGCGCCTGCAGAGCCATCAGCTCGGTGACGCAATTTCCCCAATCGCCGCCCTGCGCCACATAGCGTGTGTATCCGAGGCGCTTCATCAGCACGATCCAGGCGCGCGCGATGCGGGCGGGATCCCAGCCGGCGGCGGTGGGCTTACCTGAAAAGCCGTAGCCCGGCAGGGAAGGAATCACCACATCAAAAGCGTCTTCCGCCTTGCCGCCGTAGGCAGTGGGATTGGTGAGCGGGTCGATAACCTTCATCTGCTCGATGATCGAGCCGGGCCAACCGTGCGTGATGATGATGGGCAGAGCGTTCGGTTGCTTCGAGCGGACGTGGATGAAGTGAATGTCCAGCCCATCGATGGTGGTGACGAACTGCGGATAGGAATTCAGCTTCGCTTCCACTTTTCGCCAGTCGTACTCCGTGCCCCAGTAGCGCGCGAGTGCCTTCATCGTCGCTAGCTGCACGCCCTGGGAATCATCAGTGACTGTCTCGCGTTCGGGCCAGCGTGTGGCGGCAATGCGGCGGCGCAGATCGACGAGGTCCGCTTCCGGAAAGCTGAAGTGGAAAGGGCGGATTGATTCGTCATCGGCCGCTGGGGCGGTCCTGGCGGACCCGGTGACAGCGAGCGCGACAAACATGAGGACAGCGGCGACTACTAGAGTAGATAGGACACGCATGAGCGTTCTCCTTAGAATTATTGACACGCAAGGCGCATTAATGAAAATCGAATCGGTGACCTGCAGCTATCAACCCACTGTAGGGTTCCGTGTCAGGAAGCACGGGAGCGCAGAAACGCACTAGCCTCTTATCGCGATTCCTGCCGCCCGTCAAATTAAATTTATCGGCGGTACTTCATGAAGGCGGAGTTTACGGCGGCACATCGGAAATAATTTGTGATTCGACGGGGTGGGGAACGGAAGGGTCTGGGAGCGCGGCGTCTAAACCCGCACCCTTTGCAAAAAAGAAAAACGCAAAGGATGCGGCACCCGCAAAGTCGATCCGAGACGCCATCGAAGTCCGGTGTGAAGCGGAACGTTGGGCCACCCGCCGCTAGTCATACGTAGAACGAAATTGCATAAATACTGTAAGGGGCAAGTATACTATTCTTCGTTCCATCTTTCCGACGCTGCTCGGCGGCGCGGCGGGTTTGGCGAAGGATTTTTTCCGCGAAGGTGCCATGCTGAACAAAGTGCCGAATCCAGAGCGCGTGAAATTGGGGTTCGAAGCCGCCGTACTTTCAAGCTTCAAATTCCTTACTGACCTTGGGCTGCGTCCGGTCCAAGAGGAAGTGACGTTCGTTCGGTACGAATCTACCGAAGTTTTTGTCAATGTCTATCATGGGCGAGCGTCGTTCGAGTTGGGCGTCGAAATCGGCAGGTTGAAAGAACCAGGCAAGGACAAGCTGACAATTTATGACATCGTGGCCTGGGCGAGTGCGGAGAAAGCTGAGGGGTTCGGGCATAATGTAATGTTTCAAGTCAGCTCTTCCGAGAGTGTGCGGGATTTCGTTGCCAAGCTCGCCCGTTTAGTTCAAAAGTATGCCGTCCCGTTCATCAAGGGTGATGCCACGGCTTACCGGGAGGCCCTGGAGGCCAGGTCGCGAGCCGGTGCTGAATATATTAAGCAGGTAGATCTGAGGCAGATGCGGAGTAAGGCCGAGGCTGCATGGCACACAAGGGATTACGCGCAGGTGGTCGAACTCTACGGGCCAGCGCGAAAGGACCTGACCGAAATCGAAACTAAGAGGCTGGCCTATGCTGAACAGCAGGTCATAACGCCACGGGGAGTCGGCTCCCACCCTTCCTTACGAAAGAGACACTAGCGGAATCGAAGCTTCGTTCCTAGATCCTTTGCCGGGTGCCGCAGTCTTTGCGTTTTCTTTTCTGCAAAGTGTGCGGGTTTAGACCTCACCCTTGTAAGACATACACGCCGTGCTGACGGGTAGCCCGCCAGTTTCCTGCATCAGCACGGGAGGCCCGCGCATCTTACCTTGCAGAGGGGATATATCAGTCCCGATCGATTCGCAGAATCGAAAAAGAATCGGTGGGACTGCGTGTCGCTCTCAGAGGACGCGCTAGAAATCACACATGAGCAATATCCGAAAGCAGCATCGTAGCTCAACCATCGCGCCGGCCAAGGCCTCACAAAGCGCCTCAACTCGCGAGGAGGTCGGCCGGAAGCCGCTCCCTCTGTCGGCGCTGGACCTGGTTCCGCTGGTCGAGGGCGGCACCAGCGTCGCTGCGCTGCGGGCCGCCGCCGAGCTGGCCCAAGCAGTTGACCGGTTCGGCTACACGCGACTCTGGTATGCGGAACATCACAACATGCCGGGCATCGCGACGACCATCCCCGAAATTCTGATCGCGCACGTGGGCTCGATGACCACGCGCATCCGCCTCGGCGCGGGCGGCGTGATGCTTCCGAATCACTCGCCTCTCCAGGTTGCCGAATCATACAAACTTCTTGAAGCGATCTATCCCGGCCGGATCGATCTCGGCATCGGGCGCGCGCCGGGCACCGACGCGTTGACTGCGCTCGCGCTCCGCCGCTCGCGGAAGGCTCTGACCGCCGACGATTTCCTCGAGCAGCTCGGCGAGCTCATCGCCTGGGGCAGCGGCACGTTTCCGCCCGACAATCCGTTTCGCGCCGTCCGCGCAATGCCTGACGACCAGCCGCTGCCGCCGCTCTACCTGCTCGGGTCGAGCAATGACGGCGCACGGCTCGCCGCTGAGATGGGCGTCGCGTTCGCGTTTGCAGGACATTTCAGTCCGGACTCGCCCGAAGTTGCCATGCATGCCTACCGCAGCGGATTTTTCCCAACGGGGATGCTCGATAAGCCATACGCGATCCTCGCGCTCTCGGTCTTTTGCGCCGACACGCAGGAAGCCGCTGAACGCATGGCCTCGTCCATGCTGCTCTCATTCGCACTGCTTCGAACCGGGCACCCGGGCCGTCTGCCAAGTCCGGAAGAGGCTATCGCGCACGTGTACACGCCGGAAGAAGAGAAGATCGTAGCGTTCTTCAAGAAGATCCGAATCGTAGGCACGCCCGAAAAAGTCCGCGCCCGAATTCAGGAACTCGCCGCGCGATCGCAGGCCGACGAAGTAATGATCGCAACGCATGCCTACGACCCCGCAGCGCGCATGCGTTCGTATGAACTCATCGCGCAGGCCTTCGGCTTGCCGGATTTTAAGTCTTCGCGCTGAAGGGAATCGTTTGGGAGCGCGGCGTCTAAACCCGCACCCTTTGCAGAAAAGAAAAGCGCAAAGGATGCGGCACCCCGCGAGTTTCAATCGTGCCTGGGTTCAGTCCGATGCCGCGCGGATGGATTCGCCACCCGCCACTGACCGCGCTGCCGCTTTCACCCGACCCTGTGATAGGTTCTCATCATGAGTTGGCGGTCCCTCTCTGGTTGGGATATCTATTTCTATGTTACGGGTGTCGTCTTGGTGTGTTTCGGGACGTTCGCCAAGAACGACTGGCTTAAGTGCCTGCGCTATAGTGACGGAACTCAACCGTCTTCGTTAATGGCCAGAATTATCGTCATTGTGAGCGGCGCAGGCGCGATTCTCATGATGTATTATCTCGGGTCCCAAGGGCACTGAACATCTCAGATTATCGGACTTAACAGGCGTTACGACACAGCCACGGATGGTGGTCGAGCATCGTACAAATATCTGACGTTGCGGGAGAAATCCATGCGTATACAGGTCGCATTTCTGCTGATTTGTGGGTTTGCATTTGCCGCTTCAGCCCGAGACCCCGTGCCCCCTCAATACGCGCCGGACTTTGAACCTATTGCGGTCGCATCGGTCCACGTTGACAAGCACAGTTTCAAATCGGGGGAAAAAATTGAAGTAACCATTCTTCTTGAGGCTGGCCCTGGCGGTGTTTATATCCCGAAGTGGTGGGGATCTTCGGGCGGCGGTGTACCAGGCTTCTCGGTTAATCTGACGACATTGGCTGGCGAAGGAGCCGAAATATGCGGAAGCGCAGGCGACGCGATCCCGGAGCATGAACCGGATGCCGCCACTGTGCTGAATCGGGATTTCATCTACCTTCCAGACCAACACATCGTTGGTCTAAAAACCGCCATACCGTGCCCGACAAAACGTCCAGGCAAGTACCTTATCAACGCTTTCTACTCGCCATACCATATTGATGCAGACGAGGTTGCACGATTGCCGGAGACGCATGGCCGGGTTTTGAAAAGAGGCGTACAGGCTAAGCCCGTCACCATTTCAATCTACTAATTGACAGTGGAACTGAGGTTCCTAGAGCCCCATCGTGAGCCAAGCTCGTCTCGTCTGTTACTATGGGCCGCGGGGCCGATAGCTCAATCGCGGCTAGAACATCGGACTCATAAATCTTCTCAGGCGCGTCTTGAACTGTGAAAAGGCAGATGGCAGGACGATGACGCAATTTCCTCGAATCCCGGTTTTGTTGCCTTTGGCCGTTGGCGTAGGCGCCATCATATGCACGATCTTTATCCACGCCCTGCCCTTGAGCGCGGCGGTTAATGTCCTTCGCCGTGAACGAAGACTCGGACACGCGGGGGCAAACTTTTGGAAGGATTTTGCAATTGTAGCTATGACGATATCGTTCACGCTCGCAGCACACCTGATTGAGATCGCTCTGTGGGCTGTGCTGCTAGAGGTCTGCGGCGAATTTCCACAGTTCGGAACCGCCTTCTACCACTCCGCGGGCAATTACACATCCCTAGGTTACGGTGATCTGATTATGACGCCAACTTGGAGATTGCTGGGACCACTTGAGGCTGCGAATGGACTGCTCATGTTCGGAGTATCGACGGCGATGGTTTTCGCCGTCATCCAATGGTTGATTCAAGCTCGCTTCGCCGATCTCAGGCAATGAGCCGGCGCTTCGCAGCCGGTATCTAACCAACATCAAAGGGGCGCGCCGTCACCGCCTCGTGAAGCGTCGCGTGCTTCATCAGCACTCCCTGACCGAAGTGGATGAATGCCTCAGTACGTTCGTGCGCGGCTAGAGCCGCCTGTGAAGCCCAATGCTCGGCGATATAGAATTCCAGATCGTCATCAGTACCGCGGTAGACGTCGTAGCGGAGATTTCCTGAATCTTTCCGA
>Ga0302219_10000482_pt1 | contig 17924 bp, 15 predicted proteins | sample II_Palsa_E1_2_FD_194569 | JGI IMG/M metagenome (GOLD analysis project Ga0302219, IMG submission 194569) | Peat permafrost microbial communities from Stordalen Mire near Abisko, Sweden - II_Palsa_E1_2 | ecosystem: Environmental > Terrestrial > Soil > Palsa > Peat permafrost | place: Sweden...
ATCAGCCACGCGCGCGGGCGATACCGGACGAACCAGCCGCGAATTATCGATATGTTTTACTGTGTGATATTCGATCATGACCACGCCTCAGGCGCCGAGCTTTCCGCCGTCGCCACCTTCTCCGCCACGCGCATCTTTGCGCTCCGGGAACGCGGATTGTTTCGGATTTCCTCGTCGCCCGGCAGAATCACTTTCTTGGTCAGTACTCGAAAACTTTTTTCTCGCGCCAGACGCTGGAATTCATGCTTCACCATGCGATCTTCCAGCGAGTGGTAACTGAGGACGATCATCCGTCCTCCTTGAGCTAAAGTGGCAGGGGTCCGCGAAAGAAACTGCCCGAGTTCCTCCTCTTCTCGATTCACCGCTGTCCGCAGCGCCAGAAACGTTTTTGTCGCGGGATGCAGTCTCTGCCTTCCCCTTGCTTTTCGTCCCCCTGCCACAACCGTTGCCAGATGTTCGGTGTCGCGGATCGGCCGCGCGCGAACGATTGCCCTGGCGATTCTGCGTGAGTCCCTCTCTTCGGCGTTCTTGTAGAGAAGGTAGGCCAGCTCTTTCTCCGGCCAGAAGTTCACAATTTCTTCCGCGGTGAGCGGAGAATCGGGATTCATGCGCATGTCGAGCGGCGCGGCCCAACGAAAAGAAAATCCGCGCTCGGGAGTGTCCAGCTCGAGGCTTGAAATCCCCAGATCGGCAAGCACACCATCCAGGGGAGGAAGTTTCAGGTTCTCCGCCACTTCGCCGATCTTCGAAAATTCTGCGTGCACTAAAGTCACCTGCCGCTCGTGCGGCCCCAGACGCTCCCGCGCTATTTCCAGTGCGCGCGGATCGCGATCCATCCCCACTAAACGCCCCGTGGTCAGCCGCCGGGCGATTTCAATGGCATGCCCGCCCGTGCCGACCGTGGCATCCACGTACGTGCCCTCGGGCCGAATCCGCAACCAGTTCAGAACTTCTTCAACCAGAACCGGCGTGTGCAGAACGCTCAAAAGCTAGATGCCCAGTAAATCCAATTCCTTTTCGTCTTCCGCCGTGATGGGGTTACGGTTCAGTTGTTCCAGGAACTGCGCGTGATTCCAGACTTCCAGGTAAGTCAGCTGGCCCTGAACGTCTACTTCGCCCTTCATCTGCGCCGATTCCCGTAGCGTTGGTGGAATTAGAATGCGCCCCTGCCCGTCCAACTCCACGACTTGGCCGTAATAGTTCACCCGCGCCAAAAATTTTTGCTTGGCCCGGTTGTGAGTGGAAACTTTGGCGAGTCTTTCTTCGATCTTCTCCCATGACTTCATGGGATAGATCCGCGCCATACCGCCGGTTTCGCTGGTTACGTAGAACTTCTTGCCCGTCTTGCGCAGCAGCGCCAGGAAGTCGGCCGGAATTTTCATTCGGCCCTTCTCGTCCACTGTCGCTAGATAGTTGCCCCGAAGCATGGAAGCCTTTCAGAACCGCGCCCGGCTTGTACCGCGTGAGAATCACTCTTTGGTGCGCCCCTGCTTTCTAAAGCTTTCTAATACTTTTTACCACTGCGTCCCACTTCTTCCCACTTTGTGCCCCGATTGTAGTTAGGTTCGAATACATGTCAAGCGGAATCCGTTCTGCAATTAAAGATTTTTATTAAAAATAGGATGCGCCGTTGTGGCCCAGCGCAACCAAACCACAATTACTGGTGGGTGGTCCTGAACGCGTTCCGCACGCCTAGTTGCTCGAGCAGAAAAAAGAAGGAAAAATGTTTCGTAAAAGTAAACAGCAGAAAAAATCGGCTCGCTCTTCGGTTTCTTGGCACACCAGCGCGCTTCAGAAGGTTTTAATGTAGCGCCGCGGTCTTCAGCGCGGCACTTCCAGGCTGGCAACCGGCCGGACTGGCGTTCGGGAGGTCATTGCAGCTTAGCATATTCGGCTTTGGCGGCGATGAGGATGGGGATGTCAGGGTCGGCGTGTTTCCACAGAACGAAGAACTCTTGATACGCGGCGCGCGCGTTAGCCATGTCACCTTGCATCGCGCAAGCGCGGGCGAGACCTAGGCGCGACATCTCCCACGTCGTTGCCATGGGCGCGACGCCTCGACGGTCCAGAACTGCCTGGAATTCGGCAGCGGCCTCTTTGCCTCGTCTCAGCTGAAGATAGGCCATCGCTCGAATGTAGTTAGGGAGAAACTCGGCACGAGTTCCGAATTCGTAAGGTCTGGCGACCTCTAAGTTGAGCAATGCTTGGTCTGCCTGCCCGCTCCCCAATCGCGATGCAGCCTGGACCGAGGGCGCATCCACTGCGTTGAGGAGAGTGTCCGCGGGATTTTCTCGCAAGAGGCGATCCATGATTCGCTGTGCCTCCAGGCCCTGGCCATTGAGTGCCATCACGATCGCCGCCTCGGACTTTTCGGTCTTTGAAGTTGACCTTTTTATCACGGCCGCGACTGTCTCGCGTGCTTGAACGGATTCGCCGACGAGTGCCTCTGCCTGCGCCTGGGCCAACAACATATGGACCGCGGACTCCTTTAGGTTCGACTCAATCCCCATGTTAGCAGCGTGCCGCGTTCGCTGGCGTGCGCTTGCAAGATTGCCCGCGAACAAATCTATCTCAGCTTGGGTCTGAACAACAAACGGGTCATCCGCGTTCTGCGTCATCCAAGCCCGCTCTCGTCCAAGGCCGGCTGCATCAGCGCGGAGCAACGCCAATTCGTAAAGCCCGCTATGCAGCAATCCGGGGTCAAACGGAAGCTTCTTGTCCTGAACAGCCTGAATCGTAGCTTCCGCTTGATCGTACTGTCCGTCTGCTTGCAACGCTCCTGCCAAGTTCAGGTAGACGAATGATAAATTGGGAGCCAAGGCCAAAGCCGAACGGTATTCATCTGCGGCTTTCTTGTACAGGCCGATCTCCCCGTATGTTTCCCCCAGTAAATTGTGAGGATGCATAAGGTTCGGTTCTAGATTCTCCCAGGCGCGAAGTGTGTCAATCGCCTTATGGATTTCGCCTGTGGCAAGAATGTAATACATGGCTTCAATCCATTGTTTAGTGCCGCCGGCGGCCTTGTCCCTCAGTGCGAATGCGCGCCTGAGATCTTCTGTCTCACGTTCTGTTTCACTGAGGTCCGCGTCGGATAGTGCCAGCATCACCCAGGCTTCTACGAAGTTTGGATCGAGCTGCGTTGCCTGCTGCAGCATCGCTGAGGCTTGCATGGACTGGTTGTGGACGAGATTCGTACCAGCAAAGAAATCTTTGTAGGCCTGCACGGACGAGGTAAGTAGCGGAGCCGGGTCCGTGACCATATTCGCATGACTTCCCGAGAGGCCGACACGCGTCGCCGCCGCCACCTTGCTTACGGTTGCGAGCACGTCATCCATATTCTTCGAGTCGGCCTGCTGGCGGGATAATACGCGCCCATTAGCGCAATCAAGCGCGGTTAACTCTATGGAATAACCGCTCCCTTGCGGTTTGATTGCACCTTCCGCCAGCAATTTTCCCTTCGCTCGCTCACAGACCTGCAGAGCAAGCTCCGGAGTCAACCGGGCATCGGAGGTTTGTCCCATGGAACGCAATACGCCCGATACGCGGTCATCATCGACGACCTCGAAAGCCGGAGAGCGATCCAATTCTCTCGATGTAACGTCTCGCAAAACCTCGTCAAAAACGGAGTTGCCGGTCGCATTCCTGAACTCAGCAACAAACATCGGCGAGCGGCTATTCGAGGGTAAGGCCGGACGCGAACGGTATCTGTACAGGCCCACCCCAAGCACGCCGACGATGATGAGGGCCGCTGCCGAGATGCTCCACAATCGCATGCTTGGCGACACCTTAGACGCCGCGCTCGTTGCCGCAGTGGCTGAAAGCCGTCCCGATTCTGAATCGCGCTTCAAGCGCTGCAGGTCGGTGCGAATGTCGGACGCGTGCTGATAACGTAGCCTGCGGTCCTTCTCGATTGCCTTGTTGACGACTTCTTCCAGCTTCGGCGGCACTTCCGGATTCAGCTGATCGAGAGGAGTCGGTGCGCGATTCAGGATCGCCTCGGTGATAACGCCCGAGGTATTTCCCGTAAATGCGGGCCGTCCGGAGGCCATTTCGTAGAGGACTAGGCCAAAAGAAAACAGATCAGTGCGCGCGTCGAGCTCTTCGCCGCGGACTTGCTCGGGCGACATGAAGGCGACCGTGCCTACGGCGGTGCCAGGGCTGGTCAGCAGTTCCTTATCCGCAGCGGTGGGCATCGCTGAAGCGCCGATGCCCTCGAAGGCAGGAAAGACTTTCGCGAGGCCAAAGTCGAGAACCTTGGCGTGACTGCGGGCGGTCACGAATATGTTAGCAGGCTTGATGTCGCGGTGGACGATGCCTTTGGCGTGTGCGGCATCGAGCGCATCGGCAATCTCGATGCCCCAATCGAGTACCTGTTCAAGCGGCAGCGGCTTACCTTCGGCGCGGTGCTTCAGCGTAGTGCCGTCCAAGTACTCCATGACGATAAATGCTCGTCCATTTTCTTCGTCAATTTCGTGAATGGTGCAAATGTTGGCGTGATTTAGCGCCGAAGCGGCTTTGGCCTCGCGCTCGAAACGGCTGAGCGCCTGGGAGTCTCTTGCGACGGCATCTGGAAGAAATTTCAGTGCGACGAAGCGGCTGAGTCTGACATCCTCGGCCTTGTACACCACACCCATCCCGCCACCGCCGATCTTTTCGACGATGCGGTAATGCGAAATGGTCTGACCGATCAGTGAGGAAGAATCCGCCACTTGCCGCACATCTTAAGGTTTTGTGAGACGCCAAGTCAACGAACACAAATCCGTTGCGCGCGGCATTGCCTCGCCATCGGAGGGCTATTGCAGCTTCGCGTACTCCGCTTTAGCTTCCTTCAGGATGGGGATATCGGGGTCGGCGTCCTTCCACAGCGCGAGAAAATCCTGGTAGCCGGTGCGGGCTTTGGCGCGAGCGGCGTCCGCATCGGCACCTTGCGCCGATTGGGCTTGAAGCGCGTAGGCGCGGGCGAGGCCGAGACGGGCGAGCGGGCCTGTCGCGCAATTCCACAACAGGCCGCGATGGTCGAGGATTTTCTGGAATTCAGCGGCTGCGGACGCGCCCTGTTGCGCGCTCAGGTAAGCCTCGGCGCGGACGTACACGGGATACAAACAGGAGTTAGCAGCGCTCGTACTTAGCATGCCTAGCTCATAGGGTGCTGCCGCATGAAGAAGCTCGATGCTCCGTGCAGCATTCTTGCGGCCCGTTTCTATCTGCGCACGGATGGTAGGAAGCCAGACCGACTGGACGACGGTATCCTGCGGGAAGCGCTTGGCGAGGTCATCCGCAAGTGATTGGGCGTGCGCCGCGTCGCTCGCCAACGCATAGGCCAGCGCCGCCTGCTCCTCCGCAAAGTGGCTCCCTGGCGCGAGCGCCACTGCCGCAGCAGCATTCTTGCGGGCCGCTTCCGCGTTGCCGAACAACGCTTCGCGTAGCGCCGCGTTCGCTTGCCATAAGGCAGCAGCTTCTTGCTCATCGTTGCGGCGGGCGCTCTCCACGGCTTGCCGGGATAGCTCACGAGCTTTCCCGAGTCTCCCAGACCAGGCTTCCGTATCGGACTCGAGCGAAAACATCTGGTCTTCCGCACCCGTCTTTTCGATAGCCCAGTCCGCCTGCTGCTTCATGGCAGCCTCGTTGCTCTGGAGGAAGGCCAAGGCATACAGATTCAGGTGCAGCGGAATACCGTCAAGCTTGCGCCCGAATGCTTCATCGGTTATTGCCCTTGCTTCGTCGAAACGGTTCAGGGCCAGGTAAATTTGGCCCAGATTCAAATAGGGGATCACGTTGTTCGGATCCAGGCGGGGAGCCTCGCGGGTTACCGTGGCGGCCTTTTCATATTGCCCGAGAACCATGTAGTCAACGCCGAGAAAGATGTAAGGAAAATAATCCCGCGGATAAACTTGTATCCACAGTTCTGCTGTCTGATTCGCTTTTTCCAGCTCGCCCGTGACGTTTTGGTAATACAGCCAGGTGATCCTGAACTTCTCCGGTTCGGTGACGCGGTCGCGCAGGTCGAAGGCTTTCTTCAGGTAATCAGCGCCGAGATGGGGCTGATTCAGATTGATGTAATCGACTGCCAGAAATGCATACGACGACGCAAAGTTGGGGTCGAGTTCGATGGCGCGCTTGAAGAATGGAATGGCTTCGGCCTCCCCCTTTTCGCGCCTGGTTTTTACACCCAAGGTGTAGGCCTTGAGGGCTCCGAGCGAATTCGTGGTGGCCTGTTCCAGCGGAACGTCGAACTTCTGCACCGAGCTGAGGGACTCGCCCACCTCGTTGCGAAGCTTCGCTGCGGAATGCCCCAGTGACGGGAGAACTTGCTCCTTTCCCGCAGCCGTCATCTGCTCGCGTGCCAGCACGTCTCCGCTCGCGCAGTTCAGGGCTTCCAAGCCAATCACGTACTGCGCCCCCAGCGCCGCGATCGAGCCTGCCACATAGGCTTTGCTCCCCGCACGCTGGCACACTTCCCGCGCCAAGTCTTGCGTCAATCGCTCGCCCGGCGAGCGGGTCATCTCCTGCAGCGTCTGGCGAACCTTGTCCTCGGAAAGGATGTTCAGGAAGGGCGACTGCCCCAGGTCCACGGCCAGGGCTTGCTTGAGCGTGCCGTCAAAGACTTCATCGCCCGTCGTGTTGGTAAAGTCGGCGAGTACGATAGTGTCTTTCTCGGTCAAAGGCGCGGCATGACTCGACCGGAAGTAGAGGCCACCAGCAACCAAAGCGGCGATCACAACTACCGCAGCGAGAATCAAAATCTTCCAGAGTTTCTTGCCCGCTGCAGGATCCCCTGTCAATTGTTGTGATACAACCTGCGAGCCAGCATCCTGTTCCGCAACGACGGTTTCAGAACCCGCGGCCGCGAGTTTCCCCGTGTCCGTATCCCGCTTCAGCCGTTGCAACTCAGCGCGCATGTCCGAGGCATGCTGATAACGCAGCTCCCGATCTTTCTCCAGCGCACGATTGATGACGTGCTCGAGTTCCGCTGGAATTTCCGGATTCAGCCGCACCGGAGCGACCGGCGTGCGATTCAGAATGGCGTCGAAAATTTCCGCCGAGGTGCTCCCCGAAAACGTCTGTTTCCCCGTGGCCATTTCATAGAGCACCAAACCGAAAGAAAAAATATCCGTCCGCCCATCCAGTTCCTTTCCCCGCGCCTGCTCTGGAGACATGTATGCCAGCGTGCCCATGGCCGCGCCGGGCATGCTCAATTGCTGTGCATCCTGAGTCATCGTGGCATCGGCGTCGGCTCCCGGCTTTGCGTGCAGTTTTGCCAAACCGAAATCTAGAACCTTGGCATGCCCACGCTTGGTGACAAAGATATTGGCAGGCTTGATGTCACGATGAATAATGCCTTCGGCGTGCGCGGCTTCGAGCGCGTCGGCAATTTCGATAGCCAGCGACAATGCTGATTCGATCTCCATCGGCTGTCCGCCAATGCGATGCTTCAGCATGAGACCGTCCAGAAATTCCATGGCGATGAAAGCTTCGCCGTGTGCGTCATCAATTTCGTAGATGGTGCAGATGTTGGGATGATTTAGCGCCGAGGCGGCCTTGGCCTCGCGCTCGAAACGCCTGAGGGCTTGCGGGTCTTTGGCTACATCGTCGGGCAGGAACTTGAGTGCCACAAACCGGCTGAGTTTGACATCCTCAGCCTTGTACACCACACCCATTCCGCCACCGCCGATTTTCTCGACAATGCGGTAATGCGAAATAATACGACCGATCAGTGAGGAAGAATCCGCCACTTGCCGCACATCTTAAGGTTTTGTTAGACGCCAAGTCAACGAAGGGAGGTTATTGCGGATTCGTCCTAGTGTGATTACGGATGGGATGGAGCGTTGAGCGAATCGAGACCGCGCAGAACGGACTGCTCGTCCGGGCTTAGGCCGCGCATGAACTGCGGATCGTTAAGCGCCGCTTGCCTCTCGGTCGAATTCATGCCCTGAAGAGTGTGCAGACGGCCGGTCACCAGCTGTTTTCTTTCCGGGCTCATCTGCTGCCACTTGGGAAGAAGAGTGTTCTGCACATATTGCTGCTTTTCGGGCGACATGTGTTGCCATGCAACCGCTCGGTCCCTCATGGCATTGCGTTCTGTCGGCGAGAGGTTATTCCACTTCTGCAGGTTCCGTTGAATCTGCGCCTGGCGCTGAGGAGGAAGGCTCTTGAAGCGCTCGTTGTTCTGCAGAAAGCGGTCTTGTTCCTGTGGCGACATGTCCCGCAAATTCTGCCTGACACCGGGGGACAATCCCCCTAACTCTCGCCCTTCTCGGTCAACCTCCGCTCCACCGGCATTTGCTCCCGGATTGTTCGGACTGGCCGGCGGATGCTCGTTCTCGCGCGCGCTTTCCTGCCCGTGTGCAGCGTTTTCGTTATCAGGCGGATGGACCGTGTTCGGAGCGTGCACGGCTCCCGGATGCTGTCGCGCAGCCAGGTTCGCGTTCCGATTGGCGCGTCGCGCTGCACCTGCTCGCGGTCCGGCTTGCATCCTCGGATGCTGGGGCGCGGAAGCGTGCGGCCTTTGCGCCCAGGCAGGCTGCGCCGCAAGCCCCAACAGCAGAGCCAGCGCAAACCCGCAAATAATTTTCACCCGCCTCATTTATCCGCCGTCATCCTGTTGCTGCTGATCATTCTTTTTATCCGGCTGCGCCGGCTGTTCCGCGGGAACTTCATCCAGCGCATCGAACTTGCTCAGCACGTCGTAATTCTCCAGCACATCCAAATTCTTAATCACCTGGAATTGCTCGTGCTCGCTCTGCGCAGACCCAGCCAATCCCGAATTATCCTGCGGCAGGCGCGACATCCAAACGCTGACCGCCAGAAGCAAAGCGATAGACAATGCCAGCCGCGGCTGCGGTACGAACCAGCGGAACCAGCGCGGTTGCGGCTCTTCCGCGATACGCGCGCGCATGCGTGCGTCGAAGCCAAAAGACGGCTCGATGACCGGCACTTCGTCCAGGACGGTCCACAACTTGCGCAGTTCCTCCGCGCGTGCGTGACATGCCGAGCAAGCCGCCAAGTGCTCTTCCACTTCATGGCGGTCCGCCGAGTTAGCACGCCGATCCAGATACGGAATCAGTTCCTTTGAAACATCTTCACATTTCATGATGAGCTTCCTTCCCCGCGTGCCGCGCTGGCGGTGAAACAAGCGGCGCCAGTTGCACTCGCAGGGTCTCGTAGGCGCGAAACAAGAGCGATTTCAACGCGCTTTCCGAGCAATCTAAAATCCTTGCAATTTCTCCATAATCCATCTCTTCATATTTATGCAGCAAAACCGCTACGCGTTGCTTTTCGGGAAGCGCGGAAATCACGCCGCGAATGAAATCCGCGCGGTCGCGTTCCACCATATGCTCGTCGATGCGCATCTCGCGTGTCGGCAATTGCAGCGGCGCTACGTCCTCATCAACCGGCGGAGCATCCAGCGACACTTCCATCTGGCGGTGGCGGTTATCGCGTACCGAATTCAGCGCCAAATTCGTCGCAATCCGAAAAAGCCAGGTGGTGAACTTCGCACTGGGAGAGTACTGCTTGCGGGCGCGATACACTCGAAGAAAAACTTCTTGCGCCAGATCCTCGGCCGTTGCGGTATCTCTCACCATACGATAGAGGAAGTTGACCAGAGGCGTTCGATACTTCTGCAATAGAAGGTTGAAGGACTCGTCGTCCCCAGCCTTCACGTCCAGCATCAGTTGGACGTCAGACCTGGTCATGGCCTCCACATTGTATCTAACACCTGTGGCCACTTAAAGTTGCAGGTCGGGGAGCGTTGCTCAACCCGTATCCCTACATCGCTATGACACCTCCAGCGGCGAAAGGTTGCTGAATCTAAATGGGTTACGAAGCTTGAGCTAAAGTTAGACACGAAAGAGCGCCTTCAGTCCAAGCAGAATAGCCACGCCTAGAAACACCAGCAGGGCCATGGCCGGGCCGGGCTCACGGTTCACTTCGGGAATCAGGTCCGACGCGGCCACGTACAGGGTGACTCCCGCCGAAAACGGCAGCGCATCGCTCACCACATTGCCGAAAGCGAACATTAAAGCCATCCCTAGAAGCGTCGATCCTCCCAAAATTACCGAGGACATAAACGCCATGCGCCGGCTCTGTCCGCTTGCCAGCATTAGCGACGCTACCGTGGATCCCTCCGGCAATTTGTGTAGAAAGATCGCCAGGAAAATTACAACTCCTAGCGACGTGGAAACGAGGAGGCCCGAAGCGATCGCGACACCATCGAAAAAGGTGTGGATTACCAGACCGAGCAACGCCGCATAACTTGCGTGCGCGCCCGAAATCTCTTCATGATGCGTTTCTTCGCCGAAATGAAAGTGCGGCGCTACGGTGTGCTCGAAAAAATGAACGAGCAAATACCCGGCCAGGACAAACAGAAAAACGGAATTCGCGCCGTGAAAAAAAATCGACCCCGTTTCCGCCTGGAGTTTCAAGGACTCCGGGATCATTTCGAGCAGCGCCGTCGCCAGCATGAATCCGGCGCCGAGCGCGATGAAATATTTCAAATAATGTTTTAGCGAACGCGCACGGGTGATCAGTAATCCGCCGACGACGTTTGCGCCGGCAGCGCTCACTCCCAGCAACAGCGCCAGAAGTATCCGATTTGCTTCCGAGGAAAACATGCGGCTAACTCGAGTGGCGGAACAAAATTACATCGCCGTCCTGCACGATGTACTCCTTGCCTTCCAAACGGACTTGGGCGCGTTCGCGTGCCACGGGAAATCCGCCCGCCTTCAGCAGGTCTTCCCAGTTCACCACTTCGGCCTTGATGAATCCGCGCTCGATGTCGCTGTGAATCGCGCCCGCAGCTTTCTGCGCGTTCATTCCGCGCTCGATAGTCCAGGCGCGGCACTCCGGCTCGCCGCAAGTGAGGAACGAAATCAAGCCCAGCAACCGGTAGCTGGCCTGAATCAATCGGTCGCGGCCCGATTCCGCCAAGCCGTATGCGCGCATCATTTCCGCGGCTTCCGCGTCCGGCAACTCGGAAAGTTCCGCTTCAATCTTGCCGCAGAACGGCACCACAGCCGTGCGAAGCTTCGACGTCAATTTCTCAAGATGATGTTTTTCGATCACGCGATCGATGTCCGCCGCTTCATCGTCTCCGAGATTCAGCACGTAGAGCATGGGCTTTCGGGTGAGAAATTCAAAGCTACTGAGCATCTTCAGCTCTTCCGGCTTGAAGTCGAGTTCGCGCAGCGGCGTTTCGCTCTCGAGCGCTTTGCGGCAGCGGGTCAGGAGCTGCAGTTCGGCTTCGAGGATCGTTTCTTTCTTTTTCTTCAGGTCTTTTTCCACGCGTTCGATGCGTTTGGAGGCTTGCTCCAGATCGTTCAGCATCAGCTCGATTTCAACGCTCTCGATATCGCGCAAAGCGTCGAGCGAGCCCCCTTCGTGCGGCACCGCCGGGTCTTCGAACAGCCGCACCACGTGCGCCAGCGCATCCGCTTCGCGCAGCGGCACCAGCGAAGCCGAATTTTTCTCGCGGTCTTTTTGCAGGCCGCCGACATCCACGTATTCAATCGTCGCGTACGTGATTTTTTTCGGCTTAAAAACCTCTGAGAGTTTCACCACGCGCGCATCGGGAACTCGCGCGATTCCCACGTGCGCCTGATTTGGTGAGCTTCGCGCTTCCACACGCGCGCGCGTAAGAATTCGAAACAGACTCGTCTTCCCTACCAGCGGCAGTCCGATAATTCCAGTTTTCATAAGCGAGTGATACTAACATAGCGGCGCGCCACGAACGACGCGGGCGGCTTCAGACTTCGCGGTCGCGCTCACGATTCTCCGCTGATGGAGATTCGCCGATGCGAGTTCGCAATTAGGGCAGAGTGAAAGCTACGAGAGAATCTCCTTGAGGTTCTTCATCTACTTTGGCGTGGCCACCCGCGGCGATTACCACATATTGCTTGCCGTTCTCCCGCATTTGATACGTCATGGGCATGGCGTGGCCGCCGGCGGGGAGCTGCGCTTTCCAGATTTCTTTTCCGGTCTCCACATCAAACGCGCGGATGAACGGGTCCAAGGTTCCGCTGATGAAAACCAGGCCGCTGGCGGTTGCTATCGAGCCGCCAAGATTAATCGAGCCCGGCGGAACAGGCTTGCCCGGAGCCATTTCGCCTAGCGGGACCTGCCAGCGAATCTTGCCGGTGGCCATATCCACTGCCGCCAAAGTCCCCCACGGCGGCGGGACGCACGGCAAACCCGACGGCGAAAAAAGAAATTGGCGAAACATGCCGTAGGGCGCGCCGCGCTGCCACCCGTATTCACCGTGCGATGTGTCCGTGTTGTTGTCCGAGTCGTCATCAATCTTAGACTGCGAGATCATCCTGACTCTCGCTGGCAGATTGTTCACGTTTACCAGCAGCAGGCCGTGCTGCGGATCGAATGCGTACCCGCTCCAGTTCATGCCGCCGACGTTTCCGGGCACCGTCAGCGTTCCCTGCACACTTGGCGGAGTGAAAACGCCCTCGCTGCGCAGCCCTTGCATCATGGCGCGGCAGGCCTCGCGATCCGCTGGTGTGATGCCCCATGCGTCATCCGCCGAAAAATGCTGCGGAACGAGCGCGGGTGGCGCTGACGGAAACGGCTGAGCCGGTGATGCGACTTCGCCCGGCACATCGCTCTGCGGCACCGGTCGCTCTTCCACCGGAAACACGGGAACGCCGGTATCGCGATTGAGAACGTAGAGGAAGCCAGTCTTGTTGCCTTGAATCACGACCGGGATCTTCTTTCCGTCGTGCACGATGGTGGTAAGCAGGGGCGGCGATGCCGAGTCGTAGTCCCAAAGATCGTGATGAACGAGCTGGAAGCCCCAGACGAGTTCGCCGGTTTTCGCCCGCAGAGCAACCACCGAGTTCGCCCACTTGTCATCGCCTAGTCTAAGTCCGCCGTAATAATCAGGGCTTGCGCTTCCCGTCGGAACGAAAACCAGGCCGCGCTCCGGGTCTGCAACAATCGTGGACCACGCATTCCCTGCTCCGGTGCGCCAAGGCTTGCCTCCGTTTGCAGCAGAGCCTGGCTCGTTCGGCGGAAGCGGTTCCCAACTCCATCGCAGCGCCCCCGTGCGGGCATCGAATGCGCGGACCACTCCGCTCGGCATATCCACGCGAGAATTGTCGTTGATGGCCGAGCCGACGACGACGATGTCGCCGATCACGGTAGGCGCTGAGGTCATGTGATATTGACCCGGCAAGTACCGCGCGACATTCCTCAAACTTAGTTGGCCGCTCGCGCCGAAATCCGGACACGGGGCGCCCGTTGCAGCGTCGAGCGCGAGCAGGCGCGCGTCCAAGGTTGCTTCAAAAATTCTTCGATGGCACAGCTTCCCTTCCGCGCGATCAGGATCCAGCCAGGTGGCGACTCCCCGATTAATCATCCCGTCGCCGTAGTCGGCGGCTTGTTCTACCAGCGGATCGTAAGCCCAGCGCTGCTTCCCCGTTTCCGGGTCGAGCGCGATCACGCGGTTGAAACCGGTCGTGAGGTAGAGCGTTCCGTCCACGAGTATCGGCGTAGTTTCGAAGCCGCTTCTTTTTCTGCCGCCGCTGCCATCCGAAATATCGCCGGTATGAAATGTCCAGGCAACTTTGAGCTGCGCAACATTCTCGCGAGTGATTTGAGTGAGCGGCGAGAAACGCATTCCACCGGCGTCGTGCCCATAGACGGGCCAGTCGTCTCGCTGATCGCCGCGCGGAGGGGAGGCCGCGCGAATTACGAACAAGCACACCACACCGAACGCGATAATTGCTGCGAGGCGGACTGCTGTTTTCATGGTGGCCTCCGAGGCCGATTCTTCGGCTCGTTCCAGATGAGTGCCCGCATCTTACACTTGCGGGTCCTTCTCCGCGTGAAATTGTGCAAAACGCCCAGCGAGCGGTATCCTATCGCCTAGCTATGAACGAAAAACTTACTCTTCCGTTCGATCACGTTAAAGCGCACGAGCATCTTTCGCAGGCTGACAAGCGCCTCGGCCGCTTGATTACCGATATCGGAGAATTCCCTTTCAAATTGGACGAGTGCGACAGCGTGTACGAATCGCTGCTCGAAGCCATCACCCACCAAAGCATTTCGGGCAAAGCCGCCGCCACGATTTACGCTCGAATCCAAGCGCTCGGCGCGAATGGCCAGTGCCCCACGCCCGAAGAAATTGTAAACGCGAGCCCGCAAACTCTTCGCGACGCCGGACTATCGTTCGCAAAGGTTGCGGCCATGAAGGACCTGGCGCAGAAGACGATTGACGGCGTGGTCCCTTCTCTGGAAGCAGCGCAGAAAATGTCGGACGAAGAGCTTGTCGAGCGCTTGATATCCGTGCGCGGCATCGGCGCGTGGACCGTTGAAATGTTTCTCATATTTCGGTTAGGACGGCCCGACGTTCTGCCGATTCACGACTACGCTGTGCAGAAAGGTTTTGCAATTCTCTACCGCAAGAAGGCTATGCCGAAACCTCGCGAACTAACCGCGTTCGGTGAACGCTGGCGCCCTTATCGCACGGTCGCAAGCTGGTACATGTGGCGCGCCTACGGACGCGCCGGAAAAGACGCAAGAAAAATCACAAAGAACACAGCGAAGAAGAAACTCAAGAAAAAGAAAGCCAAGAAGGATCGGCCGAAAAAGCAATCCGCCCGGAAGAAACGCAGCCGCCGTTCGTAACTTGCTCCTGCATCGCGCGAAATCTAACCACTCGTCACCGTGATCTCCCGCACCGTAAGAAACAGCGCGGCAAAACCAATCAGCAGCACCGCCCCTTCGAGTTTCACCGAAATCCCGTGCAGCCGGTCGAATTCAACGCGCAGCGGGTCGCTCGGCGGAGTCGCCATCACCGAGCCCATTTCCGTCCGCAGCGCCAGCATTCTCCGCATCACAAAATTCTGCGAAGTGACCGTGAGCACGAGCATCAGCGCCACGCCAATCGCCGCCGGCCGAAGCAATCCTTTGAACGACTCCGCGAGCCCGACCGACGCAAAGAGATAAAGCAGCGCGGCAACCACGCCGAGCGTGTGCAGCCGCCCCAGCGTGAATTGCACCAGCGCTCCAGCCTGGTCCTGGTTCGATAGGACGCGAAAAGCGCCCGGCGCGACCGCCGCGCTAAAATAAAATATCGATCCTACCCACGCGCCCAACGCGAACACTTGTACGAATCGCAAAATATTAGTCATCGGTCGAAACTCTTTCGGCGGCAACAAATCGCCGCCACACATCGCCTAGAATGCGCCCAGATTATCACGGCATCTCGCAACCTAGCAGGTCAGGCCAAAATCTCTTGCGCGGTCTTTTCGTCGCCATTGCCACTGATGCACTAATTTGGGTAAACTCCTGCCGCAGTCCGGCGGAACACTTTTCGGATAGCCTCACGGCGAAAAGGAGAAAGTATGAAACCCACTCTCCGAGAGATCGCGATATTCGCAGTTGTCATTATGCTCGCGGCCATCGTTCTGCTCGTCCCAACTCGATCCGTTTCCGGCAAGACGCAACAAGGTGGTGGAATCTCCATAACCTTCGGCGTCGGTCAACAGCCTGGAGTGGTATATACCCTCACCTGCGAATCGAAATCTTATGGACGCACGTACTGTGCTGCTGACACGCGCGGCGGCGCCACAATCCAGCAACAAATCTCCAGCGCACCGTGCATTTTTGGAAGCACTTGGGGAGCGGATGGCGCGGGGATCTGGGTGCAAAATGGCTGTCGCGCCAGCTTCGTTGTAAATCCCTACACCAGCGGACCATGGTGGTGGGATCCAGGCCAAGGTCATCGCCCACCCAGCAAGGGCATTCCCAGCCGTGGCGCCTGTTTCTTCAAGGAAAGATATTATCGCGGCGAGTATTTCTGCATGACGCGTGGTGCAGGTTTCAACTTGATGCCTTCAGGATTTAATAACGCGATCAGCTCGATCAAGGTCTACGGAAGAGTTTCGGTGGTCATCTACAAGAGCGAGAACTTCCAAAGCGATAGCGCCACGCTGAATGGCAGCGTCTCTGACTTGGCTTCCTGGCGCCTGCCGAGCGACAGGTCCCGCAACTGGAACAACAAAATCAGCTCGATCCAAGTGAATTAGGCCGTCTCAAGTCGAAATCCCGGGCAACTGCAAAACGAACGTCTTGCCGCGCGAAAACGGCTCCCACCCTGCAGCGATGGCTCGGCGGATGTCGCCTTCGATTGTTTTCACAGAGAATTTCGGGCGTTGAGGGAGTTTTGGCGCTCCGCGCGAAGCAGATTTCTTTGGGAATGGGTACTCGAGGATCAATTCTCGATGGTGGCCGTCTTCGGTCCGAATGGAGATGCACAACCCTTTATATCCATGCTCCGAAGTCCACTGTGGCTCGCTGAGCAATCGCCAATAAAGGGTCACCCCGTCCACGGAGATCAATCCTTCTCTAAAACGCTTGCGCCTCTTCTTTTGACCATGCATGGCTCACGCAGCCCTTCTTCTCTTCTAGATTGTATCTGCTTTCTGAAACCTTTTGAACACACCTGTACCGTTCGCCTTTTCACTTCGTCCAATGAATGATGATAAAACTTGTATGTGGGGTTCGTGGTGGGCGACCAAGGACTTGAACCTTGGACCTCTCCCGTGTGAGGGGAGCGCTCTAACCACTGAGCTAGTCGCCCACAGTACTGACTTTTTGTAGCAGAAGGCCGAGCCAATTGCAAACAACGACAAGCAACGCCAGCACGCGCCTCGCCGGGCTCTTGCGCTCCATCTCGGCGGTAGTGAAAGGCAAGGAAGACGTCATTCAGTTGGCGCTCACCACGCTCCTCGCGCGCGGCCATCTACTGATCGAAGACGTTCCCGGCGTCGGAAAAACAACTCTGGCCCAGGCGCTGGCCCGCTCGTTCGATTGCTCCTTCCAACGCATCCAGTTCACTTCGGACATGCTGCCCAGCGATGTGATCGGCGTCAGCGTGTTCAATCCCGCCACGCAGGGATTCGAGTTCAAGCCCGGCCCCATCTTCGCAAACATCATCGTCGCGGATGAAATCAACCGCACCACGCCGAAAACGCAGTCCGCCCTGCTCGAAGCCATGAACGAAGCGCAAATTACCGTGGACAACACCACGCATCCGCTTCCCAAACCTTTCCTGGTGCTGGCCACGCAGAATCCGATCGAACATCATGGCACCTATCCGCTTCCCGAATCGCAGCTCGACCGCTTTCTGATGCGCATCCGCATGGGCTATCCCTCGCGAGCGAGCGAAAAAGAAATCATTCGCAATAATTCCGGCGCCGCTCCGGTGGACAAAATCTCAGCACTGATGGACGCGGCCGACGTGATCGCCATGCAGGACGCCGCCTCGCAGGTAAAAGTGGAAGAAAGCCTTTTGGACTACGCGCTCGAAATCGTCGAACGCACGCGCCAGACCGAACAGCTGAGCCTGGGCGTCAGCCCGCGCGGCGCCGTGATGCTGCATCGTGCAGCGCAGGCGCGAGCCTTCCTCGAAGGCCGCGACTACTGTTTGCCCGACGATTTCAAGCGCCTCATCGTCCCCGTCTTCGCGCACCGCGTGGTGGTCAGCTCGCGTTACGTCTCCACACAGAAAAAATCCGAGCAGGCCGAGGCGATACTTCGCGAAATCATGGACACGACGCGCGTGCCATTGTAGCGCCGGCATCTTGCCGGCGATCTTTCGTTCCGGATCGCAGCCACGAAAACGGCAGGCGAGCCGCTGGCCCGCTTCTTATATGGAACAAACTCTCATCGCGCGGCTTTGGCATAATCGCGACCGTTCCGGGTGGCGCAGTTTCGGCATTGCCATGCTCGTGCTTTCGGCTGCGCTGATCGTCGCGCTTTTTTCCGCCGCAGCGGCGCAGGAAGGCCGCGTAGGCGTTGCCGCCGTCTCCACTATCATCGCACTCGGCCTCGCCGGCTGGGTCGCCGTCGTCATTGTACCCACGCTCGCCCGGCGCACCAGTCTGCGCTGGTTCGTTTATCAGGTGAACTAC
>Ga0302219_10000531_pt1 | contig 16961 bp, 18 predicted proteins | sample II_Palsa_E1_2_FD_194569 | JGI IMG/M metagenome (GOLD analysis project Ga0302219, IMG submission 194569) | Peat permafrost microbial communities from Stordalen Mire near Abisko, Sweden - II_Palsa_E1_2 | ecosystem: Environmental > Terrestrial > Soil > Palsa > Peat permafrost | place: Sweden...
GTGGTTTTCGACCGCAGCGAAGGTCATCGGGTTATTTTGGAAACGGTGAACTGGGACGATCCGTTCCGCGGCGGCTACTTGCGGCGTAATCGCGAACACATCGGGCTGTGCGCGCCGCTGACCGACTGCTTGAACCGAACAAATCCGCCAGAAGATCCGATCCAGGTGGTGTATTCGGGAAACTGCGCGCCCATGCGGGCGGTAATGCAGAAACTTGAGCCGCTCGCGGCGAAATATGGTTTCGCCCAATCGCTAACGGAATACCTCGAGCGCAATCTTTCAGTCTTGGATGTGCTGCGCAGCGACGTTTCGAAGGGATCGACGCTGCAGGCCTGGGCCCGGCTGAGGAATATCCCTCGCGAAAATATCATGGCGGTGGGTGACAACTGGAACGATTCGGAAATGCTCGAGTTTTCCGGAACTCCCGTGGTTATGGGCAACAGTGTGGCTGGCTTGAAAACCCGCGGTTGGCCGGTGACCGGAACGAACGACCAGGCGGGTCTGGCTGACGCTATACGCACATACGCGCTCAACGGCGCGGCCGAGGCCGTATAATGGGTGGAGTGAAGCTTCGGGCCACAAGTTTGCTACTGATTGCCTTCGCGGCCAGCGCCGGGGTGTTTACATTCGCGCCTCAGGCCCATGCCGATTACGCCGTGCTGAAGTCCGGCGTGCGCCTGCACATCACCGGCTACGAACAAACGGGCGAAACAATTCGCCTCACCATAACCGGCGGCACGGTAGAAGTGTCCGCGGCCGAGCTGGCGTCCATCGAGCCGGAAGACCAGTTTACGGCGCCTCCCGTGGCGCTCGTCGCGGCCAAAGGCCCCTACGGCAGCTTGATCCGGGCGGCTGCGGAGAAGCATGGCGTCGACGAAAAGTTGATCACCCATGTGATTGCGGTGGAATCGAATTTCAACCCGCGCGCGGCATCCCACAAACAGGCATTGGGATTGATGCAACTGCTGCCGACGACCGCCGCGAAATATTCGGTCTCGAATATTTTCGATCCCGCTGAAAATATCGACGCTGGCACGCATTACTTGAAAGATTTGCTGTCCCGCTACAGCGGGAATCTGTCGCTGGCGCTGGCCGCCTACAATGCCGGACCGCAAACGGTGACGCGCTACGGCGGCATCCCGCCCTTCCCCGAAACGCAGAAATACGTGCAGAAAATCACCACGATTCTGGCCCGCGAAAAGTTACAGATCCCCAACAATTAGGCCGGCGCAGTTTTTTCTAATTCCTAAGCCAACTTTCTATTACCGACGGAGCGTGCGCGGACTTATTGCGGAGGCGACTGTGGAGACGGCTGAGGTTGTTGCGGCTGCGTCGGCTGGCCGGGACTGCCGGGAGAAGATCCAAACGAGGAACCAAAAGAACTGCCGGTGGTAGTGGTAGAGCCGTTGCCGCCAGCGCCCGCCGGAACTCCGCCAAGTACTCCGCCCTGACCGGACGCGCCTTGTTGTTGCTGAGCCGCTGCGGCGTCCTCCAGCGGATTCCAAATAAATTCCCAGTCGACGTATTTTTTCCCGCCGTGGTAGTACTTTACCGATTTCCCGTCGCCGGTACAGGCCACGCCGGTAAGAAACGCGCCCAGCACTGGACCATCGACTGGCCCGGTCGGCTTCAGCGCCGCAAGGGCCGCCAGGTTGGTCTGGTTCAGCGCGCCCGTCTGTGCCGTCGAAGTGGGTGCCTGCCCGGGCAGACCGCTCAGAATCCCGCCGGGGCCCGGTGAGGCGCCGCCGAGACCGGTCGAAGGATTTTGCGCGCCGGCTGGAGGCTGTGCGGTTCCGGATTGCGAAGGATCTTGAGATTGGGGCGGCTGGCCGTTTGGAGAATTCGGAGCATTGGGATTGCTCGATCCATCGCCAGTTCCGGTTCCAATCGCGGTTCCCGTCCCGCTGCCGGGTCCCGTGGGATTTTGCGAAGGATCGGAATTGCTCCCCGAATTCGACAACGCCGACACGGGCGTTCCGGGCTGGCCCGGAATCTGCTGCGTGCCAGGCATCACCCCGCCATTCAAATCCAGTAATGCCATTTGTTGGAGATTTGCGAACTTGGTGCTGCCGATGATCTGGCCGGCTTGATTGACATAAATGAATCGCCAGGCGCCTTCGCCCGGATCCATGGGATTTTTGTAAGCCTGGCGCAGGAAATGCAGTTCGGGTAAGCCCTTGGTCAAATCGTCGAGGTTCTGCGGGTAGCGGCCAGTCTTGTGATAGTAGAGGCGGATCGCGCGGACATATTGATTGCCGCGCCAGATCGTTTCCTCTTCACGCGCGCGGCGATTCTGGGTTGCGCCGATTTCCAGCAGGGTCATGGTCAGCGCGACCAGCACCACGATCGCCATCAGCGCGAGGAGAAATGCAAAACCTGATTCGCGGGAGCGCCGTGGCGAAGTAGTGGGCAATTTTGCCACGCTCTTGGCGCGACTGCAAAACCTGAAGTTCATTGATTGCCTGGCCCTTGGTTCGGCCCGGCGTTGTCATTGCCGGCAGCCGCGCCCGCGCCAGCCGTGGGTGCGGTCATCTGTACCGTGACGTGACGCTGCGAAGAAATCTCCTCAACGTCGGCGGAATCGTTGCCGATTTTGTCCAGACGAAAACGGTTCAGGAATACGGCGCCTTCGTTCACCACCAGAACATCTTCGCCATCCAGGAAGAAAGCCACGCGTTTTCCATTACGAGGCATAGACGCAAATCCGAAAAGAGTGGCCGGCACATTGACTGGCGGTGGAGGAGGCGCCACCTGTGGGCCATAGGTTTTGTGCTCCGCGCGCTCTTTTTCTAATTTAGTCATCGGCGGCGGTTCGGGCGGACCGAAGGCGAAAATATTGCGATGGCCTCCGGAATAATCGTCCTTCTTCAGTTTGTCCAGTAAGTCGATACGTAAATGCGGTTCGTCCACATTGATCGGCTGAAATTTCGCGTCGGAAACAAACGCACCCGCCAGACTCGATCCGGAGTTATTGCTAAAAGCGTAGGAATAAACCAAGTAGACGAGGAGCACCAGCAGCACGCCGAGCACGTAAGTTTGGGTTCGCTTCGACATATCAGGATTTGAAATAGGTCCGCAATTCGAGATGCAAGCGGATCAACGCTCCGGGACTGGGGCTGCCCTGCACCGCGGACAGGTCGGAATCAAGTTTCAGTTCGCTCAACAGATAGAAATAGCGCGACTGCTCCAGACCGCTGATGAATTTGATAATCGAAGAATAATCGCCTTCGACCGTGTCGCTGATTCTGATTTCTTCCACGCCGCGGCCTTTCACTTCTTTCTGCTCGAAGGCGGCGCCGGAACTCTTGACCGAGGCTTTCACGGCGATGGCATCGAGGTTCGCTTCGATTTTCGAATATCCGTCGGAAGTCGATTCAAAATCGGTCTTATAGAAGGCGTCGTATTCTTTGGTCACGCCGGACATGGACTCGCGAATTCTTTGGGCCCGCGCCACGTCCCCTTTGAGCGCTTTGGCGGTCAGTTCCAGCCGGTCGCGCTCCGCCCGCATGGCCGCCTCATTCTCCCGGCTGTTCTCCCAGCGGACATACAGCAGCCCCAGGTCAGCGACCAGCAGCACCACCAGCGCGGCGATAATCACTTGTTTCAAAAGCTGCCAGGACATGTTCATGGTCAGATCGTCGCGTACCAAGCGGTCAGGTCCACGGTAATGCGATCGGGTCCGGCCTGTTCCTCACGATGATCCCGCTTTACCCGAATGTCCGAAAAAACCTTGGACTTCTCGAGAGCTTCTAAAAATTTCACCTTGCTTTCGTCGGACTGGGCGCCGACGGTCAACTCGACGATCGCCCGGCCATTGTCCAACTTGGGCGAAATCTTGACCACGCGCACGCCCGGCGGCAGGGTTCGCTCCAGGTCCATAAAGATCTTGGTCCAGGGGAAACTGCGCTGGCCAATCAGCGAATTCAAAAATGCCGCACGATCGAGCACTTCGCGGGCCTGCGGGGTCTGAAAATAAGCCTCGAGCTCGGCCTGCTTCTGGCGGTTCGCGCGAATTTCGGATTGCCAATGCGAAATTTCGGAGCGCAACTGCCGATTGGCGCGCCAGGACGTGTAGGCCGCATGGGCCAGCAACAGAAACGTGAGCAAGCCTACCGCGCCAAGCACCGCAGCCGCAGCGGCAAACGGACGCTTATTCTCGAGCGGGGTGGTGGAAAGATTAAGCCGAAGCTTCATACGCGGATTCCACCTGTAGACATTCTAGCTTTCATTGAGCATCCAGCCTACCAGCGCGTCGAGATCGTGGTGCAGCAGGTCCTTGGCGCTGGAGCCCAAAAGTAAGGCGCTCTCGGAATCGGCGAGCGCGCCCACCGGACATTTAAGTTCGCCGGCCAAGGCCCGGCGAAACACCTCTTCGCGCGCGCCGAAACCGGAAATACGCGCGCGATCGGGCGAGTTGCCCCAGGTGTCCTGGTAATAGGCCACGGCCGGAAAAATCTCATCGAGCATAGCCTGGACATCCAAGGCGCCGGCATCGCCGGACATTTCCGTCGATCGATAAATCGAGAGGTTATTGTCGCGGGTAATGACGGTGGTCATGGTTCGGCCGCTCATGCGCACCAGCAGCGTCGCTCCGGAATCGCCCAGCAGTGGCAGTGCGGCCAGCGTCGAGCTCAAAATGACCCGCGACTTCACGTCCAAAGCCTCGACCAAATCTTCGTACTCGCGCACGATTCTTTGGCGGGCCACGGCCGTGACCACCTCGAGTGCGTTCTCTTTTCCGGTTTGGCGCATCCACGAAACCACGGTCTCGTCCACGTCGAACGGCACGCTTTTTTTCAAGCGCCAGCGCAAGAGCGGCAAGGCTTCGTCCGCGCGGCGCGGCAAGACTTCGAAGGGAAGAATAAACACGCGAACCACCGGATCAGGGATCAGCAAAGCCAGGGGCGCGCCACGCGGCGGCACCCGATTCAAGACTTTGCGCAGCGCAGTCCGCACCGCTTCCGGCTGGATCACATTCGCGTCCACCGGAGAAGCCATCACCGCGCCCACCGGCAATGGCTCTACCGCATGATTTTCGAGATGTCCGCCGACCTTGGACCATTGCGCGGCAGCCACGTGCGTCGAAGAAATCTCGACGACCAGCGACGGATGCGGCATAGCGCTCAACCAGCGCTCGATACGCCGGACCGGGCCCAGGTTGAAGAACTGCGTTCCCAGGCTGGGCGAGCTAGTCAAGGAAAGTCACCTTATTAATTTCGCGCAAGGTGGTTACACCCGCGCGGATTTTGGCCAAACCGGAATCACGCAGGAAGGACATGCCTTCTTCGCGCGCCACCCGCTTAATTTCCGAAGTGGGCCGGCGGTTGATAATCATTTCGCGGATGTGGTCCGACAGATCGAGCAACTCGGTGATGGCCGAACGACCGCGGAATCCACTGCCGGAACACTCGAGACAGCCAGTGCCTTCATAGAAGATCACGTCGGCCCATTCCGCGGGATCCAGCGCCGATTCCTTCAGTACTTCCGGCGAATAATGCACCTGCTTCTTGCAACTTTCGCAGATCACGCGCACCAGGCGTTGGGCCATGATGCAGTTCAAGGCGGAAACGAAGTTATAGGGTTCGACGCCCATGTTGATGAAACGGCCGATCACGTCGGTCACGTTGTTGGCGTGCACCGTGGTGAACACCAGGTGGCCGGTGAGCGCGGAATTGATGGCGATCTGCGCGGTTTCCTGGTCGCGGATTTCGCCGACCATGATCTTGTCCGGGTCATGGCGCAAAATCGAACGCAAGCCGCGCGCAAACGTCAGGCCCTTTTTTTCGTTTACCGGAATCTGGGTGATGCCGCGGACCTGATATTCGACCGGGTCTTCAATGGTGATGATCTTGTCTTCGTCGTTCTTAATTTCGTTGATGGCCGCGTAGAGCGTGGTGGTTTTGCCGGAGCCGGTGGGGCCGGTGACCAGCACCATGCCGTAGGGTTCTTGAATGTAACGGCGGAAACGAACCTTGTCGGGCCCGTCGAAGCCGACCACGTCCAGGGTCAGGTTGCGAAATTTTTCGCTTAGCGTCTCTTTGTCCAGCACGCGAAGCACGGCGTCCTCGCCGTGCACCGACGGCATGATCGACACGCGGAAGTCGACGAAGCGGCCTTTGTAGCGAACCCGAAATCGGCCGTCCTGCGGAACCCGGCGTTCGGCGATATCCAGCTCGCTCATGACCTTGATGCGCGAAAGAATGGTGGCGTGCCATTCCTTGGCCAGCGGCTGCATGGCGTACTGCAGCACGCCGTCAATGCGGTACTTCACCACCACCTCGGTGCTGCGGGTCTCGATGTGAATGTCACTCGCGCGGCGTTCGAGTGCGGTGAAAATCACCGTATCGACCAGCCGGACCACCGGGCTCACGCCGGAATCGCGCGTGAGTTTGTCCATCGAGATGTTTTCGTCGCTGTCTTCGTCGTCGTGGACCACCTGCAAGGTGAAGCCTTCGGTGGCCTGGTCCAGCACCCGCTGGGATTGCTCGGTGCGCTTCAGCAAATCGTCGATTTGCGAAGTGGTGGCGACTTTGATCTGCAGCTTCTTGCCCAGCAGGAGTGCCAGTTCGTCGGTGAGGTGCAACTGACTGGGATCGGCCATGGCGACCATCAAAGTGTTTTCGCGCGCTTCCATCGGCACGAATTTGTAACGGAACATCAATTCGGCGGGAATACTGCGGAAAAGATCCGGGTCAATCCGCTGTTCGCGCAGGTCCACGAAGGCGCAGCGATAGCGTTCCGCCAGTTTCTTGGCCTGATCGCGTTCCACGTCGCTGGCAACGGCCGGAACCGCCGGCACGATCGGATTGTTGGTGGATGTAGCCATAGAGTTCTAACCCCCGGAGCCGACCTGAAGGGAAAACAGCGGCAGGTAAAGCGATATCAAAATGAAGCCTACCACAACGGCCATGACCACCAAAATCGCCGGCGACACCCAGATCAGCGTGCGCTGCAATCGGGTGCTGACTTCCTCTTCGTAGAATTCGGCGACACTGGTCAGCATGGCGGCGAGCGCTCCCGATGCTTCACCGACTTCAATCATTTCCAAGGCCATCTCCGGCACCAAGTGCGTTTCCCCCAGGCTTTCGTGCAGGGTCTTCCCTTCCCGTACGCGAGCGGCCGCACCCTGGACCGAGGTAGAAATCAGGCGGCTGTCGATGGCCTGGGCCGAGGTTTCCAGGCCCGCGACCAGCGGCGTTCCACCCGCCAGAAGCGTAGATAAAGTACGAACGAATTGAGCGACTTGGCCCTTCAGCCAGATATCGCCCATCACCGGCACCTTCGGTTTCAAGCGATCGATGGCCAGCGCACCCTGGTCGGTACGCGTCCAAATGTAAATCGCCGTCGCCACCGCCGCGATCCCGCCGGCGAAAATTATAAAGTACTGACGCAGCGGAATGGCGATGTCGAGCATGAACTGAGTTATGGCCGGAAGCTTAATCCCCAGATCCGCATACAACTTCGCAAACTGCGGCATGGCAAACGTCATCAAATAGGTCAGAGTGACAATGACCGCGACGATCAGGATGCTGGGATAAATCAAAGCGGTAACCAGCGCCTTCTTGAAGCCCGTGCTCACTCGCAGATAGGAAATGTATTGCTCGAGGACTCCCGACAGGTTTCCGCTGCGCTCTCCCGCAGTGACTGCGGTGACGTACACCGGAGGAAAAATCCCCTGGGCGGCCAGAGCTTCGGAGAGCAGCGCGCCTTCGCGCACTCGTTGGCGAACATCCTGCAGCAGCGGGCGCAGGCTCTCGGCGGCCGCGCGCTCGGCCAGTAGATCGAGGGCCTTCAGAATCGGCAAACCAGCTTTAATCAGAGTGTTAAATTGCTGGTTGAATATCAGGAAATCATGAATCTTCAGTTTGCGCGAACCGGTCCGGCGGCCGAACTGCGAAAGTATGTTGAGATTGCCCTTCACCGAAAAGACGTGCAGTCCGCGATCCGATAATTTCTGACGAGCCTCGCCCTCCGACTGCGCCGTTTCCAGTTGCTGAAAGATACGGCCGGTGGTATCGCCGACTTTGCAAATGTATTCCGCCACGATGGTTAGACGAACTCCCTCCGCGGAAGTCTTGTCAAAAGTTTACCATATTGGCCGCATTGCACTTCCGGGCGGATCTTAAGGCGCACAGGGTGGCCTGAAAGGAACGGGGCGCAATTCCGAGGGACCATATTTCGCGTTCGGTTCTGGTTAGCTGACCTTTTTTCCGGAATGAGACATCCTTCTTCCTCCCGAAAAACTCAACGTAACCCTCCAGCCAGGGTAGCTTCATCGACGACCGTTACACCGGCCGGGAGAACGAAATGGAATTTGGTCTCGGCGATCGGCAGATTTTCCTCCCAGCTCCCAAACCGGAATTCGGTGGTCAAATTCCCAGGCTGTTCGATCACGATGCGCGTCAAGTACGCGTCCGCATTCGCTTCCAACAGCACATCCTTAATTTCATCGCCGGTATCGCCCGAATTTACGCGAGGAACGCAACGTAACCAAGTGTTCCCCGGAGTGGCGGGGCTTTCCAGGGGATTCCCGCCCGGCTTCGCCTCGATCGTGTCGATGTTGCGGCAGAGCCGCCCTAGATCCGTCTTTCCCGTCAAGAACGCCAGCGGCGTCCGCCAGTCGGAACTTTCTCCGATCTTGGCCCGGCTGGCCGTTCGGTCCGCGGGAATATAGAACCAAACGTTGGTCCCATCCACCACAAACAACTTTTCTTCCGGCGATTGGTATTCCCAGCGCATGCGTCCGGGCTTCGAAAAATACACGATGCCGGATTCAGCCGAGATGCCGCCCTTGCCGTCGGCGTAGCTCTGGAAGAACGTCGCCTTCAGGGTTTTGGCGCCGCGGTAACGCGCATCGATTGCGCGCACGACGTCCCGAGCGCCAGTGGTGGGCATCGAGTGTGGAAGCAAAATAGCCAGAAAAAATACGAGCGAGTTCACCCACGAAGTTTAACAGAACCGACGAGGCGGGATGACGGTCGGGACCTGCCGGTGAACGCGAAACAGCATGCACCGGACTTGCTACCCGGACCTACTGAATTGGTGGATCGTTGACGCTTGCCGGACCGGCGTGATTCACGTGAATGAGCGCCGGTTCATCCGTAAAATAATGATCGTCGCCGGTAAACACTGCTACCTGCGGATCGGCGTTCAACGTGTAATCCTGATAGTTGCCGCTCGGATCCACGTTGAGCGGCGCGTAAGTAAAAACATATCCGGCCCGCATACCCGAAGATAGCGCCTCGTCGATGATTTGCGCGTTGGTCGCACTCGCGGGACCGGTGGCCGGGCCCCCCAGAGCCAATAGCGTCGGCGAAAAACCACCGTACAGGATGCTGTAGTTAACCTCACCGATTGAAACCGTCCGGCAGTTTTCGACCGCACCCGCTTGGTTGGCCGCGATCCGGGCGCGAAGAATGCTGGGGATCGAGATGGCCGCAATGATTAGGATGATGGCGACAACGATGAGCAGCTCGATCAGCGAGAAACCGGAGCCCGGGTGATTCGAGTGTGAGCGATTTGTCGTGGGCGTTTTCATCACTTTGGCTCCAACTGCGCTTCGGGACTGACTCCTTAAAAAAAGACCGGGGGAAGGTTTTCGCCTTCCCCCGGGTTTAGTACGCGACGCTTAGTTCAAAGGCAGATCAGCAACCGTCGGAACCACACCGTTCGGGTTCTGGCGGATAATCCCGGACTGGTCGGTGAAGAAGCTGCGGTTGCCAGTGCCGCCGACGGTAACCGGTACGGCGGTAATGGTGTAGGTGGTGTCCGAGTTGCACAGCGTGTCGGCCACGTTCGGGTTCGCTCCAACGTAGTTGAAGTTGTAGCCGCTCTTGCTCGGGGTGTTGGTGGCGCTCAAGACGTTGTCAATCAGGTTCGCTGCGGTGCAAGGAGCCACCACACCCGCTGCCACCGTCGCGCCGCCCAAAACCGGCAGGCTGTTGGCAAACGAGTAGTTGTACAGCGTCTCGTAGGTCGCGTTCGCCGTATTGATCGAACGCAGCGTGCCCACCGCCGAGGATTCGTTGGCGGCCATGCGCGCGCGGAGCAAGTTCGGAATTGCGATGGCCGCGATGATCAAAATGATCGCCACGACGATCAGCAACTCGATGAGTGAGAAACCCTTCTGATTCTTCTTCATTTCTATATTCTCCTTAGATCTCGTGTTTCCCACTTGGCGGGATACGCCAGACTTGATGCACGGGGTGCGCCATATCGGTGCATATGTTTGGATTTGGAACATTGTCCGCTCCAACCCGATGATTCGCATGGAGATATCCGCGAACACATCTCGAAGTTAAATGTGGCGCCCCCGCGACGTTTACAAGTTTCTAATGTTTACTGACATTTAAAGGCTGAACAACATGACGGAATAAGGCTGATCCGAACCTTCTGTCCGGAGTGAAAAGCATCATTAATATAGAGCAGGTCATCGAGCGAAGGGCTGAGATGAAAGAATGACCGACGCATTCCGGTCGTGCCGCTCGGCTTCGCGCCTGAGAACACCGCCCTTCATTTCTTGCCTGGATGCCAGTGATGGATCGACTCAACGCTTCGGAGTTTGTCGAAGTCGCTCAGGCTCTGGTTGCGCCTTACGCTGGGTCCGACGGACGGCCAACCAAGCGTTTCTGTTTTGATTTTCAAGATCGCTTCAGCGGCCAGAACCATATCCGCACCTTCTTTAACGTCGGCTACGGAGCCGGTGAGTTCTTTTCTGCGGTGGACAATCGCCGTTTCGATTGCAGCTACTAGCTCGGTCAATTTTGAACGGTCGTTTTCGATCAGAGCTACTTGATACAACTCTTTCCAGGAGCCGCGCATTGGGGCTTTTGCAGTTGCCATATTGACTCACTTCACTCGATGGAAGGCGCGAATGACGCCGAAACGGTTGGAAGAACAACCTTAGTCCTTCCTCGATAGTAAGTCGAAGTAAATCGGTCAGCTCAAGAATTAGCCCATTTTGATAGCTGCGAACCGGCCCGCAGGCCAGTATGCGTGAAGTACGGAACGCCTTACCCAGCGGCCACATCCACCCTGTTTGCCGTTCTTCGCGCAAAGGAACGAGCACCGCAACTTCATTCGAGAAAAGCTTCGACAGCGCCTCCAGCGCGATTAAAGGGTACTGGTCAGAAATTCGATCATGCGTCTCCGTAGATGATCTTTCTGCTGTTCAATCTTTCGTTGTACTGCATAGTTTGGGTTTGGTTGCGACTGCAACTCTGCCCATTCCAATTTCAGTTTGGATGCTTCCTCGGACGCTTCTGCTAAATAGGCTGCACGATTATCCGCGACTTGCTGACAAAGTACCGCCAACTTGGTCGGATGCATCCTTTCAAGTTCCTGTTCTGAAGGCATGCGCTTAGCTCGCTAGACGTGTCTCGTACCAACTGCCAGATCAAACCGCGGCGGGGAGTTCCGAGATGCTATCCGAGGAGGAGAATGGTGGCGCCAATTGCCGAATATGGGTCATCAAATGTGAGAGTTCTGCTTTTGGAACAATCCTATCGACGGAGAACTCTCCCAGCGCCAACTGAGTTGTTGCCGGAGGGAACAGCGTAAACAGAATGATCGGAACATTCGGCATAACCTTCTTCAGCTCGCGTGCCGCTTCTACCCCGTTCATAACCGGCATCGAAAAATCCAAGATGATCAGGTCCGGTTGATGGAGCTTCGCCAGGGTGATTGCCTCTTCACCGTTTTTTGCTGCTGCACACAATTCGTAACCAGCTTCATCCTTGAATAAGTTGGACAGCAGCTTTCGGACTAGCCCGTCGTCATCAGCCACCAGCACCCGTCTCTGCACAGCGTCCCTTCCTTGGGCCGGGGCATAAAGACCTTGGCCATTTGGCTAAGTAGAACAGGTTAGGCCAGCGGCGGCGATACTCTTCTATGGGTATATCTCAGTTTCAAAAGTATTAGCTTGTCACGCATGATGCCACGCGAGACACTTAGGGTTCCCCCTCCTGGGCTTCTAAAATGAGTTCAATCCAGTCCATCCATGAAGAGCAGCGGCTTTCGGAGCTGTACCGCTATTGCGTCCTAGACACGCCTTCGGAATCCGCCTTCGATGACCTAGCCAAACTGGCTGCTTTCATCTGTACCACGCCAATTTCATTCGTTTCGCTGGTAGACACCGACCGCATGTGGTTCAAGGCCAAGGTCGGCCTTTCGGTTGATGAAGTTCCGAGAACCGATGGTTTTGGCTTCAGCGCGGTCCTGGGCGAAGAGTTTCGGATGATTTCTGATGCTCAAGCCGACGAAACCCTTTCGTCCCATCCGTTATTTGCTTCCGATCCCAAAATCAGGTTCTATGCGGGGGTGCCGCTGGTGACCCCGAGAGGCTTCCGCATTGGAACGCTATGCGTGGCCGACACCCGACCGCGGACCTTGACCGCCGAGCAGTCAGCCGCACTCGCCACGCTGGCCCGGACGGTGGTCACCCAACTGGAGCTGCGGCTTCTTTTGAAGAGTCAGATGGAGCTTCAATCCTGCACCGACGACGTAGTCGCTGATCGCACCGCGCAATTATCGGCTGCCAACGAGTCGCTTCTCGGCGAAACTTGGGAGCGTACCCAGGGGGAGAAAACGTTGCACGAACTCTCGGGCCAGTTGTTGAACGCCCAAGATGATGAGCGCCGCCGCATTGCTCGCGACCTTCACGATACCACCGGCCAAACCCTCGCGGCCCTGGCCATGACTCTGGCGCAAATGCAGCCGGAAATGTCGCTTAAGAACGCAGCGCGCTTTGGGGAGTGCGTCGGGCTGGTCTCGGCCGCGTCGGCCGAAATTCGCAGCCTTTCATATCTGCTGCATCCACCTCTGATGGACCTGATCGGTTTGGGTGCGGCGATACGCGAATTTGTTTCGGAATTCGGAAAGCGCGCTGGAACGCATATTACGGTTGATGTCGCCAAAGACTTGGGACGCCTTGAAGGCAACCGTGAAATTGTGATCTTCCGGATCATTCAAGAAGGGCTGGCCAACGTGCACCGACATTCCGGCAGCGCGACCGCGAACATCAAACTCCGTTATTCCGGTCAAAACGTCATTTTGGAAATCACCGATCAGGGCCGAGGCTTGCAACTGGACTCGGAAGGCAAGACAAAATATGGAGTCGGGATAAAGAGCATGCAAGAACGACTCCGACCATTTCGTGGCACACTCGAAGTCACTTCATCGGCATCCGGAACGAAACTCACCGCTATTCTGCCCCGTTAGTTCAATTTGAGTGGCTTGGGCTTTGTAGTGCCTGGTTAACGCCCTAACCGCACATTTGCTTTTGGGTCAACGATCTCCCGAATTTCTACTTTTGAACTTAACGGCCAAAGTTAAGAGCCGACGCGGGGTCCCTTTTTCGCGCGCCCATACGCTAACCCCGGTATGGTTTGACACGCTTTTCCGCCGCATCTATACTCCTGCCCTCAGCTCACCGTACTACCCGTCCTGGGAGGACCCTTATGGCGAAAATTTCAAAATTATTTATGGCGTTGTGTCTGCTGGTGTTGTCGGCGTCGGTCGTTTTAGCTGGCAACGACGGCGGGCAGGTGAAGCAGCCGACGATTACTCCGCAGGTGAGCGGAACCACTCAGCTCTTGATTGCAGTCAGCCCCGTGAACGAAAACGTGGTGTGGGCTTCGGGCGCAGGCGGCACCTTCGTGGTCACTACCAACGGCGGAAAGACCTGGAGATCTGGCGTCGTGCCGGGAACCACCACCGACCCCAACGACGAACTGCAATTCCGCGACGTCTACGGCGTCAGCGACAAAATCGCCTACTTGCTCTCGATCGGCAACAACACCAACGATTTTAAGATTTACAAAACCATCGACGGCGGCGCGACCTGGAAAATCGAATTCACCAACGCGACCGTGAACGCCTTCTACGATTGCTTCGCCTTCTGGGGCCCGGATCGCGGCATCGCCCACAGCGATTCCGTGAATGGCGTCTTTCCGGATCTGCGCACGTTCGACGGCCGCACCTGGCAATCGATCGCCAACCGCATGCCTCCCGCGCTGCCCGGCGAAGCCTCGTTTTCATCCAGCGGCACCTGCACCGCGACTCAAGGCTTGTTCAATGCGTGGTCAGTGACCGGCGCGCAGGCCATCGCGGCCCGCGTCCTTGCCACTCGCGACGGCGGCCAAACCTGGAAGGCGTACAACACGCCGCTCGAAACTTCGGCGAGCGGCGGGGCCACCACCATCGCGTTCCGCGATGGACGCCACGGCATCGTGGCCGGCGGCGATCTCGGCGACGATTCTTTCGCTGATGCGGCCACCTCGGATGATGGCGGCCAGACTTGGACGCTGACCAACAAGCCGCCGCTGCAGGGCACGATTTTCTGCCTGGCTTACGTCCGCGGCAGCCGCTTCGACGACAACGGTTTCTACCTCGATCCCGACAACTGGGGCTTCGACGGACAGAATTTCGATCTGGAACACGCCGTCGTGGTCACCGCCGAAACGCAGCCCGCTTTTTCCTCGGGCGGCGCCGCGTGGACCCCGGACGAGGGCCGCACCTGGTATCCCATCGCCGGCGTCGACGGCAATTGGGCCGTAGCCTTCGCCAATCCCAAAGCCGGCTGGTTCGTCGGCAACAACGGCCAAATCCTGAAAATCAGCTTCTAGCTGATCTGCTTCACGCGTTCAGGTTGCGCTAAACGAAAAACCGATCGGCTTCCAACTGCGGCGGAATAAATAGCCGCCGCAAAAAGTTCAGGGCGTACGGCAAAGAGGCGCGAGGGAGATTTCCCGCGCCTCTTTTTTTGCGCGCCCGTTGACTCACGCGTTGATTCGCCAATGTTGCCCAGCCCAAAACCTGCGCATCTCGGCCGCCGCCCGCGCCACATGTAGCGGCCGGCTTTAGCCGGGAATGTAGTTGCTGTTGCACTCGAAGTCGCGGTCGCAGTTGCTATTGCACTTGCCGTTGCTATTGCACTTGCCGTTGCCTGGGCCCCCATCGGGCCTTCGCCCGATTGTGGGCGAGGCGTGCTAGTCTTTATCCTCGAATTATGGATGATCTGCTCGCATTGATTGTTCGCCACGGCTACGCCGTAGTCTCCCTGGTCGTTTTCGCCGAAGCCATCGGCGTGCCGGTACCGGGCGCGGTCGCGCTGGTCGCCGGCGGAGCCGCCGCAGCCTCCGGTCGCTTGAACACGCCGGCGGTGGTGCTGTGCGCGGTGATCGCGATGATGACCGCCGACACCATGCTGTACCTCTTCGGCAAGCACACCGGCTGGACCGTGCTGAAATTTCTGTGCCGCGTTTCGATCGACCCCGAAAATTGCGTGCTGAAGTCGGCGGAATCGTTCTACAAACGCGGCCGGGAGACGCTGCTGATCGCGAAATTTATTCCGGGCGTCAGCACCATGGCGGCGCCGCTGGCCGGCAGCATGAAGATGCCGTACTTGCAGTTTCTGGGGCTGGATTTTCTGGGCGCGTGTTTGTATGCGCTGGCTTACATCGCGGTCGGCTACATCTTCCGCGATTTCGTGGGAAAAATCGTCGAGGGCTTCCGGGCCGCCGGCCACGCCGTGGAAGTGGTCATCATTCTCGCAGTGCTGGGCTACATCGCCTACCGCATGTCGTTGTACTGGAAACATCGCGGCGACCGCATCGTGCCGCGCGTGCAAGTCGCCGAGCTGGCCAAGAAACTGAAAACTGGGCCGACGGGGACCATTGTGCTCGGCGACGTGCGCAGCCACGGCTACTACGGCACCAACGTCTATCGCATTCCCGGCGCGATCCGCATCGAGCCCAACAATCTGAACGCCGAAATCGAAAAGCTCCCCAAACAGGACAATATTTATCTGTACTGCACCTGCCGCAATGAATTGACCAGCGCCAGCGTGGCGCACCTGCTGCGCACAAAAGGCTTCAACGCCTTCGTGATTGCCGGTGGCCTGGCCGCCTGGCGCAAAGCCGGCAATCCGCTCGAGCCCGTCCCGCCCACCGACATCGTGCACCTGCCAACTTTCGTCCGCTAAGTTGCGCGTCCGCAATTAATTTTCCGCGGGGGCGTTGACCCGCAGCAACATTCCGGTGCCGCCGGGGATTTTCAATTTGCCGGCATTTGACGCGAGGACGATCACGCCGGCGGGCGCGGTGCGTCCGGCGTGAGCGATCACCAGATGATTGATCCCGTAGACGCCGCACGCGTCGGCCGAAAAAACCCACAGGGCTTGCGGGGCATCATTGCCCGCGACGCTGCCGCGGCAAGCCGTCCCGGGTTTGGCGCGTACCTCGACCAGCACGCCGCCATCGACCGAGCGGCCGACGATATCCTCGGCATTTTCCGCGCTGCCCACCGGGGCGTTGGCGCCATAGACCACATCGCCGCCGATTTGGGCGGTGGGCAACCAGCGATAGACTTCGCCCTCGCCCCCGCTGGTGGTGGGAATTTGCGCTTCCTCAATGCGCACGAAGCCGGCGATGGCGCGCAGGTTGGTCGCGATCGAAATCGTCTGGCCGGCGATCGCCAGCCGATCGAATTGCAACGAGATGCTGGGCGGCACGCCGGCGCTGGCGGGAGTAATTGCGAGCACCCGGCCAAAAACTTTGCTGCCCGCTTTGATCCGTGCGCCGGCCGACAGCGGAACGTCCTGCATGATTCTTCCGGAGATGGCCTGGCCCGGTTTGGATTTTTCCGGTGAGAGCGTCGAGCGCAATTCGATCGGGAGAATGGTTCCGGCGGAAATAGAGAAGCGGCCGGCTGGGTCGGCTGCGGTGGCAGGCTTTGGTTGAGCCTGCGCGCGCCCGGCGAGCAGCGTGGCGCACAGAGTGGCGAGCAGCGTCGCGTGCAGAAGTGCGTGAAGAGCTGGGTGAAGGAGCGCCGCCGGCAAAATGCGCGGCGCCAGAACATGAGCTCGCGAGTGTCCGCTCATGCCCCGAGTGTACTCCAGTTTTCCCGCCGCGGCTGCCGCCGCTGAATGCGGGGCGCTAATTCTCGGGAGTCTGGGGCAAACG
>Ga0302219_10000550_pt1 | contig 16641 bp, 15 predicted proteins | sample II_Palsa_E1_2_FD_194569 | JGI IMG/M metagenome (GOLD analysis project Ga0302219, IMG submission 194569) | Peat permafrost microbial communities from Stordalen Mire near Abisko, Sweden - II_Palsa_E1_2 | ecosystem: Environmental > Terrestrial > Soil > Palsa > Peat permafrost | place: Sweden...
GCGAATGCAGCGAAGGCATTATCCAATGAACGGCGTCTTGAGATTCTGCACTGGTTGAAGGACCCAGTCGCCCACTTCCGCCCCCAAGTGGATGGGGATCTGGTCAAGGACGGCGTATGCGGGCTCCTCATCGCCGAAAAGCTCGGCGTGAGCCAACCGACTGCAAGCGAACACCTGAAGATCCTCACGCAGGCAGGGCTTCTGCTCACGAAGCGGATTAAGCAATGGACGTTTTATCGGCGGGACGAAGTCCGAATCAGAGAACTCAAGAAGCTCATTAGCAATGATCTCTGAGCAGCTTCTATCGGGAGCTACGGTTCTCCAGGAGAGGTTATGAACACGAACGAAACCTATCAACGTTTGATCGAAATGTTGAACGATGCGGAAGCTGACTACCGTCTGATCGATCACGCTCCGGAGGGGCAAACCGAGGTTGTCAGCCAGCTCCGAGGACACGCCACACGAGAGGCTGCCAAGTGCATCATCATGATCGCAAAACTCGGCAGAAAGACGACGAAGTACATCCTGGGCGTGGTCCCCGGCGACAGACGGATAAGCCTCTCCAAGGTGAAGGCATTGCTTCGCGCGACGTACATCGGTTTCGCATCGAAAGATGATGCGGAGCGGTTGGGCGGGAGCGCAGTCGGGACAATCCTACCGTTCAGCTTTAATTCGTCGCTTGACCTTATAGTCGATCCATCCGTGCAAGAAAGTGACATAATTTTCTTCAACGCTGCTCTTTTGCACCGTTCGATCGGGCTCAAAACACGCGATTATTTCGCCATTGCCAAACCTTCGATTGAGAGCATCGCCGAATAGGTGGAAGTGCTAAAAAACTCAATGAATGAGCAACTTGAAACGGTCGACGGAACCAACAACATTCGAATTTATGTAGCCTGAACATGAATGATGAAGGACTAGCGAACTAACATCTTGATTCAGTGGCTCCTCATGGTCGAGAGCTCATTTTGTGAGAACAATTGACCATCGAGGACCACGGTATTGATTTTCCGCGTATTGGAAATGTCGGTCAGTGGGTCCGCGTCTAACAGCACCAAATCCGCGGTCTTGCCCACTTCGACTGTTCCTACATCTTTCAACACCCCCATAGCCCTCGCTGCATCTCGCGAAGCCGCCTGGAGAGCCTGAAGTGGGGTCAGGCCCGCTTCCACAAGGAGCTTGAGTTCGCCATGTAGTGCGTCCCCGCCCTGAAGATAAGGGCCATCGGTCCCGGCAAGAATCGGCACACCAGCCCGCTTCATCTGACCCACCACGTCCAGATCCTTAGCGAAGAGTTTCCTTCCGAATTCCATGTCCTGTTCGTTGAGTTTGTCACGATCTTTAGCGCCTTGCCAAAGAGTGTTGAGGACGAAGAGAGTAGGGGTCTGCGCAACACCGCTTTGTGCGTAGAGGCGGTAGAGTCGCTGGGCCTTGCTTTCATCAAATGTGTTGAGAAGCCTGTCGACGAAATCGGCCTTAAACTGTGGCTCATTGGGTGGACGCTTCTCCTTCAACGCCACCAAAACGTCGTCGTATGTCTTTCCTTTTACTTGATCGAAAAAGAATTCATCGCTCGAACAAGCGATTAAGACGTTGAAAAAAACGCCGCCTAAATGCTCCACGTCCCTCTGGTTGGCTTTTATAATTTCCAGCGCCGACACTTTAGCCGGTATGTGACCGACCAAAGGAATGCCCTGGCGTCCCGCCTCGTCTGCGATCGCCCAGTACAACTCAGGAGTCAAGGTAGTATCGACTTCGATGTAGTTGACGTTGTGTTGCTTGAGGTTCCTTACCTCGCCTCGCGCCTGCTCTTCGGTGAAGAGAGCCATTATGAGCGACATCTGTATTGGAATGGGACCTTCCATCAGCGGACCCGCGATGAATAAACGTGGACCCACGAGCACTCCGGAAGCCGTCGCTTCTCTAAGCCTCACAATGTCGTCCAAAGATGCACCCATATCGCGAACGGTTGTGATTCCATAGGAAACCAGCGACAAAAGAGGCGCCTTCGCATCGCTATAGGCCGGCCCATGCAGATCGTTGTTCCAGAGGCCCGGGATTAGATATTTTCCCGTACCATCGATGATCGTCATACCTCGCGGCTCACTACGCTCTCTGTTGATCGCGACGATCTTTTGCCCTTGCACGATAACGGTGACGTTGTGTCTGGGTGCATGATCCGTTCCATCTATGAGCGTGACATTCTGGATCGCAACTCTCGTCTGTCCAAATGTGGGGATAAACGTGACTGCAAAAAGGATCAGCAGTAGGCGGCATCTCATCATGGACTGTCATACGTCACTAGCCACTGCTCGGTTCCGTTATCCGGAAAATTGCCGATCTATTTCTTGGCGAGCGCTGACGCACGTTTCCAGCCGCGGCAGTTCTGGAAACGCGGTTTGGCCTGAAGTCAACAATCCAACTCTGTTTTCTGGATTTCAGTCATCCATCACACCCAAACAAGATGATCTGGGAAACTGCTGGCGTTATACTGGAATTGGCGTATCGGACGCCTCCGTGTCCGCGGGTAGGGCTGAGCCCATCGACGAGCCTTGACCCCAAATCTAGCCCAACCATCTTCTTTGAGCCCGTCACGCGAACACCGGGCAGTGATTCAAAGGAGATTGTCATGTCCGACCCACGTCCCACGCCGGTACCTCCTCGCCGTCTTCCACAGCAGCCCAATCTCGAACAGCTTAAGAAACAAGCGAAAGAGTTACTTGAGCGATTCCGCGCCAGCGAGTTAACCGCTATTGCTGAAGTACGTCAATTCGAGCGCAGCCCTGATCCCTCCCGCTTCGCCCTCAACGATGCGCAACGCATTTTGGCCCGCGCCTATGGCTTCGAGAGCTGGCCGAAGCTCAAAGCCTTTGTCGATGGCGCAACCATCGCTCGCTTCGCCGATGCCGTGAAGGCAGGAGACATGGTACAGGTGCGAAGCATGCTGGCGTCGCGTCCTGAATTGGTGAGCATGGACCGGGCCGGCAATGACGAGCATAGAGGCCTGCACTACGCTGTGCTGAGCCGCAACGCGCCGATGGTGAAGCTGTTGCTGGAGGCGGGCGCAGATGCACGCAAGTCCGTGGGTGGCTTTACGTCTATAGCATTCGATGAGTCGCAACCTGTGATACAGATGGATTTTGACGGTAAACCCATGCTCTACGAGAGTTGCAAAGTGTACTTCCACGTAATCTACGTGATGATCCCCAACCCTGGGACCGTGCTAGAGCATCTCAATGATGCGGCGCGCTCGACGTGCCGGGAACAGGGCACGGATTGTCAGTTCCCGAGCTGGATACTGCTTTGAAAGTGCTCGCAAAGCAGGTGCGTCCGTTGGCTCTAGCCGCACCGCACAGTGTAAGGACAGTCATTTCGGTACGATAAGGACCATGGCGAAACGCGATCCTGTTTACACCATTTCTGGCAAGAAGGAATTGCGGGCGCTCGCTTCATCGGCGCGCCAAGAGATTATCGACGTCTTAGCGCAAATGGGAACGGTGTCTGTGCCTGAGCTTGCTCAGGCGCTGGGTAGGCCGGCAGACACCCTGTACTATCACTTGCGTATACTCCAAAAGTCAGGTCTGGTTGAACTCGTCGGATCACGTTTAAAGGACGGCAGAACAGAGGCGCTCTACCATGCTCGAAATCTGAATATCGACTACGACACCTCCCGGCGCACGAATGAGAAAGAACTCGTCGCTGTCTCTAGATCCATGCTCCGACTCGGCATTCGGGATTTTACAGATGCGATTCGCGATCAAGACATCGTCGTGGGAGGTCCCCAGCGTGAGCTCTGGTCCGCCCGAAAGACCGGAAGACTCACCCAGAAGGACTTGGCGCGTGTGAACCGGCTCATTCAAGAACTGCTTGACTCAGCCTCGCCTGGCTCGGAGGAAGGGCAGCTATATGGTATTACGGTTCTACTAACTCCGGTGAATCGTCTCCGTCGAGGCCCGGAGGCTGGGGTACGGCGGAGAACGAGAAAGCTCCGCTAACAATCCTCCCAGTCACAGAAGCTTCATGCTGCGGGCTTGCATGCCGCGTGTGCGCACAACCATTTTGCCACTTGGTCGCTCAGATCTTCGGCATAGGGTCCGTCCTTATGTTGTTCGACTCGCTGCTCGTAGGCACGTTGTGGTGTTCCCATGATTTCGAGGTGATGATCCATCCCTTGAATCAGCGTGAGCGTGGCGGAGTTTGGGTTTGCTCTATTCACGATGTCTACGATGCGTTGATGCTCGGTCTCCGCGGTCACAAAATCGGCCGTCCCGTAGACGGCTAGGACCGGCACCCTGACCTGAGTCCAGGGTTCAGCGACGTTGAGTAGCATTACCTCTTGCATGTATGGTGCGGCGACTGGATACGAGTTTCGCTTTTTGCACTCGGGCATTGAGGTCTCGATGGACTCTTCAGACTGATGCTCGATGAGAAGACGGTGCATGCAAACTTCCTTCGACCGAAGCAGATCGTCTGTTTGCGCTGGCGAGTCGCCGCCCAGGACGGACTGCCGGCGCAGATTGGCCAATTCATACTCGAACCAGTTGATGCCAACCGCTTCTGCAACGACGATGCCCGCCACGGAGTCCTTCACCGCCAGCCGAGGGGCGATGAGTGTCCCAATGCTGTGACCGAAAAGAAATACTTTGTCAGGATCGACATGGGCCGTCTTCTCCAAAGCAGCGAGCCCCGCCACGTACATCTCCGTTTCAGAATCGAAGTCTGTTTCAAAACACGGGGTGCCTTGGCTGTCGCCGATTCCGGACTTCTCAATCCGCATGACAATTAGGCCGGCTTTACTCAAATCGCGGGCAAACCTCCTGTACGGGTCATTGCGATCGGCCGGATTGTCTACGGAATAACATCCGATCCCTCCGATCAGCAAAACGGCGGGCAGTCGCCCACTTGCTCCTTTCGGCATGGAGATCAAGGTTCGACGTAGCGACCCCCCAACCGAAATTGCAGAATAAATCGTGTCAACCCGAGGATCAGACTCCTCTGCGACCGGTTCTAATGTGACCTCCAACTGCTGGCGCACATCGGCTCGCAGGATGGCGATGGTGAGCGGTGTCGCTGCCAAAGCGGATCTCAGCGTCTGTAGGAAGTCCGCAGAATTCGAGATCGCGCGTGTTCCCATCGCGATGATCACGTCTCCAACCCGCAGCCCTGCCTGTGCTGCGGGCGATCCTGCAACAACTGTGGAAACCCGAATTCCCTGAGGATCAGGATTGACCGCAGCCCCGAACGAGTTGCGTCTCGGGAGTTCCTGAGCGCTACCGGCACACGTGAAAAGCAAAATCAAGCAAATCCAACATCGACGCATATCGACTCTCCGGTCACACCAACGACTTCAACTGCAGGATCTTCTTGAGCTTGACGTTGCCGCGCTTGATCGCAAGCGTAATGCGTGTTCCGTCCGGCTGTTTCGCCCATTGGTCGCGCAGATCGGCCAAACGTATCTGGGAAACCGAACGGCCATCGATGCTGCGGATGCTGTCGTTAACCTCGAGGCCGGCTCCTTCGGCGGCTCCTCCAGCCACGATGTCAATCACGGTGAAAGCATGGAAACTTTGAATGACCCACATGCCTGAGCGGTCAAATTCGGTTCTCCTGCCGAATGATCTAGACCTTCGGAAGTAGACGACCTGCCGTACAGGATCGAAGGTGAGTGTGAACTGTCGCAGAATGTCGGCGCCAATAAGTCCTGCTGTATCTGTCCGGCTGAGCAGACCTGACCGTTGGGTCGAAAGCCTGACGACCGGCTGCTCAATTTTCGCGTTCGCGAGATCAAACTCTTGAGCCCGACCAAGCTTGCCATGTATCGCTCCGCCGAAGCCCCAGCCAGTAATCATGTCCGGCCCTTCCTGAAACAGAGGAATTAAATGGCTCACTTCAGCGAACCACCCATTCACCAGCAAGGACGATCGAGCGCCCAGATCGACGCCGAATAGTCCGTCATGACCGTCGAGACTGGCTTTCACGAGCGGCACGTCGCGCACCCGCGTGAATGGAACAGGGGTGTCGGAAGAACCAGGACGAAAGGTTCCCGGCGTGAAAAGCAAGAGGAGATGGCGGTCATAGTCCACCTGCACTGTGTACCGGTCGAATACGGGCCGGCCTAAAATGCCATCGATTTCTACGGTGCCAAACACGGGGGGCATATCGACCATTGACATCACATCAAAATCAATGTCGGACAGACCCGACGAGCCGAGTTGGATGGCTCGGATCGTGGCGACTGAAACACCGAACGTTTTATTTCCTGTGCCGCTCTCCAAATGGGGCTTCGACAGCGATAAGCGAAGTCTTTCGGCCACAACTTGGGAGAGGACTGCTGAAGCCCCTGAATCCAAGATCATTCGAAATGGCCCACGGCCATCCAATCTAGTTTCGATGAGGATTCGCCCGTCAACAATCGAAAACGGAATGATTGCCACTGGTGATTCCTGGCCAGATGCTTGCAGCGGTTGCTGATTGGGTGCCGACACAGCCGGCCTACCTGAGACGGACAACAGCCCGACAGCCACCATGATGAGCATCCGTCTCTCGGTTCGACATTTATTCACAAGACAGCAACGCCTCTTCTTTTTCTACAGTGTAAGTATATCTTTTCTTACACTAAAGCTGCTATTTTATTTGTGAGGCTCGAATATGCGCAGCGCCCTCTTGCCTCTGGGATCAGATCTTGGCCAAACTGCAACAGAGCCGAAGAAGTATAGCTTTCGTCCCTAGGAAGGCCGCGCGTTTAAATCCGACGCTCGCGATCAACCCGCCGACCGAACCTTTGGCCTTCAGAACGCGATTCTCACCGGAACTTCCCGTAGATACATCATTCGGGATTTTGGGTACTCTGTCCGTTATCCTTCACTTGGTAGACGCTGCTTCGGCAAGTGAGGACGTGCATTGCGTCTGCGAAAGCAGCCTGTGAGGAAGACGGCGCAACTCCCGTCGGGCTTATAGCTGCCATCGGAAAGTAAAGGAGCCAAATGTCTACCGATCGCCATCATCCAGCCCGCATCTTGCCATCAATCTGTCTTCTCCTGATGGGTGCCACATGCGCTTCTGGCCAAACCCAGAGGAGTCGGCACGACGATCGAGACAACTATCTGAAGCCTCATGTCAAAGCGGGAGACGTTCTAAGCGACATTACCTATCGAGTCATTTCGCTTCAAACTCCGGGTTATGAAGACAGCGTTTACCAGATTCCCGCGACAGGGACCTTTACCTTTGCCGAAGACTCAGTTCCGGATGCTATTTCTTGGCGAATCTCCGCCAGATATGACGGGAAGACGAGCATCAAGGATGAGGCGGGAGAGTTCCGCGATGCAGGCAAGACAGAGTGCTTCAAGGGTCAGTGCAACCTCACTACTGACGCTAGCGGCCCCTTCTTCAACCCGACCTTCTGGGGCGAACCGAAAGGGCCACTGAAACCCGGTATGCACTGGACGGTGAACCTACAGCAGCCTTGGGAACTGGGACCTCCAGGCCAACAGACTGTCACCGTAATCTCGGTGGACCCGGCCAACGGTATCGTAATCCTCAAGAGGGAGGGCTCAGGGGTCGGTTCTTTTGAGGGTAAGAACGACGTGGCTATGTTGAAGCGAGACGGGAAGCAGTATCGGGTCGCCGTCAAATACGGAGATGCCCATTGGGTTGGACAGGCTGTTTTCCAGCATGGAGTTGCCATCAGTGATGAACTGCTCTGCAACATGTCTGTTGAGCTATCTTCACCGGAGGTCGGCACAATCAAAGCTCAGGAACGGCAATACATGTCGCTATTGCAGCATCCGGGCCCAATCGCGAATTGAAGTCCAGAGACGGAACTTCTTGTCTTTATCTGACATCGTCTCTGCTGAAGAGGATAATCGCCGGCCTCGAAAACAATTAGAATTCCACGTCTTTGACCTGCAGGGGAAGCAAGTGGAAGTCATTCTGGAAGAACAGGCTTCCATTGCTTCAACCAAAACCACTCGGGAGCACGTAATCATGAGATTCACCCGACTCATTCTCCTCAGCCTCACTCTCGCCATAGCGAATATCGCCGCACCCTCACTCGCGCAATCTTCCTCCGTGCCCAGCATCATTCAAGCCTGGCGTCACGCCGTCGGCACATCACCCCACCAAGGCACACTGCATCAGCGCTTCACCGGCAAAGAAGAAGACATCCCCGTCACTGTTGACCAGTGGATTACCCCATCGGGCATCCTGCGCCGTGATACTGTACGCGAGTTCGACAGCAACGAGCTTCTCGTCACACCCGCCATCGCGCAGAGCCGCGACTGGAACGGCTTCGTTCGCTACCTTGATGGCATCGAACTTGCGCGCCTCCGTTCAGAGGCCTTTATCGCTGCTGTTATTGCCTTCGGTCCACCCGCAGCCATGGATCAAGCGACGCTCACCTCAACCTCGGAGCCTCACAGCGTTGCGTTCCTCTTCACGCCGTCTCACGGCAGCAGCATCAAGTGGATCATCGATCAAAACACCTCGCTCCCGATCCAGACTGCCATCCGCGGCGCCGAGGCTGAGGAGATCACCGCATACAGCGACTGGCAGCGTTCAGGCGGCGTCTTCACACCTCAGCACATTGTCATCAAAGAGAAGGACAAGCCTGACTCTGACTATCGCGTCGCTGCACCGGCGCAGCTTCAATCTGATGCTGGAGGCACCTTCGCCCCGCTCAAACAGAACAGCACCGATGTCATTATGTCCGCGTCGAGCCTCAAGCTTCCCTTCACCATGGAGGCCAACCACATCATCCTCCAGGTGCAAGTCAACAGCCATGCGCCCATCGGCTTCCTCGTGGACACTGGCGATTGCTGCGAGACCATCAATACCCCGCGCGCCGCCGCCTTCGGCCTTTCCAGCTACGGCTCAACCGCCAGCTACGGAGGTGGCAACCTTGCGCAGTTCAGTTATGCGTCCGGCGCGACCTTCACCTTTCCCGGCATGGAGCTTCACAATCAGCACGTCGATATGCTCGATCAGACTGGCCTCGAGAAAGCCCTTGGCGTTCCGCTCGGCGGCCTCCTCGGTTACGACTTCCTCAGCCGCTTCGTCGTCGAAATCGACTATGACGCCAAAATCATGACCCTCCACAAGCCCTCGTCCTGGCATTACACCGGCCACGGCGTCATAGTTCCGATCACCTTCGACGGCGGCATCCCTTATTTCGAAGCGCAAATATCCGTACCCACCCAACCCGCAATCCTCGCCCACATGTGCATGGACTTCGGCGCCGCAGACACTATGACCTTCAACTCGCCCTTCGTGCAGAAGCACAATCTCGTGGATCTCGCCGGCACCGACACTCGTGCCAACAAACCTGCCGGCCTTGAAAAACAATTCTTCGCCCAGACCAACATGCGCGGCCACATCGACGTGTTTCGCGTCGGCGGCTTGGTCGCCGAGAGCATTCCCGTCAGCCTCTCTGCCAATACTTCCGGCGCATATAGCGACGACATCTTCGACGGAACGGTCGGTGAAGGCATCTACACCCGGTATCACGTATTCCTCGATTACCCGCGTCATCGCGCCATCTTCGAACCCACGGCCAAGACCTCGAACCCATTTCCTGAGCGTAAGACCTTTGGCCTCAGCATCATCGCCAACGGCGACGACCTCCATACCTTTCTCGTCACCGGAATTCGTGCCGGCTCACCTGCGGAGAAAGACGGATTCCTTAAAGGCGACATCATCTCCGGACTGGACGACAAACCTGCCACAGCCTTCACCCTCGCTCAGCTTCGCGACACCCTTCTCCGCGAGGGCGAAACCCACGACTTCAATATCCTTCGCGCCGGCCACCAGACCTCCATCTGCACAACGGTCGTCGTCGTCTCCATCGACCAGAAACCCTCCTAGGCTGGAAGCCCAGTCTGCCGTGGGGACACAATCGCGCCGCTTTGACGCAATATTTCAAATAGCGATACAAACCCATAAACCAAGTGAGCATAAAGACTATGTGGAAGATAATCGTATGTTTGTTGTTTCTATGTATTGCACCCGAGATGCTAGCGGGAACGAGGTCTTCAAAGCCGACAACGATCAGGCTCGAACCATACCTCGGATCAGAGTTGACGATGCACGCTGAAGTCAATGGACATCCTGGACTGTTTCTTTTCGATACGGGAGAGGGCGGTTCAACCATTAGTTCAGAATTCGCGAAGACCATCGGGTGCGTACCGTGGGGAAGAACTACAGGTTTTCGCATGAGCGGAGAAAGGCTAGACTTCCAACGCTGTGACTACATTCAGTTCAAAACAGCTGGAGAGACGTTGACGGCACCGATCGCTGGGGTCTTCGACATTATGACTCTCCTGCCGGCTGACGCGCCGCATCTGGACGGCTCGCTTGGCCTAGACATTCTTGCCGGTCGCGCTATTACATTCGATGAATCGAGCGGATTGCTCATCATAGAGAACGCAGCCAGTCTTAAAAAACGAATACGAAACGCCAAAGAGATTCCTATCCGTCTGGTACGCGATGTCGAAGGTGTTGCGCTCGCCGTCGATGCAGGAGTTCCGACGCCGCTTGGTATGGCGTGGATGGAATTGGATTCAGGGAACGGCGGGACTTTTGTGATAGCCAACCATCTGGCCAGTTTGTTTCATCTGGACCCAGACAAGAAAGAACCGCAACCAGTTAAGTTCGAGTTGGCAGGCGGTATTCCCGTCGAAGGGACAGCCAGAACTCGAGACTTGATTATGGATGGCAATATCGCATCACAGTTTTTCAAGAAATGGGTCCTGACTATTGATCTAGCGTCCGGACGTGCTTGGCTTGCGCCACATTCGGCCGTTTAGCATTTTGGACGATCGACCACGGGCCTCTGGAAGCGGTATCCCACTCTATTACGAGGAGTTCAAATGCGTACTTTAAGATTTGCCCTGTTTACCGTCATGCTGCTCTTCCTGCCCCTCGGTGTCCGCGCGCAATATGCCGAACGGGCCGCGTCTACCGAGATCAAGGCTGTCATGCAGAAGTCCGCCGAGGACTGGAACCGCGGCGACCTGAACGCCTTTGCCGCCTGCTACAAGAACTCGCCCGATATTCTGTTGATTGGCACGACGATCAGCCGCGGCTATGACAGCATGCTCCAGACCTACCGCACGTATTACGGGACGAAGGACAAGATGGGCGTGTTGAGCTACTCCGAATTCGAGGTGCAGTCGCTTGATGCAAAGTTTGCCACCGCCACCGGGCATTTTCACCTGGAGCGTACGAGTGCGGGCGGCGGAAGTGCCGATGGCTTTTACCTGCTCGTCTTTGAGAAGACGCCGCAGGGGTGGAAGATCATCCGCGACGACTCCACCGTGATCCGGCCCGCGCCGGCGAAGTGATCGTGCCGGCGCGCCAGATGTAGTAAGAAACGCAACTCCCCCGTGCTCTTTATGGAATGCCTGCCTTCACCAACTCAGGAGTACAACATGAAGAAATTTGCCTGTCCCATCGTTCTTTCCGGATGCCTGCTACCCATGCCTTTAGATGCGCTAGCATCGGACACGGCGGTGATCTCTGCCCATTATGGTCGCAAGCTCGATGGGATATTTGGTTACAGTTGCTTGTCCGACAAAATCGTGCTGATTGACTATCCCCACCAGACTTTGGGCATCCTCGACCATACGAACGACGCGGCACCGATGGTTGAAGTATATTCTTTCCCTGCCGCGCGAGCGCTTCAGTTGTCGACTGCGGAGATGGTATGAGAGAGAAGACTGACTGCACTGGCGGAATGGCGATATCAGTCCATTTCGTCGGAAAAAATGCGCTGCCTTCAGCCGCGTCGGGCAGACCTCGGGGGCGGAGCATAGCTCGAGCGCAGCAGCTGCGGATCTTCGCGCCGCTGGCAACGCTCATTTTTGCCGCGACCGCCTTGGCGCAGGACACAAGTAAGGCCCCAGCCGCGAGGCCGCCTGAGGTGCAATCGTCTCAGCCGTCGCCTGTGCGTGTGGTCGACCTGAAGGCGCCCGACGGCACGATTCTCAAGGCGAGCTATTTTGCCGCAGCCAAACCGGGTCCAGGTGTGTTGTTGCTGCATCAGGGCAACCGGACGCGCCATTCGTGGGATGATCTCGCTGAGCAGCTAGCGGCGGCCGGAATCAACACGCTTAGCCTCGATATGCGCGGATATGGCGAAAGCGGAGGCAAGCATCAAAACTGGCCGCGCGAGGACACACCTGTAAAGCAGATCTGGGCGGATGACATTGATGCAGCGTGGAAATATCTGACTTCGCAACAGGGAGTCAATGGAGACGTCATCGGCCTGGGAGGGGCCGGTTTACTCGGTGTCGATAACTCGGTCTTAACGGCGTGCCGACATTCCACCGCGGTTAAATCGCTGGTGTTGCTTTCCGGAGAAACCTTTTTGCGTGGCCAGCAATTCCTGCGGCAGGCATCGCAGCTGCCCGGGCTGTTCGTGGTGGCCGATGAGGATGAAGACCCGCCCACGGAAGAAGTGATGGAATGGATCTACGGCATCAGCTCCAGCCCAGACAAGCGGTTAGTACATTACGCGGGTAAAAAGGCTCCCTGGAAAGGCTTTGAAGACACCGGAGCTAACGCCGGCGGAAGCCACGGAACCGACTTGTTCAAAACTCATCCTGAGCTGCACGGCATCATCGTCGATTGGTTTGTGACTACCCTGATCAAGACACCAGGCCACGCTCCAGTGGAGCCTTTGGCATCTGCGTCAATCCTCGACCAAATCGAGCTGCCCGGCGGCGTGGCTCAGGTCGCGCAGCTACTGACGAAAGCCCGACAAAAAGATCCCAAAGCGCAGTTGTTTCCAGAAGTGGTCGTTACCATCATGGGCTACAACCATATCGCCGCGGGCGAAATCAAGTTAGGGGTCGAAATCATGAAGCTGGTCGTCAACGCCTATCCGGACTCGGCCGACGCATACGGTAGTCTTTCCGATGCGTACTTGGCGGACGGAGAGAAAGATTTGGCACGGCAGAATGCCGAAAGAGCATTGGCCCTTCTGGATTCTCATGCAGCGCCGGCGTCGTCGTGGTCCGATACCGAGGAGCGCCGCAAACTCATTCGCGACGGCGCGCAAGACAATCTCAAGCAGCTCGGTACGCCCGTTGATCATTGATAGGGGCGTGTAGCCTCGCGTGGGCCTGTCGTTCGCTACTTATTACCAATCCAAAGGAGAACTTTTACGATGAACCGGTCTTCGCTTGCGCTAGTTATGCTCACGCTGTTTGCCGTCGTCGGAACGAGCCTTTACGGTCGGGATTCGCAACAGCAGCCGCCGGCTGTGCGTATGGTCGATCTCAGGGCGGCTGACGGCACCGTCCTGAAGGCCACCTACTTCGCCGCAGGCAAAGCGGGTCCAGGTGTGTTGCTGCTGCATCAGATCAACCGGACCCGAAAAGCCTGGGACGATGTGGCCGTGCAACTGGCGGCGGCTGGAATCAACACACTCACCCTCGATATGCGCGGATTTGGTGAAAGCGGCGGCTCACCTTGTGCGGTCTCGCACCCGAGTCCCGCGTGCGACCAAATGCCCGGCGACCTTGACGCGGCACTTCACTATTTGGCTTTACAGCCGGGTGTTGAGCCCGATGTCATCGGCGTGGGAGGGGCCGGATTACTCGGGGTCGACAATTCCGTGCTGACAGCGCGCAGACGTTCCGTGCAAATAAAGTCCCTGGTTCTGCTATCGGGGGAAACCTTCCAGCCTGGCGTCGAATTTCTGCGGCAGACGCCGCAACTGCCCGGGCTGTTCGTTGTGGCCGACGATGACGAATACCCTCCCACGGTAGAGGCGATGGAATTGCTCTACATCTCCTCCTCCAACCCAAGCAAGAAGTTCGTACACTACTCTGCGTCGCACGACGCACCCTGGCTTTGGTATGAGCCCCGCGACGTCGGCAAAGTTCCCGCCGGGGGCGGCCATGGAACCGACATGTTCAAGACTCATCGGGAACTGCCCGGCATTATCGTGGATTGGTTTGTAACCACTTTGATTAAGACACCGGGGCACGCGCCGGCCGATACAGTGGCATCTGCGTCGATCATCGATCAGATCCAGAGGCCCGGCGGACCCGCCCAGGTCGCGCAGCAACTGACGGAAGCCCGGCAGAAAGATCCCACGGTGCAGTTGTTCCCGGAAATTACCGTCAGCATCATAGGACAAGACCATATGCGCGTCGGCGAGTCGAAGTTAGCGGTCGAGGTCTTGAAGCTCGATGTCGTGGCTTATCCAGACTCGGCCGACGCACACGAAACCGTGGCTGAAGCGTATTGGCGAGATGGACAGACGGTTCTGGCACGACAGCATGCTGAAAAAGCATTAGCCCTGCTGGATTCTCATAGTGCACCCGCATCGTCATGGACCGATACCGAACCGTACCGCGCCGAGATTCGTCGCGGAGCGCAGAATGTGCTCCAAAAGGTAAGTGCGGCGCAAGTGACCGCGCCCGCTGCGGCGATTTCGGGGCACGTACCGGGCACCGTGTTCCGCGACTGCCCGGATTGCCCCGAGATGACGGTGGTCCCGACGGGCAATCTCACTATGGGCTCTTCGGCGTCGGAGAAGTCCTGGGCGGCCAGCCACGGCGCCAAGGCGGAATGGGTTTCTGACGAATCGCCGCAACACCTGGTGTCCCTGCGATCTTTCGCAATAGGCAAGTACGATGTTACGCGAGGCGAGTATGCGGTGTTCGTCCGTGAGACAGGTTATCCCCCCGGGGATGGATGCGGTCATGACGGCGGACAATGGCACAAGCAAGCGGGTGTGAACTGGCAGAATCCCGGCTTCAGTCAGACCGACCGTGACCCGGTAGTGTGCGTCAGTTGGAAGGATGCACGTGCTTATGTTTCCTGGCTGCATGGTAAGGTGCGCGGATCGCGGCCGGATTCGGCAGTTGGAGCTTATCGGCTCCCCAGCGAATCGGAATGGGAGTATGCGGCGCGAGGGGGCACAACGACGCGATTTTGGTGGGGTGACGACGATGCCTTCGCAGCAGACCATGCCTGGTTCGAAGGCAATTCAAACGGACAGACTCACGCAGTGGGATTCAAGCCCGCAAATCCCTTCGGGCTGTTTGACATGGTAGGCAATGTCTGGCAGTGGACGGAGGATTGCTATGCCGATAGCTATGCCGATGCGCCGACGGATGGGATGGCAAGCGAAATTGAAGATGCCTGCTACCGCGTTGACCGGGGAAGTTCCTGGTTTTATCCGACTTGGATGCTGCGCCCCGCCGTCCGCGAAAGAAACCCCGCAGAGTACCGCGACATGATGATGGGTTTTCGCGTGGCTAGGACTCTTCAGTGAAAAAGCGTTGGGATGCTTTGCCGGTATTTGTTTTTCGCTTCTTTTGACTCATTAAGAGGCGGTCAAACGACATATCGAAGCAAGGGAGCGAGAGCGCAGGAAATCGCTGACGACGTAGTCGCTTCTGAACAGCAAGTGCTTCTTCTTCAGGCTGACATCACTGATCCCGATGACGTTACAGTGATGTTCGCACGGATAAAAGCGGTGTGGAAGAAGCTCGATTTCCTCATCCTGAATGCAAAGTGGGGGCCTCAAACAAGGTAAAGCGGCTGACTATGCGATGCGACTGAACCTTACTGCACAGATAAATTTGGTCAACAGTGCGCTGCCGCTAATGAGCGTTGGAGGAAGAATTGTTTTTGTAACCAGCCATCTTGCGCACTTTTATGGAACCGGATCATCTTCGCCGCTGGCACTCCACGCCGACGCGCCAATTTACATCCCAGTTGCCAAGATTAGGATTCCAGCAGCGACCGTAACTTGTGAGCGTATCTGCGGCTCGACGTGACCACCGTTCCTTCTGCCAGTACGATGTCGTAAACCCCATCGAACATCGGACGAATCTCGCTGATGCAGGCACCGTTCACGATTGCCGATTTCCGCACGCGGATGAAGTGGTGTGGCGCCAGCTTCTCTTCCAGGTGTGCCAGGGTTTCCCGCAACAGGTGACTGTCGCTGGCGGTGTGTATGCAGGCATAGTTTCCCGTGGCTTCGATCCACAAAACGTTGGAAACGGGAACAAAGAAAATCCGCTTCTTGTCCTTCACCACAAAGCGTTCCAACGGGCGGAGACTACGGAGGGATTGGAGCAGTGGTTCGAGATCTCGATTTGTTTCCCTGCGCTGTTCGAGAACCTGGCGTGCGTGAGCCAGGGCCTTGGCAAATCGCTCCTTATCATACGGTTTCAAGAGATAGTCAACAGCGTGCACTTCGAATGCACGGATGGCGTGCACATCGTGAGCCGTGACGAAGACATAAACGGGAGCGGGGCCGGTCGAAGGCCCCACATTTTCGATGACTCCAAAACCATCCAGATCAGGCATCTGGACATCGAGAAAAACGATGTCGGGATGAAGTTCATTGATCTGCTCTATCGCACTTATTCCGGTCGCCGCCTCGCCTACAACTTCAATGCCGTCGTGTTCGGCCAGATAGCGACGGATACCGCGGCGGGCGATCGGTTCGTCATCGACGATGAGGACTCGCGTCTTCATGGGAACTCCTCAGTGGAATGGTGATGATGGCCTCACAGCCTCGACCGTTGCCCCCGGTAAGTTCCAGCGACGACTCGTCCCCGTAGAGCTGTTTCAAGCGTGACTGGATATTGGTGAGTCCAACGCCGAATCGCAGGCGCGATG
>Ga0302219_10000555_pt1 | contig 16474 bp, 16 predicted proteins | sample II_Palsa_E1_2_FD_194569 | JGI IMG/M metagenome (GOLD analysis project Ga0302219, IMG submission 194569) | Peat permafrost microbial communities from Stordalen Mire near Abisko, Sweden - II_Palsa_E1_2 | ecosystem: Environmental > Terrestrial > Soil > Palsa > Peat permafrost | place: Sweden...
CCGTGTACGTCTCGTCTCCGGGTCCGGGGATAAGGAAGGGTGTACTCTGTCCATCCGTCGTTCGGAAGATCGCTACGAAGTCGGCCTGCGGATCAATCATAGATGGGTCGAGTCCTGCACCCGGAGCGAACGTCACACCCGCGAAACCGATGTGGTTGCCCGTGGCCGCTGACAGCGGTCCAGCATTTGATACCGTGTTGTCCAGCGTGTTGACAAGTGCGATAGCGTACTGCCAGCCGCCATTGAAGGTGCTTAGCGACCCCGGAGGCGGTGACGAAGACGGCCCTTGATTGATCCAGATGAGAGGAGGATTATCAAGCGTCAAGCCGTTGAGTGCCGCATTGAATGTCGGTGCTGTCGTCCCGGTGATGCCCGCACGGAAAGGAGCTTCTGTGTTGCTGGCCGGATCGATGATGGTTGTGTCTGGAAGCGTATAGTTCGTCTTCGCTGTCCAAACGAAGTCTGTGACTGGCCCGATGTTGCTCCATGTGAACTGACCCGAGGATTCAACCACGGTAGCATACGCGGGCGCGAACGCCGTGCTGAATGCTGGCCATGCGGGTTCGTTCGTGCCGCTCGTCGGGGTGCCGAAGGGTATAGGGTTGCCGTTGCACGTGACCTGAAGCTGCATACCTGAGTGGAACCAGTATGCGTAATCGATCTCAAAGCCATAGGTGCCCGCGCTAGGGAAGTTGACCACAAAGTTATTCGTGGAGAACCCACCCGCCTCGAAGCGGTTGTTATTACCGCCGAACACAGGATAGCCCATGTTCAAGGTCACTGTCTGGTTAGGGATGATCGGGTTGACATTCGTGCCTGATATAAGCGCAGCGCCGCCGCCGATGCCCCAGAGAATGCCATCGTGTGATGTGATCTGGAAAGCGTACTGTCCTGCAACAGGAACGTTGAAGGTGCCAAGGATGATGGACTGGAAGTCATGCTGGATCGATGGGAAAGGAACCTGAGTCCCTGTCGTCTCGCCCGCGCCGTTCAAGTTGTTCCACTGCTCCTGCGCTCCCGAACCTGTCGGGATGCCGGTCATCGACAAGCTTTCCAACGAGGTTGAGCTGGCGATGGCGCTGCCAGTGGTCACGGGGTTGTAGAGCTGAATCGTACCGGAGATAGACCCCGCGTTGTACAAGTACTGCGAGACATTACCACTGTTGATGTTTACGGTCTGCCCAGTCGAAAGTTGAAACAGGCTGTTCGTGCCCGCTGCGTTACCGATGACAAAGTGCCCGTCAGCGTACGCGGTGTGAGCTTCCCATACTAGGGAGGCTGCGGTCTGAATCATAGTCCAGACTGCGGTACCATCCGTGGTCGTGCTCCCAACACTGGTTGCCCATGTCGGAGTTGCCGTACCAGACATACCGACTGTGGATACCTGCTGAAGATTACCGTTGGTGTCGATGATTACGCCAGCAAGAGAGTACGAGGTGTTGGCTGTCCACGCTACTCGTGACGATCCAACCACGGGTGTAAGCGTGCCCGTAGGAGCAACAATTCCCCAATTCTCAAGAGGGTTGCCACGATTAGTCCAGACAGTAGTACCATCGGTTGTGAGACCTCCCTGAAAGTTGTTTCCCTCAGCCGGTACCTGCGGGTTCCATGTGGGCGCGGTGCCCCCGGAGATGCCTGCGGTCGTGAGCTGCTGAATGTTGCCATTAGGGTCGATGAGGAAGGTAGTGTCGAGCGGGGTGCCGTTGCCGGTCCAGTTCGTGTCGGCTGCCCACACTACGAGAGTCTGAAGCCATTTCTTCTGATCGATACCGTTGCCGAAGTAGAGCGTATTCCCTACGCTCTGCATGTACGACTGTCCCGCGTTAGAGCTGGTCTTCGTCCATACAAGGGTCTTTACCCCTTGATACAAAGAGTAGAGAGCCGAGGTCTGATCGACCATAATCTTGATCTGCTCATCGGTCTGGCTGAAGAGACGGAAGTTATAAAAACTGTCTACGTCATTCCATCCGTTGTTATCGTAGACAGAGTTGCCATAGCGACGGGCTAGGGTAAGCTTGTTAGTTACCTCTACGTTGACACCCGCTATCAGAGCGTCACCATTGGCACCGTAGAACTTCTCTACGATACGAGTGGTCGCTGCATCACGCAGAGGACTTCGGTTCGTCCAGATACCGCTGCTCCATCTTCCAGTATATATAGGCGCGAATCTTACCTGCTTCTGTGGTTGCGCTCCTGCCAATCCGAGTAGGTTGGGCATTGTTACTCCTTGTCTTCTATTTGGGATTGTGCCCACTTACCCATAAGAACTAGCTCTTCCATAGAGGCGTCATTCTTCATGGCATTAGCCCGCATTGATACGACCTGAACATTGCCCTTTACATAGCCTAGCTCTGGTCGTATCTTATCCAAGCTTGGAGAATTAGGAGAACTGACTCCAACACCGCCTATCAGCGGGATTCCAAGAATAGGACAAAACTCTGGGATGACAATATCTTCCCTGTCGAGAGTGAACGGTATACCCTTGGACTTAGCGCGGCCTTTTACGTACTGCCACATCCATCGCTCAGGGTGAGCCTTTCTCCATCTACGCTGGGCAGGGCCATGTACGTCTGGGTTGTAGCCTTTATGCGCGTTTGATTCACATTCTATACACGCCGAACGTTTACCATCACTGCTCCCCGGCCTGTCGTAGAACTTGTCCAGTTCCTTTGGCTTTTTGCATTTCGAGCAGACCTTCATGGTTTCCTTTAGACGGCATAGAGAGCTATCTTGTACGACGTGCCGTTGATGAGCACTGGCAAGAACGCCACTGGGTTAGCGGGCAGCGTCTCAGCTCCACCTGTTGCTGTGGTAGCGAGTGTGGTCCCTGCAATGACGAGCTGCGCTGGTGGTAGCACTGCTATCTGCTGCGGCACCCAAGTCCCGATGTTGAATGGGGACGGCGTGCTTATGACTTGCTGTGGGTTCGGTCCCCACACGCGCTGGCCGTCCGCGTTGTAGGCCGTCACGTTATAGTACGTGTTGGCGGGAAGGAGCACGTCGTTCGGCCATACCTCAGACCCCGCGACAACGTTGCCGCTGCCGTCGAGGTCCACCGTCACCCTGTAACCGGACACGACTTGTGTGGTGTCGTTGACCTGTGCGTCTTGGCTCAACTCAAAGATGAGTGAGCCGCCCGCGAGAGCGTTGCCCAAGGCATCCTGAAAAGCTCCGCCTGTGATTTCGTTGAGTGATGCCATGTCGCTCCTTATACTGCGTAGTACGGAATCTTCACCGTGGTGCCATTGATCGTTGTCTCCCAGAACCCAAGCGGGTTGGCGGGAAGCGTCTCACTACCTGCGGTGGCAGTTGTCGCTGTGACAGCAGAGTCAAGGTTCAAGTTTGGTACGTGGAACTCAGCATCGCCGGGGGAACCATTGTGAAGCAGTGTGAGCTGCGTGGTCGGTGACGTGCCTGTGCCGATGGTGCATGTCCAGTTCCAGTTGTCGGACTGCGATGCACTGCCGTCCCAATACTGGTTGGCGTGTCGGAACTCAGGGGCCGCCATGTTGCCGCTAGTGCTGGTTGCACTCACTGCGGTTAGCACTGAGGTGCCTAGCGAGGAGAACCCCGCATCAAATTGTGTCCCACCTTGGACCACAAGGGACGCGCCTTGGATGTTTCCTTGAACGCTAATGTTCGGCACTTGAAACTCAAATCCTGAGCCGGATGCATTCGTATGCGTAAGGATCAGAGTTGAGGTGGGATTCGCACCCGTCCCAAGATTTACGGCGAACTGCCAGTCGTCCGGCACACTCGCTGAGCCGTTCCAGTAATTGCTCTGGAAGATCAGAGGAGCAGCGTTCTGGTTGTTGCTGCCCGTCGCTGTGTTGCTGCTATAGAGGAACGCCTGATTGGAAGCAAATAGGCTTCCACAACTTACGTTACCGTTGAAGTCACCATTATTGCCGTTGAAGTCAAGGGCAAAAACATCAGTGGCGTACTGAACGATAGCTGTGCCAGTTGAACCTGTGTGACTAAAGAACAGAGTGCTGGTCGGGTCGGTTCCCGTACCCGGCTGAACCTGTACAGACCAAGTGTCTGGCGCTGATGCAGTGCCATTCCAATATGCACCCGTCAGTCCAAGCACAGGTGAGTTCTGGTTGTCGCTGCTCGTCGCCGCCGATGCCGTGGAGATTGAAACGTCGGAAGCAGAAGTCCATCCGTCTTCAAACGTCTGGGTGGCTGTCCAGTTATTATCAACGTTGAGCAATGCAACGTTGGCTAGGATGTTGACCCATGTGCCGGTCGAGAATACCTGTAGGGTACTCGTCGCCGTATCCCATACGGTCCACCCGGCGTTGGGAAGGAAAAACTCCCACCCCGGCACCTTGGTGTTATTTCCGCTCTGGGTTATCTCTGTAGACCATACCGCAATCGCGTTGTGTTGGCCCGTCCACGCGCCCGAGGGGGTTCCCTTGAGTAAATAGGCATCCCCGTTCGACGGAGAGCTTGGCGGGGCTGTGGTGGTCGTGTTGATGACTGCTCCCAGAAGGAGGGCATCGATAGCACGAAGGAAGGGTCGGAACTGGTCGTAGTACGCTTCCCCGATGTCCGCGTTGATAAGCAAGCCCAGACGAGGGCCAAGATCGACTGCCATTGAAACTCCTTAGGATGCAAACTCACTGCCGAAGGCTTCACCGAAGCCCGCTTCCGGGCCGGTACCTTGCACGACAATGTAGAGATTGGTTAGAACTTTCTGACCGTCCGCGTTGTACGAGTTCAGAAGGTAGGCCGTCGTGTTGGGTAGCATGGCGTTGTTTCCCCAGAATGTTGGGGAGCCTTCTACGTTGCCGCCTGAGTCGAGGTCTACTTGGACGACAGCTCCAGCACAGAGCTGGCCGCCGTCCGGGGTTTGTGTGTCTTCAGTTACGCGGATGATGAGGTAACCGTCAGAGAGTGGCGACCCATCAAGATCAGTAAAGTTGGTGACGGGAAACGGCACTCGTGGCATGTTATGACCCCATTGCTTGCGCGGCCTGCGTGACCTTGATTTGCTCCGCCTGCGGCTGGCCAGTGATAGAGTACCAGTTCTGAAGGAAGATGTTGCGCTGCGTCTCGCTTAGGCCAGTGTTCGTAGCCAGCAGACTGCTGATGAACTTACCGTTCGCTGTAGTGAAGCGAGGATCGTCCGCGAAGAGCCACATCAGGCTGAGGAAACCCCAGTTATAGATATGCGCGTACTCGTCGGGGATCGGTGCCCATGTCTGCTTTGTCTTCGTGAAGAGCGAGGGCTTAGCCTGCATCTGTAGCGTCACAGGGTATGCCTTGTCGGGTGTCGGCATAAGGCGGAACGTTAGGTTACCGTTGCCGTCATCGAACTGCGCCGACACGTACGTGGGACGGGCAATCTTCTCTTCTACCGATAGATCGATCTTGGTCTGAAGCTGCTTCCATATCGGCCCGTTCGAGGTGGTGTCCATGACGGCACCGTTCTCGATCCATGCCATCGTGTATTCGCCTTCGACCTGTGGATCACCGATATTGCCCTTGTTGGTCCACGTCACAGAGCCATCAGTCGTAGTGCCTGTGGCTGTGTGATTCCACGTAGGAGAGGAAGAGCCGGTCGTACCCGCTGTCGTACAGACTTGGGAGTTACCGGCATCATCCACAGTGAACCATCCGAGTTTTACTGCTGCACTCGCGGTGTAGTTGAAGAGGGTGTAGTCCTGCTGGTTGGCGACGGCGATGAAGCCCGTGACCACGCGGTTCCAACGCCAGATGAAGGGCGCACCAAGCATTGTCTGCTTGACCATGTTGGCCGATGTCTTGGCCGGTTCGATGAAGTTGCCCGTCGCGCTGTCGCGCATGAAGTTGAGCTTCTTTGCGAACTCGATAGTGTCGAGAAGTCGGATGCTGCTGCTAGGTGCTGACATGGGAGTGACCTTTCAAATAATTCGTCATCTTTTCGATGAGGTCGGGATCGTCTCCCAACTTACCGATGATGAGGTTGCATCGAGAGCAGAGCACAGCGCGGTAACTTCCCGGCTTACTGTGGTCATGGTCTATATGCCACTTCTTCTCAAAGCCTTGACCCCACGTGCAGTCAGAGGTTCCACAGATGGCACAGCACCCTCCCTGAGAAGCAAGGATCGCATCCCTCTTCTCAAGGGAGTCTATTCCATAGCGTTTACGAAGTACTGACTCAGTTCTCAGTCTATTCATGACTGCTGGTTTTTCAAAACGCCTAAGTCTCATGGATTCCCTAGGGCATTCTTTACAGCGCATACGACCTAGGGTGTCAGCCACTCTAGTATGTCCTTTACTACATAAGTTACTCATAATAAAGAACTTACCTACCAGGGTCCGTATGGATTACTGGGCGACATCGGGTTAGTGCCCCATGAACTATCCATGACAGAAGTGCCGGGGTAGAAGCCGTAGTTGTCTTGTTCGCGGTCGCTCTGACGTACTGCCTTGTCGAGAGCCTGCTCCCATATCTGACGCTCCATCGTGTACTTCGCTCGGACCTTGGGATCAGGGTTACGGCGATAGCACTCTGCGAAGAAGCCCTGTTTGAAGGCCCATTCGAAATCGTCAGGGAGTGGTTCTAATGTCTGGCCCACAGAGTAGAAGCGAGGAGCCTTCTTCTGTCCTTGGCATACGATGACCCACTGAGTACCGTTCTGGGGAGGGATGGGGTTCAGTCGTAGGCCCTGACCTGATGGATTGATTGCCGTCCAGACTACAGTGCCATCTTGCACGGTCGTTGCCGTGATGTTTGGACTCTTGACCGTTGGATACGCCGGGTTAGTTGGCCAGTCTGGTTGCGTGTTCCCGCAGGTTCCAAAGGTGGTCAGCGCCCACAGGTTACCGTTCGGGTCTGTGATGCATGTAGTTGCGTTGGTCGGGGTTTGCAGCGTCAGTAACGGCGACGTATAGATTACGCCGGGGCCGGGGTTCTGAAGGCCGCCGCGCCCAAGCCCGAGAGACGTAGTGTCGCCTGAGGGGTTGTCCGTGGTCGGGCCGAGAGGTGTCTGTCCCCACGTTCCAGTTTCCAGCATGGAATTTGGGAGCCAGCAGATTTTAGCCGGGTAGCCTGTCTGGTCATAGGTGACCATGAGGTCTTTGTTGACCTCGACGGGCTGTTTGAATTTTGGGATGGAAGTCTGATTGATCTGCGATGCCCACGCTGCTTCTAGCCAGCCAAGGTTCACCAGTCCGGGGATGAAGTAGTCCTGCTGATAAGAGATGGTGCAGAACTGAGGTAGGTTGGCACGATTCCACTTCCAGTTGTACGGCTGTGCAAGCGGGCCGCCGTTGATGAGCGCCTGCATGACATCGTTTGCAATTGAAAGGGCTGGGCCTTGGGAAGAACCGCCTGTAGCTAGGGCAGGAGATACGTCTCCAAGAGTTGCTGCGTCGTCCATAACTTCCTGAAGAGTGATCGAGCTATTAGGCATGTGTTCTCCGAATTGAGCAACCGGCTGTCACGGTGCCTGCTTGATTTTCACAGTCTGCGCCTTAGCGCAATGTTGCGTTCTTGGTGTTCTCACGGTAGAACTCGCCACCGTCAGAGTACTGGAAGATCACGCCCTTTGAAGGAGTGTTCTTCGTTTGGAAGTTGACTGCCTGCTTGTAGATTGCAAGAGCTGCGTTGTACGATTCCTGAGTCTTGTGATCGGACTTGACTGGGGGCTTCCAAGTCTTACCACAGCGCAGGCATCGCACCCATGTGTCGCCGTTTGCGAACGTGTGCATCAGTACTGCGTAGTCAGGTGAGTCACCCTTTCCGCCGACGACGCCGCCAGCTCCGTTGCCACCCTTGTGGTGGTTGCAACGATTCTGTTGCATCGCTTCGTTCTTGCGAGTGGACTCGATGGTCGCGCCCTTGGTGTACGCCTCTTGGCGAATGTTCGCACGCTTTAGCTCTCGCTCTGCGAGACGATCATTGATGTCTTCGAGGTTAGCTTTGCGCTCCTGAAGTTCGAGCTTCTTTAGTTCAAGCTCAAGCTGCTTGCTCTCGATCTCAAGCTCTTCGAGAGTCTTGGTCGCGGCTGACTTCACCGGGGCCTTGGGTGCTTCCTTTTCCTTTGGTGCGAGAGATGCTAGAACCTGCTCGGCCTTAGCCTTGCTCTCCAATTGAATGTCATTCAAAACCTGTTCGCTCAAAACCTATCCTCCTTTAGGATGTACTACTCCTCACCGTGAAGGGTGAGTTTGTTGCCGTTGTTGCGGAACGCTTGAAGCGATGCGTTGTAGCGGTGGTAAGCGTCGGTGACCTTAGGCCGACCGAAGAGCTTATTCGCTTTCTCCTCAGTGATGATGCCCTTGAGGATTAGTTGAAGAAGTGGTGTGCGCCACCCGCGCCGACGCTCGGCCAGTGGTACGCCGTGGTCATCGAAGTTGAGAACCGAAAGCTCCTGCATCCATCCTTGCTGGACCCAGCACTGTACGGTCTGCTCTCCGCCCGGAGTGAGCGCGACATAGAGGTCGGCTTTATCTAGGTGGACGTGCTGTCTGTAGTGGCACTCTACACCGGCCTTACGAAGACGGCTGATAAACTCTGTGTGCGTCATTGGGGTTCCGACACGCGCTTGCGCGTCATCGTACTCCTCTTTCGTCGCCCACTGGTACTGCTCAGAGAGTTCGTCGTTCATCTCTTTCTGGCGGTGAAGCTCTTCTTTGTTCTCGTTGCTTGCGAAGTTCGAATCGTATACGCGCTCGGCGTACTCCTCTACGGCAAGCTCAAGCTGCTTCGACATCTTGGTGGACATCTCTGCTGCGTATGTCTCCCAAGGCGCTGCTGTACTTGTGTGCGTGCCGGTAACTGCTGGTTGCATTCAAGACTCCCCTCTTGAATCAAAATGTGCCCTCTCGTACGAAGTCGATCACTCTCGTAGGAGAGAGTCGCGGCATCTTCAACTGGCCGGTCGAAGAGCTGCGAGATAGGCGCGTGAGGTTGCCTAGGGACACTGGGTAATCCACCCTCGTCCCATTGCCTCAGTTGCCTGTAGAACTCGTAGTTGCATCGGAATTAGCTGCGGCTTGCACGCGGTCGTAAGAGGCGATTGCTCTCAGCGCGAAATCAACTAGTTCTTCATAGTTCTCTGGTCGTAGCTCACTACTGAAGCCGCCTTCCCTCCAGAGTCTTTCCAATGCTACCTCTGCTTCGCTTGGAGCGTCGAACAGCTCCGCGATAACTTCGTCTGCTTCTGCTCGAAGCTGAGCCGACTTGCGTCGGAGAACTGTATTTACTGCACGCAACACTCGGTTGTTGCGACGGGCCGCGCTATCATAAGCGGGCGAATCGATGTACGCTTCTTTGGACATAATAGGCGGCTCCTCTTCCGCCTTTCTGTTTGGGTTGAATTACGGTACGACGTTGACAGCCACATCCGCGTAAACCTTCTGCGCAGGAAGTGTCTTTCCAGCCACGACAATCGTCCCGCCAGCGTTAGCAAACGGATACGATACTTCGACGGTCGATCCACCGGTCACGCCGTTGGCTGAAAGAACGCCAGTGGTGGAAACGGAAACAACCTTGGCTGTGCTGCCCGCAGGCAGCTCGCCGCCAGTGCCAGAAGTCAGCGAGGCCGCGCCGTCAGCAAAGTACGTGAAACCATTGGTACCGGTCTCCTGTACGGTTGCTGTTGCTGCGTGGGTCTCAGCGACAGTCGTGGTGCCTGTGTCGATGGTGATGCTGGTCGTGGTGTTCGCGGTCACGATACCGGCTGCGTTGTTCACAGCGTTGGTGAAGCCTGCGGTCACTGCGGACTTGCCAACAAGGGTGTTCGTTGCTGGTAGGCCGGTGCCGGTGAAGACTCCGTTGGCCGCCGCTGCACTCAGGGTGTAGACGGTGCCGGGGGTGATTTCGTTGCCGGAAGCATCCTCAAGCGTCGGGTCAAGCTGGAACGTCTCAGGGAAACCATTGCTTCCAGTGATGGAGATGGTGACCTGATTGTGTCCGACCTTATTGCTGATTGGGGACTCATTGCCGGGAACTACGACTCGCGCTGGGATGCCGAGGCCGCTAGTTGCTGCTGGATAACTCATGTTGATGTTTCCTTTCTATTGGTGATCCGATACAAAAAGAAATGGCTCCCGAGGTTTTTAGTCTCAGGAGCCAGTGTCTTAGCTGATTGCGGAAGCCGCATCAATCTCACGGATACGGATGGTCGTGTCAGGACCAAGCGAAGTCGTGAAGTGAACGCGGTACGAAGTCCAGCCGGGGATCAGCCCTTCAGGATCGGCAACAGTTGGCTCAGCGTTCTGCACAATGTTGCACTTGATGTTCTGGTACTCACCATCTCCGAACTCGGTGTCGCCCTGTGCTCCAAGCTTGATGCTGTAGATGCCATCACGCCCAAAGATGTAGGTACGAAGCGCCGTCAGGCCAGTCACACCCTTGTAGTTCGGGGTGGTGGTAACCTGATTGCTCTGGAAGAAGTGAACGCCCGAGGACGGAAGTTCGATCATCTCGGTCAAGTCCACCGAAACGAGGTCTTCCATCTTCATCAGCCCGACCGGGGTGTGCTTCAAGATGTCGATAGGTGCGTTGTTGCTGACATCCGAAAGTACATCGCCCAATGCGAACGGGTGAATGACGCCGCAGAATGCCTTGCTTGCTTCGTCGAACGGACGTACCGAACGGCCAGCAAGAGACTGCACTGCGTTACGAATCTGGTTCAGGCTCAGCGAGGTGAAGGCTGTGGTCGAAGTTGCACCAAGCTGCACAAGCACGCTGGAGTCAACGCTGGCTGCGCCGTCAGCGGTTGCACGGACGAGACCAGACAAAGACTCGCCAAGACGGTATGCAAGCTCACGGGCGACGTTCTCAACAGTGTTGTCGATTGCCGTAGCAAGAGACAGACTGGAGAAGTTAGCGTAGTCAGCGTACTCACCGATGGTGGCAGTCGTGGTAAGGACGGAAACGGAGATCGAGCTGCCCACGGTTCCTTCGTTGGTCTGCGCGGTGTTCGCAGCCAGAGGAACGTACATGAACATTTCGTACTGGTTACCGGACTTGGTTGGCAGGTCCAGACGCTCGGAGCAAGCTACGAACGGGGTCTGCGCTTTGAGGTTTTCACGGAACTTCTTGTCATAGAACTTTACCGTGGACTGAGGAAGGTTGCCCTGTAGATTTCCAGCAGGAGTGTAACCCATTGTGATTATCCTTTACTTCAAAGACATCACTTACTTCTCGCCTTCTCCTCCCAGAGATGATGAGTAGTGTGTCGCTGCCTTTTATGTGAAGACAATCCCTCTGCTCGTAATCCGACGAGTGTTTGCGATTGCGCGGTCAAGGTCTCTGACCGGCTTTTCCTCAGCACATATCTAAGGTGTATCGTTCCCTGTAATCCGACAGGACTGTACACAGTACTTCAGACGAAGCGTTTCCGCATGGTCACGCCATGCTGTCGTGCTCCGTAAATGTTTGGTTCAAAGGAAGCGATGCGATAGCCCTGATCGAAGTAAAGCTTCTGTGCAGGGTTCTCGACTCTACAATGCAGCCAGCCACTTTCGTAGCTCTGCTTGTAGTGCTTCTCAAATTCTTGTAGGAGAGTTGTTGCAGCGCCCCGTCTGCGATAGTCAGGGTCTACTGCAACACTCCAGATGTATGGTGTCCCTTTCGAGACTTCCGAGATAAGGTGCGCCTTGATGCGTTTGTCTACGATGACCCACGCTGGGTTGGAGGCAAGTATCTTGCGCAACTGATGCTTCGGACAGATGTCGTCAGGATACAGTCGCTCCACTTGATCGACTAGGTAGTCGGTCTCAGATTGCAGCGCCAGCCTGATGTCCATTAGCCCTTCTTCATCAACTTCTCAACCTTAGCGGCGAATCCCTTCTCGCTCAGCAGACGGCGCTTGTACTCGTCGGGCGGCATCGCGTCGATGGCACGCATACCGGTGAAGGTGCGCGTGGGACCGACTTGATTTCCCTTCTCGTCATACTGCTTGAACTCGTAAACGATGTCACTTCCTACAGGAGCACTTACGCCCTCACTGCGGGAGTTGCCATTGTTCAGGCCGGTAGGAACCCTTGAGGCAACAGGCTTAGCCGCGACAGGCGGTTCTGTAGCCAATGCCGGGTGCTCGGTAGGAGCAACGCGCTCGACTGGAAGCTGGTTCTCAATCGGAAGCGTCTCGACCACGCGGGCCGGTTCGACGTACTCGTTTGGATCGGCAGGAGGCTGCTCGGTGAATCCCACGACATTGCTAGGCGGTGTTACCGGAGAGACGGGAAGTTCTACGACTTCCAACGACGTAACCAATACGCCCTGATCCAAGAGGAACAGGTAAGCCTTCTCGAAGTTCTCTGCGACCGGCGCGAGGTTGTAACGATCCATCCAGCCGATAATGGCCTGCATGTTCTCGGGACAAATTACGTACTCGGGATTGCGACGTTTGAAGATGTCAACTTCTCGCTGAGCCTGTACGTTGTCCACCTTGCCCTGAAGGTCAGAGATGACGGTGCGCAGACCTTCGCCAGAGATGCCGTAGGAAGCCTCCACGATGGTCTGTGTGGCCTTGTCGAACGTTTCTGGGTCTAGGAGCTGCTGGGAAAGTTCTAGGCGCTCTGAGGCGCTTAGCGTGCGCGGATTGAACTGCACACCCGCGACGTTGCGCGGTGCTCTCTCGTCAATAGACTGCTGGTCTAGGATTCCCAGACGGTTGTTGCGAGTCTCTGTTCGCAGTTTTCGGATAAGCTCAGTGTTCTGCTTGACGAGCTTATGGTTCAGCTCATCCTGCGTGCGGTACTTGATGACCTGCTTGCCGCCGATGGGACGGTTGTCTTCGTCAGTCGGCTGATACTCAAAGCGAAGTTCTGGCAGGTCCGAAGGAATGCCGTTCTCTTGTTCGTTACTCAAAGTGGTCAAAGATCGTCCCCTCCTCAGAAGACTCAAGTAGATCGTCAGATGTACTTGCTGGCGGCCCCATCTGAAGCACGCCGTCTGTTACGTCAGCCTGCACTTCGAGGGCCTTGCGGCTGCCGAGGTACTGACCGACTTCGTTATTGATTCTCTGGACGCCGCCTTCATAGAGCTGAGCTGCTACCTTGGCGCATCGGTGTTTCTCGATCACGTCCTCTGTATCTTCGGACGGAGTATTGATGGTATCCAATATGAACTTGGTGCATTCATGATCGAAGATTCGCTGTATATGTCGCCAGCCAGCAGAAGAAATGGTCTGCGTAATCTCCGCCTGCTCATGAGGTGCTAACACAAGGATGGGTACGAAATTTGAAATGCTGCGTTCGATCACTAGCCCTCCCCGGCAGTGATATGGAATTTGGCTGTTGGGGTGCTCCCCCATTTACTCTGCTGGTCCAAGCAGACACCGATCCATGTCTTATGCAACTGTAGGCTGTTGTCCTTCCAACCCGCCAGTGCTCGGCAACCCTTCGGTCGCTTCACTCTGAGCGTTGTCCTTGAACGACTCACGTACCAAGTCACGCTTGATGCGATTGTCGTTAGACTGGTCTTCAAGCTGCTGCTTCTGCTGGAACTTCTGTTGGTTGCTCTGTGCAGTAACGGCGGCTTTGGACGCGGCCTGCGCCTGCTGCGATGCAGCGGCACGCTTCTGTTTCATTTCCGGCGTCATCTTCTTGATGATGTCGTTCTTGTTCTTCCACTCCGTTGACTCGATCCACATCATGACGATTTCCTTCCAGTTGATGTACTCCTCGTTGATGTCAGCGAGAGATTCAACAATCTGGGGGTTCTCAAGAATCTGTGTGATGAGAGTCATCGACTGCGCCATTGTGCGTTTCGCCGCAAGCGCGGCACCGGCCAGTACTTCGAACTCGATCTTAGCCGCGTGAAACTGGTCAAGGTCTACTTCGTAGTCGTCGCCCATCTCTTCGCCCAGTACTGCATAAATCTCGGCGTCTGATAGGTATCGCATGACGAGCATGTCGAGGATGTAGAGGAACGGGCTGAACACCTGTTCGATGAAGTTGTCGAGCGGCCCGTCGAGACGAGTCGCGCTTGCACTTGCGAGGATGCCTGCGCCTCCTGCGGTGCGCCCCATAGAAGAACGGGGGCCGGATGACGAGCCTTGTACGAGCGCTTGATCTGCGCCCGATGCGGACTCGGTTGCCTTCTCTGACTCGCTTAGGGCCGACCAGATGTCTGGTGGAACCTTAGGAGTGTCGAGTAGGTGATATGCTTCTTTGGCGATACCGTCCACAGTTAGAATCTTACCGATCCCGGTGCGTATCATTTGCGTCGGCGCGTTTGTGTCGCGCTGGCGAAGATAGATCGGGTTGATCCCGAACGACAGCATCTTCAGAATTGCGTTGATGGTGCCTTGGTCGACGCGCTGATTCTGTCCGACGATAAGGCCGAGGCCCATGCCGTAGAATGCCTTGGCGCGGTTCCACCAGTTTGCACTGAGGAACGGGATAACGCCGAACTTGTTCTGTCCGGTGAAGATCACTTTCTTGCGGTCGATGACAAGAACCTTGCGGTTTCTATCCCAATACTCAAGCACTTCCATCTTCTTGAAGAGCATGTCAGGGGTCACCTGAATGTTCATCTCTTCAGCATGGTGAACTGCACCGCGCATGTACGCCATTGTGTCGCTGGCGAGTACTGGTGCTACGTTCGTGCCGGATGGTGCGAACCACCACTTGCGAAGCTCGTCTTCAGACTTCGGCAACTCCCACCCATCTTTGTCCGGGTGATCTTCGGGAAGCTCTTCGAGAGCTGCGCGGATATCGTTGAGCTGGTAGAAGTCCATGTAGCGAACGTCGATCACGAAGTCTGCTTTGCGGATATCCCCGACATCGCACTTCGGGTCTACGAACACCTTGTTGATCGGGCGCGACTCGAAGAACGGTCGCGGCACAACACGGGACTTACGCTTCACGTCTGGGGGTACATCCAGAGGAACTTTCTGCGTGACCTGATCCTGTCCTACACCACCAGTGATCGTGGTCGTAGTGGACTTGCGTTCCCACGTTACCACTTCCTTGTAGTCAACTCCCCACTTCCAGATGCCGGTGCCGAGGCAAGCCATCTGTTCGAGTCCCCACTTGGTTTCGGTCTTGAATCCACAGTCGTTCAGCAAATAGCTGAAGAGCACGGTCTTGGCATCTATGGTGTCTTGACTCGTGCCTGAGCGCGGTCGGAGTACCATCGGAGGGTCTGCATAGAACAGGCCCTTGTAGAGAGAGGGTACGACAGAGTTCACTACCTTTGCTACTGTAAATCGTTGTACGTTAGGTTCGAGGACGTATGTGTTCTCGTACACTGACATCGGGCGCGGCGACTGGTAGAGCAAGTCGGCATCACGCCACAAGAGGTTCCACTGCTTCTCGCTGATGAAAGCTTCGGCTTTGCTGGCGCTTCCAAGCACGAGTGCTAGGTCAGCGTTTAGGGTCTTGAGGGTTCCACCCTTGCCGTAGTCCAATGGGTCAAGCGTCTCACGTGCTACACCGTCCGCGACTATCCCCGGAGCTTCATTTAGTTCAGCCATGTTTCTCCTTAGTTGAATAGATCGGCAAACGGGTCAGTGCCCATTGGCTCATCGCGGAACATACGGCTGTTGTCGATCTGGAACGCAGTCACCGGGTTGTCATCATTCACGAGCTGGGCCTTTATGTTCATGTGAGCATACTTGCCAATACCGTGTACGAGTTGATGACGTTCGTGGTTCTGTTGATCTGCAACATACTGCGAGTTCACCATGTCCACTTTCGATCCCACATCGGCATAAGAGATGAACTGCTCAACCAATAGGGATAGTGCGGAGATAATGTCGTCGTGTGTGTCGTCGCTGGTGCCCGTGAAGGCTTCGAGTTCGTTGTAGAGTTCGTTCAACCCTTCGCAGGAGTTGAGGAAGAACATACGCTCGTCGCCAAGCAGTCGGAGTACCGGCTTGGCTTTCATCTGTTTCGAGTTAGACTTCTTGCCGAGGCCCAGAGAGCAGTACTCAATCGGAATGCTGATTTGCAGCTTGTCCATCTCTCGACGGAGTTCGCGTCCCATCCACTTCACGCCCACCGAGTCTTCGATGGCGATTCGCTTAGGCTTCCATTTGTACGCTGTGTTGGCGATAACCGCAGGCAGCTCGATCTCGTTGAATCGTCCGCGCACCATGTTGAGGATGTAGAAACGCCCGCCATATATCAGCGTGGTCAGGATAACGGTGTAATCGGCCCATGACTTTGTTGAATACGCTGTGTCTACTGTCGTCACGACTACGCCTTGCGGCGGCAGCATGTTGTGCGGGATAGTGCGCTTCATCAGAAGGGCACGCTCGAACTTGATACGGTTGATCTTTCTCGGGTTGTTGAGGTACTTGATGGCGAACCCTTCCGGGTCCGTCTTTCTCTCATCATACAAAAAGCTAAAAGGCAGACGCTCAGGGAACCAGAGTTCATAGTCTGGACCTTTGGCGTCTACGTCGGTCTTGCCTTCCTTGATCGCTTGATCGGTGAGCCACATTGCGGCTCGAAGGTAGGTCTTGGTCTTGTACTCGATGTTCAGTCGCCCGGAGTCAACGCTGCCAGTGATGAGGTTCGA
>Ga0302219_10000557_pt1 | contig 16454 bp, 11 predicted proteins | sample II_Palsa_E1_2_FD_194569 | JGI IMG/M metagenome (GOLD analysis project Ga0302219, IMG submission 194569) | Peat permafrost microbial communities from Stordalen Mire near Abisko, Sweden - II_Palsa_E1_2 | ecosystem: Environmental > Terrestrial > Soil > Palsa > Peat permafrost | place: Sweden...
TTGTTTTTTGTTTGGCCTTTTCTTCGCCTTCGGCACCTTCTTCACAGGAGCCTTCGCAGGCTTACCCGTAAAACGGGCGACCGCCTCCTCAGGGGTCTCTACTGGGCTCGCCAGCATAAATCCGAGTGGATGAAACAGGCGCATCCTCGCCTCACCCAGCGTTCCGGAGAACGCTCGCTGCACCGCACCGGCAAGATCCGCCTCCAACATGAGCGCATGGCGCACCATCTCCACTGGAGCATCTGCCGCTACCGCAATCGCCTCCTCAACCAGGCTCTGCTTCACACCGATCCGCATATCTCCGAGCATCAACTTCAGCAGATACTTCGCCTCCAGTGGAGTTGCCCTGCACAGCATCCCCTCGACCAACGCTGCTCGAATCGCCGTCGTCTTCGCAGCTGCCATTGCTGCAAACGATGCCGCAACCTCAGCCAGGGTCAGCTCTGCTATTTTGTCTTCACTTCCGACGGTCAGCAGTTCAAACGCTGCCTCGCCCATATCTCCATGCCGCCGATAGGCGGCGGTCAACGCCGCATCGCTTGCCCCGCTTACCGCCAGCAGCGCCTTCGACAGCAGCGCTCCGCCCGCATTCAGCTTGCGCGTATCCGCCTCCGCAAACGGCGTTCCCGCCACATACAGTGCAAACAAGCCGGCATCCTCGCCTCCGGGCGCAGCTTTATGCACTGCTGCAATCGCTCCGGCGATTGACGCCCGTTTCTTCAGTCGTCCGGCTTCGCCCGCCAGCTCCTCCGCCACCTCCGCTACCAGAGCAAATAGGGCCATCTCAATCGTTCCTTTCGACGAATGTTGGTTCCGTAAGGGGACTTCTGCTTTCTTCTACTAAAAGATGCATTTCGCATCCACCGAGTCAGGAGTAACATCTAAACAGGTATGAACGCAGCCGCAAATCCGGTGCTTACCCCCCACGTGACCGAGTCTCTCGACCGTCACGACTTTGCCTAGCTGCGCTTTCCCGCCTCGCTCCAAGTCACTAACCCCAATCCACACATCATCTTCTCAATTGGAGTCCCCATGTTCGACCGCCTGGACCAACTCGAAGCCCGCTACGAAGACCTCGGCAAGCAGATGTCCGACCCGACCCTGGTGAATGACCAGAAGAAGTTTCAGTCCATCGCCAAGCAGCATCGCGATATGGAGCCGACCGTCGAAATGTTCCGCGAGTATCGCAAGATCAAGGACGGCATCGCCGAAGCCAAGACCATGCTCGCCGATCCCGACCCTGACGTGAAGGAGATGGCTCAAGGCGAGCTCGACACGCTCGAACCCCTCCTCGCGCCTGTTGAAGAGCAGCTGAAAGTCCTGCTCCTCCCCAAGGATCCCAACGACGAGAAGAACGTCATTCTCGAGCTTCGCGCCGGCACTGGAGGCGACGAAGCCGCGCTCTTTGTCGCGGAGGTCTTTCGTATGTATCTCCGCTTCGCCGAGCAGCATAAATGGAAGGTCGAAATTCTCTCGCAGACCGAGTCCGGCATCGGACATGGATTGAAGGACGTGACGGCCATCATCGAAGGCGACAACGTCTATTCGCAGCTCAAGTACGAGTCCGGCGTGCATCGCGTGCAGCGCGTTCCTGCGACCGAAACTCAGGGGCGAGTGCACACCTCCGCAATTACGGTGGCTGTGCTTCCGGAGGTGGAGGAGGTAGACATCAAGATCGAAGCCAAGGATCTGCGTATCGACACATTCTGCTCCTCAGGCCCTGGCGGTCAGTCGGTCAACACAACTTATTCTGCCATCCGCATCACGCACTTGCCGACGCAAACGGTAGTCAGTTGCCAGGACGAAAAGTCACAGATCAAGAACCGCGAGAAGGCTATGCGCGTCCTCCGCAGCCGACTGTACGAGGTCGAGGCCGAGCGCGTGCACCAGATTCAGGCGAAGGAGCGGAAACAGCAAGTAGGCAGCGGCGATCGTAGCGAGAAGATCCGCACCTACAACTTCCCGCAGAACCGCCTCACCGATCACCGCATTGGCCTGACCAACCACCAGCTTGCGATGGTGATGGAGGGACAGATTCAACCCACCATCGACGCCCTCATCGCCCACTACACCGCGGAGAAGCTGAAGGCCGAAGCTACCGCTGCGTGATTGGAGCTTTGGGTTTACATTGCAGAGCGTTTTATGGAGAGAGATGATCGTCCGCGTAGCTTCACTTGGCATCCTCTATCTTCGTCGGCGACAATCCAAGGCAGCCTTTCGAGGGACAGCATTCATGCCTGAGCACTATCCCGATGCAGGTCGAAGTAGTGTCTCAACGCCTTCTATTGCGGCATTCTTCAAGCTCGCCTTATTGCTACTCGTCCCTTGCTGCAACGCGCAATCCGACACCCGCACTCCGCCCTTTAACGGCATCGCGCACATCGCCATCCGCGTTCACAGTCTTGCCAACTCCACTGCCTTCTACGAAAAGCTGGGCTTCGAGCAGGCCTTCGATCTCCGCAAAGACAACACCCCGTACGAGTCCTTCATCAAGATCAACGATACCCAGTTCATCGAGCTCTATCCTGTCACCGAGCACGATCCCGCTATAGGCTTCCTGCATCTCTGTTTCGAAGGTGCCGATCTCGAAGCCATCAACCAGGATTATGTCGGCCGCGGCCTCACGCCCAAGCCTGTCCGCACGGCCGACGCCGGCAACCTCCTCTTCACTATGGTCGGCCCCGTACAGATCTCTGGAGCACAGAACATCGAGTACACCCAATACATGCCCGACTCTCTGCACAGCAACGACCAGGGCAAGCACCTCGGCCCGGATCGCATCGCCGACAAGATAATCGCCGTCGCTCTAGCCATGCAGGATCCAGAAGCTGCCCGCGATTTTTACATCAACCAGCTCAACTTCAAGCCCCTTGCGGGCGACCAGATGGTTCTGCACATGCCCGGCGACTCCGGCCAGGAGGTTGAAATCGTACCCGCCAGCATCGGTTCGCAGGCGCACATCACCCTGCAATCGGAGAACCTTAACAAGGCCGCTCGACACCTCCATAAAGAGGGCGTTGCTGCAACCAAAAACGGCGCCACCCTGACCATTAACGATCCCGACGGCAACGTCATCCTGCTAGAGTCCCGTTAGCAACGCTGCACTCTCTGCTACCGTAAAATCTCACTCATGCGCATCCCTTCGATGCCTTGCACGCATGCCTACCGCGTCACGGCGCATTACAGCAACTACCATCGCTTTGCCGCAAGCTCCACCATTCTTCCTTCAGTGACGGACTCCTCCACTCAGCCGCAGTCAAAGTAGCCACCAGCATGACCCTCTTGCAGGCCCTCATCGACGCCACCGCACAACTCGCCGCAAGCGAGCATATCCGCGACCAGGCCCGCCGCGACGCCGAACTTTTGCTGCTCCATATCCTGCAAATTCCCCGCGTCACCCTCCTCGCCCACCCCACGCGCGAGCTCACCGCAGAGCAGCAGACCACCTACGCAAACACCATCCGCCGTCGACTGAACCACGAACCCATTCAATACATCACCGGCCAGCAGGAGTTTTACGGCCTTCTCCTCCACGTCAGCCCCGCCGTCCTCATTCCCCGCCCCGAGACCGAACTGCTTGTTGAAACCATTCTGCATCTTCTCCCCGAAGACGCACGCATCGTCGACGTTGGGACAGGCTCCGGTGCGATCGCGATCGCACTCGCTGTCCATCTTCCCAACGCTGAGATTACAGCCCTTGATATCTCCCCTGAAGCGCTTACAATCGCCGCCACCAACGCCAGCGAACATAACGTATCTGACCGCATCCATCTCCACCCGTCCAACCTCCTTTCGGCATTGAGACCCAATGAAGCCAGCGTAAGGAGCTGCCAGGGCTTCGACGCCATCGTCAGCAATCCGCCCTACATCCCTGAATCCGACCGCGCCAGCCTCCACCCCCAGGTCCGCGAGCACGAGCCTGCCGCCGCGCTGTTTGCCGGCTCTGATGGCCTCGATCTGTATCGTCGTCTTATCCCCCAGGCCTACGCCGTACTGAAACCAAATGGACTTCTCGCTCTTGAGATCGGCCATGGTCAGCGTGAGGCCCTCGCTGCGCTCCTCCAGACCTGGCGCGAGGTCTCATTCATCGACGACCTCCAGCAGATTCCCCGCGTGGTTCTGGCCAGAAAGTCGACGGAACCATCACAAAATAGCTAAAATCGAACGACACTGGCGCGCTCCATGTGAAACCATCAACCACGTCATTCGTATAACACTCCGCAGGGAGACATTCGTATGAAGACGACTCAGCTACAGGACCATCTTTACACCCTCTAAGAGCGGCTCTTCCACCCCGACCGCGAGGTCGACCGTACTGCCCTGGTACCTCTGCTCGCCGATGATTTCAAGGAGTTCTGCAGCTCCGGTCGCGTCTTCAATCGACAGCAGACCATCGACGTGCTGCTCAACAGCGCTGCGCGCCCCGCGACGATCCACCACTTTTACGTCGAGCAGCTCGCAGAGAACGTAGCACTCGCCACCTATCGCGCCACCACCACGCTGGCGGTCTCCTATCGCTCTTCTCTATGGGTCTTCCGTGACAACCGCTGGCAGCTCCACTTTCACCAAGGCACCATCGCTGACTGAAGAGATTGCTACAAGCTTTGATCGCTGCCAATCGCGTCAGCGATTACAGCAACTCCTGATTAACTAAATCCCCGGGTACGAGTCCAATCCAGTGTTGACCCGAGGGTAATCCGGCTGCATACCCCTATACTTCATCAGGCAATTCACTCGATCTATTTGTAACCACTCCTGATCCAGATATGTAACTGTTTCTGTACGCTATGCCACAGCAACTGCAGCTCCCCACTCTCACAGCCGCATTCGCAGCTAAGAATCAAGTCGCTCCCGTTCTTCATCTTTTAGCCAATCACGATTCAGATCGTCGTCACGATCCTTCCGCTCCTTCTCCCACTTACGCCTTTGCTCCTGCTCTTCCCGCTCCTCGCGTCCGTCACTCATCCTAATTCTCCAACCGAACCCTCACCATCGGAGCGTCTCGGTTCTTCACACCATCGAAGGGAAGTTCTATCCTTGAGCAAGTCACGTTTCGATACGAAGGCACAATCCGGCATCAGCGCAGCTGAACCCTCATTGCCGCACCTGTCTCATCTGCAAACGTAACCTCCTTTGCGCTCATCACAGCGCGTACCTGGTTCGGGTGGCTGCCCAGCGGAAACACCTGCGCCTCGGTCGCATCCGTCCAGCACACCAGCGCGGTCAAACACGCCAGATGCTTCGGCATTCCCGGCACTCCGTTCCACCCCTCCACTAGATACCGCCGGTTCGCCGCCGCATCCTCTACAAGGACATCGTTCGAATAGTCGATATATAGACGAGCCGCATCCTGCGCAACTCCGTTCCGCTCTACCTTGCCAAGCGGGTCGCGAATAAAAATCTGCTGCCGAAACACAGCCACGAAAACAATCAGCAGTACCGTCCCAACGATCAAAATCGTTCTCAAGTTTGCTTCTCCTCGTGATACTCCTGCTCGGTATTGATTCCCCACAACGCAGCCTTATCCACATGCCCAGCCACAATGCCATCTACCACCGTCATTGCTGTCAACATGCTGTGGTCCTGGTTGTTGTATTTGTGCATCCCATTTCTTCCGACTAGAAACAGGTTCTCAAATTCGTCGGTAAACTCGCGCAACTCATTGAACCGGTTATAGGTCCCAAAGTAAGCCGGATAGGTCTTCGGCACTCTCACCACATGCCCATCCGACACATCTTCCGAGTTCAAAATCCCGATCTTCGCCACCTCGGCAATCGCGAAGTGCTTCAACTCATCATCCGGCATCTTCCACAGATCATCAGTGTCGTAACAAAAATATTCCAGCCCAATCCACACCTTAGTCGGATCGGCTACCAAGTACGGACTCCAGTTGTTGAATATTTGTAACCGTCCCAGTATCACATCCGGCTCTTGCACATAAATCCATGTATCTTTCAGCAGGCCACCATCCGGTTCTTTCACTTTCAGCCTGTCCACCAGCAGCCCTACTGTAATAAAGTCACGGTACTGTAATCCCGCGCTTACCTCACGCACATTTTCTGGAACCGGAGCATCGATTGCTTCCACCAGCTCGCGCATCGGCATCGTTGAAAGAAAAAAATCCCCCGTAAAGGTCTGCCGTTCGCCCAACATATTTACCGCGTCGATCGACACAACCCGCTTACCTTCGCAGTGAATGCGGTCCACCTTCCACCCCATGTGAATCTCGCCACCTTTTTCGCGGACAAGATCCGCCACATGCTCCCAAAGCTGTCCCGGTCCAAATTTGGGATACATAAATCGCTCGATCAGGCTTGTATCTGTCCCCTTCTGGGCCACATCACCACTCGCAAACTTGGTTTTTTTTCCGAAGGTCTTCTTTACAAAATGCTTTACTGCAGTCGTCAGGCTCAGCCCTTTAATCCGCTGTGCTCCCCACTCCGCCGAGATCTCATTGCACGGCGTGCCCCAAACCTTCTCCGTATAACTTTTGAAAAAGGTCTGATAAAGCTGTCGCCCAAACCGATTGACCAGAAAGTCCTCAAGGCTCTTCTCCGGGGCGATCTGGCTTACCCTGGACTTCATATAACTGGTTCCCACCCGAAACGTCCGCATTAAACCGAGATTCCTCAGTGTGGCGCCTGTCAACGTAATCGGATAATCAAAGAACTTGCGCAGGTAATAGATCCTGCTCTTGCGCGGACGAATCAACATCACAAGGTCAGGATCAGCGGTGGCAGCGGCCACCAGCATCTCAAGCGGCTCTCTTTCGGTGGACTCAACTTCATCTTCAGAATCCGCCTCATCTGCATGCGGCACAATAGGCCCAGCCCCCCGAAGCACTGGCTCCTCCAGCAACCTCGCCGGCACCGCGACCACTCGACGCTTTCCCTGGTAGCTGATCTCTGGCTCGGACGGCGTGTCGTCCAACTCCGGCGGCATCAGGTCGACCCACCACTGCATCACCCTATCGCTCTTGGAGAAAAACCGGTGACCTCCAATGTCCATCCGGTTGCCTTTGTACTTAATTGTCCGGGAGATTCCGCCAATCTCCTCGCTCGCCTCGAGAATAATCGGCGCTACTTCCGTCCGCCGCAGCAACTCCAGAGCAGCCGTCAATCCGGCAGGGCCGGCTCCAATGATCACCGCTGTTTTGCTCATCGATACCGATCACTCCTGGAAGACACTCCCGTTAGTATACGTTTGGCTCCTCCAAGCGATACGAACAGCATCAACGCACACTTTTCTCAGCTTAGCCGTCAGTGATAAACCCAGCACATCTAACTACTACCCTCCTCTGACATTTTGCTAAGACTGAATTTTCTTCTTACTCTCAACTCCACATCGTGCGAAGATCCTGATTGAATCCCGCCGCAGAGATCCGGTTCGACTTAGCTGCTCCGGTTATTTCGGATACGGCCACTGTTCAAATCGACTCCTTCGCATTCCCCAATAAAAGCACCTCCAACCCCACCGCTAACCCGCACGCCCCGCCTTCGGCCTAACTCAGCCGGACACCGTTAATCCAGCACGTTGTGCTACTCAAAAACGCAGTTGCATGGCGACCGAGCTAAAGGCCTCATGGGAAAGCTAGTACGATGGAGGCATTCACACGCAGTTTTCAGGAGCATTCATGGCAGTGTCGGAAGTCGATTTTTCTCGATTTGAGAGGACAAAGTATTTTCCGTCACTCGATGGGCTCAGAGCACTATGCGTGCTGCTGGTGATGTTCAACCACATCCAGGTCGCGATACCACCCTGGATCTTCGGCTGGATGGGGGTGGATGTTTTTTTTGTACTAAGTGGCTTCCTGATCACCACACTGTTACTGCGCGAAAAGGAGCGCACGGGCCGGGTATCGCTGAAAGGATTTTATACGCGGCGCTTTTTTCGGATCATTCCGATCTACTTGTTTACGATCTTGCTCTATGCCGTGGTCCTGCGAGTTACGCACGACCATGCGAAAACCGCACAATTCAAAGCGGCATTGCCGTGGCTGTTGACGTTTATGCAGGAGTACCGGCCGGCAGCAGACGGAACAGTTATGGGACATGCATGGACGCTGGGCATCGAGGAGAAGTTTTACGCCTTGTGGCCTCTGTTGGTGCTGGCGCTATTTCCGTTTCGAGGACGTGCCTTGATCGGACTTGGATTGACGATTGCAGTCGTCCTGACTTTTCCGCATGACTCTTGCCGGTCCTATGGCGGCCTGCTCATCGGAGCTGTGCTGGCGATTGCACTATCGAACTCGGCGCACTGGACCTTTGTAAGGAAGTTGCCCGCCATTCCCAATGCAGTGCTTTTGTTGTTGGTGTTAGGAACGTACACATTGAGCGGGCACTCTCCACAAGCTGGTCGCTTCCCACTGTTTGTTCTGCTATTTTCGGGGTCCATTGCTTTGCTGATAGCGTCGTTGGTCTTAAGGACGGGACGGACCAGGACAGTGTTGGAGAATCCAGTGTTGGTCTATATCGGCAAGCGCAGCTATGCACTGTATCTGATTCACGTGCTGGCACTCAATGCCGTAACGAAGGTATTGCAGCGGTTTATGACGCCAAACTGGGTAGAAGTAGTAGGCATAACCTATGTAGTTGGCATATTGGGAGCGGAGCTTATGCATGCGCTTATCGAGCGGCCATGCATCGCGGTCGGTCGACGCTTGTCGAAGCAGTATGCAGCAAAAGAGTTCTCGTCCCCACAGATCTCAGCATAACCTCGACGATCTCGTTATCGTTTGCATAGAGATAAAGAGAGTGCCCGTTCCCCAAGAACGGGCGCTCCATACGCATGGGACCTACCGGTTCTTCACCACAAACTCCAGGCCGCTCTTCTCCGCTTTCACCAATATATGGTCGCCATGCAGCACACTCCCATCCAGAATCTTCACTGCCAGCTTGTCCTGCACCATGCGCTGAATCGCCCGCTTCAACGGTCGAGCTCCATACGCCCGATCGTACCCGGCCTTGAAGATTGCCTTTCGCGCCTCATCCGTCAGTTCGAGCGTCATCTTCCGATCAGCAAGAAGGGTTTGCAGGTCCTTCAGCCGTAGATCGACGATATGCATCAACTGCGCATCACCTAATGGATGAAAGATAACAATGTCGTCCACTCGATTCAGAAACTCCGGCTTGAACTGCTTTCGAAGCTCGTCCATCACGCGGCCCTTCGCCTCCTCAAACCCTTCCTCACCCGAGGCCCACGCCGTCGACAACTGCGCTGCGCCAACATTCGACGTCATGATCAAAACAGTATTTTTGAAGTCAACCGTCCGCCCCTTCGAGTCCGTCAGCCGCCCATCATCGAGCACCTGCAGCAGAACGTTGAATACATCCGGATGCGCCTTCTCGATCTCGTCGAACAGAATGACCGCATAGGGCCGCCGTCGCACAGCCTCAGTCAGTTGACCGCCCTCGTCATATCCCACGTAGCCCGGAGGCGCTCCAATCAGCCGCGACACCGCATGTTTTTCCATGTATTCGCTCATGTCGATCCGCACCATCGCGGCTTCATCGTCGAACAGAAACTCCGCCAGAGCTCTCGCCGTCTCGGTCTTTCCCACGCCGGTAGGCCCAAGAAAGATGAATGAGCCAATAGGCCGCTTCGGATCGCTGAGCCCTGCACGGGAACGGCGAATCGCATTCGCCACCGCACTGAGCGCCTCGTCTTGCCCTACCACGCGCTCGCGCAGACGATCTTCCATCTGCACCAGCTTCTGCATCTCGCCTTCGAGCATCTTGGACACAGGAATACCTGTCCACTTCGACACCACCGCTGCGATGTCCTCCTCGTCGACCTCTTCCTTCAACATTCTGGATCGCCGCGAAGGAACACCCTTCGCCGCCTCAGCCTCGTCCGCTGAAACCGCCGCATCCTGCTCTGCCGTCAACTCACGCAGCTCCGCCTCCAGCTTTGGAATCTCGCCATACTGCAGCTCTGCCGCTCGTTGCAGATTGCCCCTGCGCGTCTCCTCCTGCATCTGGAACCGCAGCGACTCCAACTGCTCCTTCAACTCCGCAATTTTCCCGATCGCTCCGCGCTCCGTCTGCCATCGCGCTCGCAGTCCTGCCGCTGTCTCCTTCACCTCGGCCAACTCGCGCTCCACCACGTCGAGCCGCTCCTTCGAAGCAGCATCTTTCTCGCGCTTCAACGCCGCACGTTCGATCTCAAGCGAAGTCGCCCGCCGCTCCAGGTCATCGATCTCCACCGGCACACTGCCAATCTGAATCGCCAACGCCGCTGCGGCCTCATCCACCAGATCAATCGCCTTATCCGGCAGAAACCGATCCGAGATATACCGATGGCTTAACGTCGCCGCCGCAACAATTGCTGAGTCCTTGATCCGGACCTTATGGTGCGCCTCGTACTTCTCCTTCAGACCACGCAGAATCGCAATGGTGTCCTCGACGTTCGGTTCGCCGACGTACACAATCTGAAACCGTCGCTCCAGCGCGGCATCTTTCTCGATGTATTTCCTATATTCATTCAGAGTCGTCGCGCCAATCGCCCGTAGGCCACCCCGTGCCAGCGCCGGCTTCAGCATATTGCTGGCATCCATCGTGCCTTCGGCCGCTCCAGCACCGACAAGCGTATGTAACTCATCGATGAACAAAATAATCTCGCCGTTTGAGTCTTCGATCTCTTTCAGTACCGCCTTCAACCGCTCTTCAAACTCCCCGCGAAACTTCGCCCCAGCCACCATCGACGCCAGGTCGAGCGAGCAGACCCGCTTCCCCTTCAGAATCTCAGGCACATCTCCCAGAAATATCCTCCGCGCCAGGCCTTCAACGATCGCCGTCTTACCCACACCCGGCTCGCCGATCAGCACCGGATTGTTCTTCGTCCGCCGTGCCAGTACCTGTACCACCCGTCGAATCTCCTCGTCGCGTCCGATCACCGGGTCTAGCTTGCCCCTGCGCGCCAGCTCTGTCAGGTCCTTTGCATACTTCTCCAGCGCCTGAAACTTTCCCTCTGGAGTCTGGTCGGTCACGCGCTGTCCGCCCCGAACCGCGCTCAGCGCTTTCAGGATCGCCTCATGCGTTCCACCCAGTGCCGCCAGCGCCATCTGCACCGGGTCGTTCTTCGCTTTGGAGAGCGCCAGTAGCAGATGCTCGGTTGAACAGAACTCATCCTTGAAGTTCTCCGCCTCTTTGAACCCCTGCTCCAACACCTTCTGGAGCGCGGCCGACATTCCCGGCTGCCCTCCACCCTGCACCTTTGGCAACTTCGAAATAGCCGAGTTCACCCCTGAAAGCAGCTGCTCGACCGGCACCCCCACCTTTTCGAGCACCGGTATCACCACTCCCTCACGGTCCTCCAGCAGCGCCGCCATCAAATGGAGCGGCAACGCCTCTGGATTGCCATTCTCCGCAGCAAATCCGCTCGCTGTCTGCACCGCCTCCTGCGACTTCACCGTCAACTTATCCCACTTGATCGCCATTCAAAATCTCCCCCGAACCTCTGGCTAAATCTCCCAGATCACACTTCGGTTCAGTCTTTTTATTTAATAGATTAGACGTGGAAAGGCAGAACAGGATGCGGAATCTGATAACAAGTCACTCATATTTTGAGTGCCTTTTAGTTTCAATAACTTACATCCTCCCATCCCAAATCCGAACCAAAGCCCAAAACATACAAACGCTTCCGCGATACCTGAGGCGTGTAAAGTGCAGATTCCAGATGACGGCCTTCGGACTCCTCCAGCCAGCCTAATCCGTTCATCAACGCACTACTTCTCGCCACGACCGGCGGCTTGCTGGATGCAATCGTCTTTCTCGATCACGGTCATGTCTTCGCCAACGCCATGACGGGCAACGTCATCTTCCTCGGCATCGCCGCCATCAGCCGCGATTGGGGAGAGATCATCCCTCATCTTGTCTCTACCTGCGGCTTCTTCTCTGGTGTTCTCTGCTCGAAACATATGCGGTCCCGCCTGAGCGAACGCTTCGTGCTGCTGCTTGGTCTGGCCTTTGAGTCTATGGCACTCTTTGCTCTCGGCTGGCTCCCGGGCAACTTCCCGCACATGGCGTTCAACGGCCATCATCGCATTCGTCTCCGCCTTCCAGGTCGCCAGTTACCGCCGCGTAGAGCGCTTTTCCTACAACTCCACCTTCGTCACCGGCAACCTCCGCGATACGGCCGAGGGCATTTACGGCGCTACCTTACGCACTGCCACTCCTGAAGTCCGCGAAGAGGGTCGCGCCAAGGCGCTCGATCTCGGCCTCATCTGTCTATGTTTCCTGTGCGGGGCGATTCTTGGCGCATGGGCCGCTCCGCGCTTTGGCAACTACTCCCTCTGGCTCACCGAACCGTTTCTCTTGACCGTAGCTCTGCGATCTTTTCGCAGCAGCTTCCCCCTGTCGCCACCATCCCCGACTAAATAACTATGCCCTGAGCCTGAGAAAGAGAGGCCATCGCGCAAACGGCAGCCTCTCCCGCGATAGAACGCTTACATCCCGCTCTGGGTGCTTTTGATGAACGCCGCCACATCCGCGTGGAACAGCTTTAGGACATCCTCATTCACATACACCATGTGTCCGCTCTGGTAGTAGTGGTAGCTGATGTTGGCCTGCAGCTTCTGCGGAATCGGCAGATGGTGCATCTCGAACTTGCCCTCGAAGTAAGGCGTTGCCAGGTCGTAGTAGCCACCCGCCAGCATTACCTTCATCTTCGGGTTGGACTTCATCGTGTAGGCCAGATCCGGCATCACGTTCGTCCCGCCCTCCTGCCCACTGGCCGGGGGGCCTCCGGGAGCCTGATGCCGCAGATCCCATGAGAAGTCTGCGTCCGTATAAGCACCCGGCTTGTACGTCTGGTCGGCCCCATACTTCAGCTCCGTTCGCATGTACTGGTTCAATGCAGCCGTATACGCCGATGAGATCGCATTGCTCTGGGGATCGTATTCAGCATCCGAGCTCAACGGGTCGAGGTCCGGCCCCTTGTACCGGGTATCCAGCCGCCCCGTCGTCGTCTCGTCATCGAGCTGCAGGTTCTTGCTGAACGCTCCACCCGTCACTCGCAGATTCGCTCGCAGCAGATACGCCACAGGAAGCCCTGTATATCCATGGAGCTTCTCTGCGACTGCCTGTCTCTGCGCCTCCGTCAGCTCGGACCCCTGCAGCAGCGCCGTCATATAGTCGCCCAGAGCATAGTGCTCCACCTCGGCGAGAAACGGCTCCAGTGCCGCTGGCTGGGATGGGAGTTTGTGATGGTAGAACGCACTTGCAGCATAAGTCGGTAGCGCGAGCGCATACGCCTGGTCTACGCCCGGATTGGCCTTCGGCCCATCCACACTGTTATCGAAGCTCAGGATCTGCGACAGCAAGATAATTCCGTTCAAATCCACATTCTGCAGGTCCGCAGACAGCACGGCACTTCGAGGTGTCCCATAGCTCTCTCCAAACAGATACTTCGGCGAATTCCATCGGTTGTACTTCGTCAAAAATCGTCGAATAAATCGCTCGAACGCGTGCGCATCGGGATCAGTCCCCCAGAACGCCTTCTCCTTGTCCTTGCCCATGATCCGGCTGAACCCCGTTCCCGGCGCGTCGATGAAGACCACATCGCTCACATCCAGCAGACTGTAGTCATTGTTGACGATCTTGTACGGTGCGCCCTCATCATGCTGCGCATCGGTGGTCACCACCCGTCGCGGCCCGAACGACCCCATATGCAGCCACATCGATGCACTTCCCGGGCCGCCGTTATAGATAAACGTCACCGGCCGCGCGGTACTCGCGTCCTTCTTGAAGTAGGCGACATAGAATATTCGCGCTGTCGCCGGATCCTCCTCTGGCTTGTCCTTATCGGGCACCTTCTCGCCGGTATCGGGCAGCATCTTGCCGTCCAGCCCCAGCATCGCGTCCTGCGCATCGCTTGATCCGACCGTCAGCGTCCCAGCCACAGCCTTGTATGCAATCGGCTGGCCGCCGACTGTCACAGAGCCTTCGGTCGTCGAGTCACCCTCAACCGCCGCAACCGGCACCGCAGGCGCTCCCGCGACGACGACCTTCTCATTCTTCTTTTCCTGCGCACCTGCACCCTGCACCGATACGGCAGAAACCATCAGCACGCCAACGCAAACACTGAGATAAACCCGATTTCCCAACATCCAAACACACTCCTGATCAGATGAAATCTTTAGTCTGCAGTATAGTCGCGCAGCCCGACCTACAATCTAATGATTTCGCATTCTCATCAAAGCGTTCGAGTCGCCTGCCTGAAAACCTTTACCAGTTAATAAGAACTCCGGCCTCCAAGACACGAATTTCGAATCGAATTCGTTAATCTCTCATCTCATTATAAATGAGTGTATACTCATCTATGTTGCGCAACACACTTAGAAGGCCCGCTTTTGAAATCTATCGGAGGCGGCAATTTATCCAAGTGAAGAGATTCGTTGGACACGCGGCTCAACCCAGTCAACGGCGCTCGAAATGAGCAATGGCTTTCAAAATCGAGACTATGCAGTCAATTCATGACTACTTACTCAAATAAACCACTCACAATGGAGAACTCAATGTCAGACTGGACCGTAAACGATATCCCTCCCCAAAGCGGAAGACTCGCTGTTGTCACCGGCGCAACCGGCGGTCTCGGCTACGAGACTGCCCTCGCTCTCGCGCAGGCTGGCGCCGAGGTCGTCCTCCTTGGCCGCAACGAAACGAAGGGCCGCGAAGCTCTCCAACGCATCTCGGCCATCGTGCCCCAGGCAAAGCTGCGCTTTGAAAACGTCGACCTCGCCAACCTGGTCTCCGTGCGCGACTGCGCCGCCCGCCTCCTTGCCCAAAACCGGCCCATCGACATGCTGATCAATAACGCGGGCGTCATGGCTCCGCCGCAGCGCAAGACTACCGTCGACGGCTTCGAAATCCAGTTCGCCACGAATCATCTGAGTCACTTCCTGCTCACTGCGCAGCTGCTCCCTCTGCTACGCCGCAGCCCGCACCCGCGCATCGTCAACGTCAGCAGCAGTGCCGCCCGTATGGGCTCCATCCACTTCGACGATCTCCAGTCTGAACGCAGCTATAAGGCCTTCCCGGTCTACTCCCAGTCCAAGCTGGCCAACCTTCTGTTCACCTTTGAGCTGCAGCGCCACAGCGACGCCAACGGCTGGAACCTGATGAGCAACGCAGCGCACCCAGGCTATGCCCTGACCGATCTCATCGCCAACGGTCCTGGAGCCGATTCGCTCATGAGCCGTCTGGGCGGACTCATCATCAAACCTATCCTGAGCCAATCCGCCGCGGCGGGAGCCCTGCCCACCCTCTTCGCCGCGAGCTCGCCCAACGCCACGCCGGCGGGGTATTACGGCCCAGATGGCCTGTTCGAGTTGAAGGGCAACGTACACCCCGCCCACATTCCTTCGAAGGCGAAGGACGTCTCCGTAGCCCGAAGACTATGGGAGATCTCGAACCAACTTACCGGAGCACCCTGGCCCAAGTAAAACTGTCATTCCATGGTCTGTTTTTCGCGCGGGAAATACTGTATGGGTGCATGTGCGGCATCCAGTGGAATGCGCCGGACTCGCCCACGGGTGCTCGTTCTTACACATTGCTTGTCAATGAGTGCGTTGGCGATAATGCGCCAATTGAGAGAGTAGACGAAATTTCGGTAGTGAGGAACCACCGAACCTTCGTGATCGTATGTGCTTTTATGCCAGCACCATTCCATCGGATCTGTGTCATATCGTTCATGCTTGCCATAACGGCCTCTTTTGCACCTGGTCAGGCGGCGATGCCACCTGCCGGGACCGCGACGACAGCCGAATCTCCTGTGTGGGGAGATTTGCGGCCGGGATCCTACGGCATCGGATTTAAGAGCATCTTCCGGTACGACAACTCACGCACCTGGAAATCCACCCGAAGCTACAGCGGCGCATTTTCCCCTGATGTAGATGGGCGGCCCATTCAGATCAGCGTCTGGTATCCAGCGAACGCAGGCCCATCGGACAAGAGGATGACCTTCGCCGACTACGTGGATCAGAGTGCTCCGCAGAACTTCGCCCAACTCAATGGCATCATGAAGCAACGTAGCCGCGACGACGCCGCAGGCTCTGTCCCACACAGCGAGCTTTCTGCACTACAGTCGCTCACGATGAACGCATATCGAAATGCCCAACCGGCCGCAGGGCGTTTTCCTGTGGTGCTTTACTTCGCTGGATTGAGTGCTCCGATCAACTCCAATGCACTCATGGCCGAGTATCTCGCAAGCCACGGCTACATCGTCGCCAGCATCTCCTTGATTGGCCCATCGGATGAAGAGACCTTTCAGTCGCGCACCTCGAACGACTTTGAAGCCACAGTCCGAGACATGGAGTTTGCCTGGTCCGTACTTCAGGATCAGCCGAACGTAGATAGCACGCGCCTCGCCGTCATGGGACACAGCGTAGGCGCCATCGAAGCCGTGATCCTGGGCATGCGCAATGCCGACGTCTCCGCCGTTATAGCGCTGGATGG
>Ga0302219_10000560_pt1 | contig 16399 bp, 13 predicted proteins | sample II_Palsa_E1_2_FD_194569 | JGI IMG/M metagenome (GOLD analysis project Ga0302219, IMG submission 194569) | Peat permafrost microbial communities from Stordalen Mire near Abisko, Sweden - II_Palsa_E1_2 | ecosystem: Environmental > Terrestrial > Soil > Palsa > Peat permafrost | place: Sweden...
TCTGCGGTTCTATTCTCGATAAAGTGTCAGGAGTAGAGGCGTTGCTTACTGCTTGTGAGAGGGTAGAAGACGCATCCATCGTTTTTGCGGGAAGGCCGATTGGGCCCTGGATGACTAGCACCTTTCTTCAGCATCCTCTAGTGACAAATCTTGGGGAGACGACGCCTTTGGGGTCGATGGAGATTGCAGCGGCTGCTACCGCGATGTTTGCTCACTACAAGCCCTTTGTGGAGAACCACGTCTATGCCGCTCCGAACAAGCTGTTCGATGCAATGATGGTAGGAATTCCCCTGTTGATCAACTCCGAGTGCCTCGTTAGTAAATTCGCGCAAAAGTCTGGATTCGGAATACCCACCAGATTCGGAGATGCCGAGGAGTTAGAACGTGCACTTAAAGTGGTCTATGCTCCCGATGAACAGTTGACTGCAGGTTGTAAGCAGGCACAGGTTCTGTTTGAGACGCAGTACTCCTGGCAGCACATGGAAGAACGATGGATAGCATTTTTTGAGGAACTTCTGGTGAGGGGCAAGAGAAACCAGTGAGGTTCGAGATTTGAACTTGCGATGGTGAGGTTGATTGGAGTGATGCCATCGGGAGTTGTGCGTCGAAAAAAGACGGCAGATTCAACTGCCGACGATAGTCATGCGTTCCCGCAATAGCGATCGTCAGGCGGGTCAGCCCAACAGGCCGAGTTCCTTGTTGGCGTCCTTTGCCGTTTGGGAGTTGGGAGACAGGGCTGCCGCCTTCTTCAGATGAATCACGGCGTCGTTGTTGTTGGAGAGTTTGGTGTAGGTCATACCGAGGTGGTAGTGCATGGCGGCATTGTTTGGATCGGTCTTGAGGGCGTCCTCTAAAAGATCGCGCGCGGAGGCGTAGCTGCCCTTCTGGTAGTAGACCCAGGCCAAAGTATCAGCGGTGCTGGGTGCGTTGGGCAGAGCGCGGCGAGCAATTTGAGCGAGGGAGAGCGCCACGTCGAGGTTCTGCCCCGTCTCGACCATGAGATAGGAGAGATTGTTGGCTGCGACTGGCTGTTCGGGCTGGATGGCAAGGGCTTTTTTGTAGGATGTCATAGCCTTCTCGCGATCGCCCTGGGTCTCCTGAAGGGTGCCCAAGATCGTGAACGCTTGCGCATCGCCGGGATGGTTCGTGGTCCATTGCTCCCATTTTGCGACGGCCTTGGCGGGATCGCCGCTAAGGACCTCAGCGCGGGCGTAGGCCATGGTGGCGGCACCGTCGTTGGGCTTGAGCTGCATAGCTTTTTCTGCGGAAGACAGTGCGCCCGCTGAATCTCCTGTGCGGAGCTGCAGGTCGGCGAGAAGATCGTACATCTCGTTATTCTGGGGCGATTTGGCAATCTGCTCCTGAATGCGGCTCAGTGCTTTTGCGGGTTGCTTCTCCGCAATGTACGTGGAGGCTAGCAGGCGAAGGGCGTGGGAGCCGTTCGGATTGTCGACGAGCGACTGCTCAAGAAGAGTGCGGGCCTCCGGGATTTTCTTTTGCACGAGGCGAAGCTGAGCGAGTTCGAGGGAAGCGGTTGCGTTCTTGGGGTCGAGCTTGATGGCCTGGTGGAAGTCTGCATCGGCCTTATCCATCTCATTTCTGTTGGCCTCTGCCATGCCGCGCCAGATGTAGGGGGTGGCGGCCTGCGGAGCGATCGCGATGGAGGCGTCTGCTACCTGGCTAAGGGTGGCGAAGTCGCGGGTCTCAATTGAGATCTCTGCGAGGCCGGTCTGGGCGTCGAGGTTTCTTGGGTTCAATTTTGCAGCGTCCCGGTAGCTCTGCTGTGCGACAGTTATATCGCCCTTGGCACGGGCGGCACGGGCAAGCCAGAGCTTAACCCCTACACTGTCCGGACTGGTTTTGGCGGCTTTTTGGAGAAGATTGAAGGCATCGTTGGTCTTGCCGTCGTTGAGCATCACCATGCCGTTGAGGATGGCAACCTCTGGGAGGCTGCTGTCGGTTTTGGCGAGATCGGCGACCACGGCCCTGGCTTTGTCGATGCTCTTGTTCAGGATGAGGATGCGCGCGTAGGCGAGCTTGAGGGGAGCGCTCTTGGGATGTTTGGCAACGAGTTCGGCATAGGCAATCTGAGCTTTGTCGAGCTGGTTGTTACGGATGTAGTAGTTCGCAAGCAGACTGGCGCCGCCTTCTGTGTCGCCGAGATCATCAGAGGCCTGATGGAAGGTTTCCTCTGCTTTTGCGGTGTTGTTCTGGCGCTGATAGAGATCGCCGAGTGTGGCTCGAGCTACGAGGTTTTTGGGATCAGCTGCGACGGCGGCCGTCATCTGGTCTTGCGCGCCTTGCAGGTCGCCTTTTTTCTGCAGAATGGAAGCGAGGACTATATGAGCCCCGATATTTTTGTTGTCCAGGGAGACGGCCTTGCGGAGCTGCAGTTCGCCATCGCTTGCGGTCGCCGGATCACTGCTCTGAAGCATGCCGAAAGAAGCATGGAAGGCGGCGCGCTCCGGGGCGATGGCAAGAGCATGTTGAATCTGGGTGAGTGCTTCGGGACGATTACCTTTCGCGGCTGCAACGCCAGCGAGCAGGGCATAGGCATCCGCGTTATTGCTATCGATGGCGAGGATGGATTTTGCCTGTTCGGCGGCTTGATCCGGCAGCCGGCCGGAGAGTAGCATGTTGCCGAGATCGACGCGTGCCTGCAGGTTGTTCGGCTGCAGATCGACGGTGCGTTTCAACTCTTGGAAGGCCGGCAGCGGGGCGCCCTGTTTGAGATAGACCTTAGAGAGCTGGTAGTGGGCCTCGGCGAAGTTACGGTCGACTTTGAGAGCGTTCGAAAACTGTATGGCTGCTTCCCTGGTTTTGCCTTCGTCGGCGTAGCGTTTTCCGCTCTCAAGATATCTCTGCTTCTGCTTGTTGGGGTCGCGATGGCAGCCTGTGGTGAAGCCCAGTGCGAGTGATACGGCCAAAGCTACTGAAATCCGAGATGCTTGAGTAGGGGAGAGTCTCATCACTTTATTTCCTCGATCATTCTGGAACGAACCTGTCTCTGTGTTGCCTGCATCACCGTTGTTCCAATTGTCCGACACGGCGGCGCGCGAAGTCTGCGAAAAAACCTACCACTTTTGTGCGCTCTAGTCTGGAATGAAGCGAGGAAGATAGGGTGCCATCTTCTGGGTAAAGTGAGTTGCCCGATCTTTGGCAGTCTCCAGCGGTTCATTTGGCATGACGGGGGTGATGATGCGAACCAGTGCGCCATCGGTGCGATTGGTGCGGATCGCGTCGGTGACCATGTAGAGCTTTGCGAGATATTCGTTAGGCACGCTGCGACCATGCGCCTGATACCAGTAGATGACGAACTGTTTGGACTCGCCATTGCTGATGACGTACTCACCCACTTTATAGTTTTTGCCGTTGACGTCCTTGAGGTCGACGTATTTTTGCGAGTCGAAGGTCCAGCCGGCACCTGGCAGGCAGTGCTGTGGAGAGTGCATCGTCTGCCCTGTACGCTGGGTGGCAAAGTAGCCGATGAAGAGACTGATGGGCGGCTCGGCTGCGGGCCTCGATACAAGAGAACTCTGCCCAAGGCTCGAGGTTGGTTGGGAGGTGTAGATTCGGTTGAGGAAGTCGCCCTTGCCGAGGACATCCAGAGTCGCGTCATCGAGTGGGAAGTCCTGCGCAGTCCAGGCGCCGAAGCTCTCAGGCATATGGTTTAGGGGCTCACTGCGGGGGACGCGATCGGCGTCTCCACGGCTTAGGAGGACGAAGGCTGTAACGAGAAGCAGGATCACGACGGTCCAGTATCTTGGGGATTTCATTGTGTCTGTGCCTTCAACGTTGTCTTTGCTGGAGAGATGAGCCCCATGAGGCGGTGGACGAGATAGAGGCAGCCGAGCGAAATGACGAACATAACCCAACCGGAGAACTCGTGGAAGAAGCCGAGAGCCTTCTCGGGATCCCAATATTGTACGCAAAGACCGGTACCAACGATGCGGAAGACGTTGGCGGTGACGGCAATGGGGATACTGGCCAGAGCGAGAAGCAGGCGGCGGCGCGTGGTGCGCTCGAGGAAGTATCCATAGAAGATAGCCAGTGTGAAGAGGCTCATAAGAGAGCGGATGCCGCTGCATGCTTCCGCAACCTCCAGCTTCATGACCGGGAGCTGGATGACGTTGCCTTCAAGCAGGACGGGCACGCCCAGCAGAGGTAGGATATCGCTGGCGATGCGTGAGGCGAAGAGCTGGAGCGGGAAGGTGATCTGGTTGAAGAGGATGGTGGGAAATGGGATGGCAAGGACGAGAACAAGTAACGGGAAGCGCAGCTCACGGAGTATGCGTGAGCCGAAGAGGGTCCAGATCAGGCCGGCAAGAAGAAGGACGAAAGAGATTCGGGCCGTAAAGAGATCGACTCCATAAACTCCTAAAATCAGAACGATGATTGCAAAGACAACAAGAGCGATTCCCCTCCAGGATTGCTGGATTGGAGTGTTGCTAAGAGCCTTTCTTTTGTCCCAGAGCAGGAAGAGTGCGAAAAAGGGGACGAGGAAGCCGTGGGAGTAGTCCGGAATCGTGTACCAGTCGTATATCAGCTTAATGGCCACACGGTAGTAAATGACAGCAAGCAAGATGGCGACGGCAGCGTAGGGAGACCAGTCTAGCCAAGGTGTAGAGCTTGCGCCGCGGAGCTCCTTGTTGGCGTCCGGAAGGAGCGCTGTCGTGTAAGGCTCGGCGGGAGTGCTGTTGGATGTCATTCGTAAGACGTTATACTTCACGGGGCATGTCCATGCAATTTGCGTGCCGCTCACCCAAAGCAACTGTTTTCCTTGTTTGTCGCGCAAAGCCACTAAAGTGGTAGGTTACATGACACCTTGAGGGAAAAAGATTTCACATTTGGGCTGCTAATCTGCATACCGGGGAGTACCGCGATAGACGCTTGTGTCACAGCTTTTGCTAGCACTGTCATATATAGCGGTTACCCTCAGTACCAGATCAAATATCTTTGCATTTAGGGGGATTTTTGCTCTTGCGCGAAGTTTGGCACTCAATGTGCTGCAACCATGGTAGTCGCCGATAGGATAGATATGGGTTTATGTAGCATTAAGCAGGACGGAAGTTGTTTGAAGCTGCAAGAATTTGCAGCGTATGCCTCCTCATTCAAATGGAACAACTCTCAGGGCAATATTCCTCTTATGGCGGTTAAAGGTTAAAGATGGTGGCCGGCACAGCAGCGGTAGTCAAAGAGACTATTACCCGTATTACATCTCTTCGGATCGAGAGAAGACCTATCTCAGGCGGCAGGTTGGCCATCCGGTGCTACAGAGTCACTTCTCAGGTTGATGAGTATGGGAGCTATGCAATGAAGTTGTTTTGTCTCTTGTTTGTAGTATTACTGGCCGGCATGCCTGTTGCAGGAGTGGCACAGGCAGCGCAGACCAGTTCTGAGCCCGCGGCGACCGTTGCGGCCACAGGGCCACAGGCTACGGCTCCTGCCACAGCAGCGCCGCCGACGGTGGCTGGCCCGAACTATGCCGGTCCGGTTGATGCATCGCGCTACACGATCGGGCCGCAGGACTCATTGCAAGTGACAGTATGGAGGGAGCCCTCGCTTTCAGGCACGATTCCGGTTCGGCCTGACGGGATGATCTCTCTGGTTCTGGTGGGAGACATGCCGGCGGCGGGCCTGACTCCAATGGCATTGGGGGCAGATATCTCGCAGCGATTGAAGAAGTACATTCAAGACCCTGTGGTGACGGTGGTGGTGCTGGGTGTGAACAGTCAGCGCATCTTTCTGGTTGGCGAGGTGATGAAAGTCGGGCCACTTATGCTGACTCCGGGGATGACGGCCCTACAGGCTATCGTGAGTGCCGGTGGGCTGACGCAGTTTGCGAGTTCAAAGCGTATCTACATTTTGCGAACGGTGGCAGGGAAGCAGCAGAAGATGCCGTTCAACTATAAGCAGGCGCTGAAAGGCGACAACCAGGGAGTTTCGCTTCTTCCTGGAGACACGATCGTCGTTCCATGAAAGAAGTTATGAAGATCCGGCTAGTTATATCGGCGCTGTTTTTGATCTCAACGATGAGCTTGATCTCCCATGGACAGGCTGTGCCGGCGGGCATCGCCACGATCGGGGCCGCTCCAAGTCCTTTAGCTCTCGATGGAGTCTTCCACTATGCGTTGAGCGCATCCGAAATTGTTCAGCTGGGATATTACGGCCCTGGCGACTTGACCAATTCGACCGCGTTCTCCGGAGACGTTGCATATACGGCGAAGAGTACGGTGCGACCGTTCAGCCTGGTGTTTGCAGGTGGCGTTCTTCTGCCGAATCAGACGGAGCAAGGCGTCACGACTTACGAGAATGTGGAGGTTTCCCAAGGGTATATCACGCGACATTGGGTCTTCAACCTATCGGATTCGTTCAGCTTTCTGCCGGAATCACCCACCACAGGGCTATCTGGGGTTGCTGGCGTTGGCGACCTTGGCGTAACCCCGATCCAGGGTCCTGGAGCTGGCCCCGCCGGGGGAGTTTTGACAGGCTTTGGCAATCGAATAGCCAACACGGTGAGCGGCAGTGTAGAGCGGCAGATCAGTCGAGCTACTTCGGTCAGCGGTTCAGGCTCCTGGTCCGTGCTTCATTTCTTGGATGCGTCGACAGATGGGTTGGACTATACGCAAACTATTGGCACGGTTGCGGTCAACCAGCGGTTCGATGCTCGAAGTTCTGCCAGCGTGAGCGCGGTCTATTCGATCTTCGATTACAGTGGCCCACAGGCCGGACCGGATGCCCCGAATTTCCAGAGCCGGGGGATCAATCTGACGTACCAACGACTTTTGAGCCGGACCCTCACCCTGAGCGGGACAGTCGGTCCGCAGTGGGTCTCCAGTTCCAATAGTGCACTGATCCCATCGACGCTTAATCTGGCCATCAACACCAGTTTGTCGTATTCGCGCAGGAATACGAACGCTTCGATATTTTATTCGCGAGGTGTCAATGGAGGCTCCGGCGTTATCCCTGGGGCGTTGTCGGACGTTATCGGGTTTGCGGCCGGACGTGCTTATGGCCGTAACTGGGTAGCGTCCCTCAATGGAGCGTATACGCGCACCTCCGGTCTGACATTTATAGGAGGCACGAGTTCACTCGCTCCTGCGAACGAGTTATACGACACGGTCTACGGGGGTGTTCAAGTCACGCGCCGGTTCAGCACTTATCTTTCCGGCTATTTGAGTTACACGGCACTGAACCAGACTACGAACTATTCGTTGGGTGCGCCGAACGTATTGAACGGCATCTCTCAGACATTTGGGGCCGGGCTTACCTTTTCTCCACGTTCGACCCGGTTGGGCCAATTTTAAGGAGTTGATATGCTTGGGCACCGCTCACTGACGCTGCAAGACTACACCGTAATCCTGAAACGGAGATGGTGGATCATTGCGATTCCAGCAATCATCTTTCCGATCGTCGGTTACGGCATCACCTTTCTGGTGCAGCCGCAGTATGTTTCGCAGACCCTGGTCTTGGTGGAGCAACAGAAGGTTCCGGATTCGTATGTTAAACCGGTAATTACCGAGGACTTGAGCGGGCGGCTTGCTACGATGCGGGAGCAGATTCTGAGCCGTTCGCGGCTGCAGCCTATTATCGAACGCTTCAACCTATTTGCAAACTCCAAGATGTCGATGGACGATCGAATCGACCAGACGCGGAAGAATATCGATATTAAGCCGATTCAATCGGAGCTTGCTCGAACTGGCGGTCTGCCAGGATTTTTTATCTCGTTCAAGGCGGGCGATGCGCGCACGGCCCAGCTGGTATGCGGCGAGATCCAGTCGCTATTTGTGAGCGAAAATCTTAGCGACCGGCAGGCATCGGCGGCGGGAACTACGGATTTCCTTAAAGGCCAACTCGCGGACGCCAAGGCCAAGCTGGATGAGGAAGATGCAAAGCTGGCTAAATTTCAGCAAACTTACGTCGGCAAGCTGCCGGGTGCGGAGGCCTCGAATACCAGTATGCTGACGACCTTGAATACGCAGCTGGATGCGGCGACTCAGGCGCTGGCTCGCATGGAGCAGGACAAGAGTTACGCGGAATCGATGCTGGCCCTACAACAGAGCCAGTCGACGCAGACGCCTGAGCACGGGATGTCACTACAAGCTAATCAGCTGGAACTTCAGCAGTTGTTGGCACAAGAGGCCGATCTAACCTCGCGCTACACAGACGACTATCCCGATGTGGTCACTGTTCGGAGGAAGATCACGGAGTTGCGGCAGCAGATGGCCAAGGCCCCTGCACCTTCAGTCTCACCAGCGCCATCGTCGCCGAAGCCGAGCGACTCGTTGAGCGTGCTACAACTTCGCGCGCAACTTCGTGCGATGGAGCAGGGTATTGTCCAGAAGAAACGTGACCAGGCAGAGGTTCAGGGACAGCTGCGGATGTATCAGGAGCGGGTTGCCTCTAGTCCTGCCGTGGAGGAGGAGTATAAGAGCATCACGCGGGATAATCAGACGGCGCAGGCGTTCTATGATGACTTGCTCAACAAGATGAATCAGTCGAAGATGGCGACCGATCTGGAGAGGCGGCAGCAGGGCGAGCAGTTCCGGGTAATGGATGAGCCGAATCTCCCTGAAGCCCCGGACTTTCCGAAACGCCCGATATTTGTGGGTGGAGGCTTGACTGCGGGCCTGGCGCTTGGCCTTCTGGTGGTGGCGTTGCTCGAGTATTTGGATACCGCGCTTCGTAGTGAGCGAGATGTATGGGCCTTCACGAAGTTGCCGACCCTGGCAGTAATCGCCTACAGCGGGGAAGAGTCAGCGGTAAATGCTAAGCGAAGATGGTTTGGCCTCGGTAAACCAGATATGACAGCGAGAGATAAGCCGCTGATGAATGTGGGTGGCTGACGATGTATAAGAGTTTTTTCAAACTACAAAGCAGTCCGTTCGGAACAAGCCCGGATCCGCGGTTTCTCTACATGATGCCGCATACTCGCGAGGCCCTGGCGTGCCTGGAGTACGGGATCTCGGCGCGAAAGGGATTTACCGTCCTCACAGGAGAAGTAGGCACGGGAAAAACAACGCTTCTGCGGCGGGCGTTGAGCTCGTTCAGCAACCGTCGGGTGTCGACAGCTTTTGTCTTCAACCCTCGGCTGGATGTGCTGGACTTTCTCGAATTCGTTTTGACCGATTTTGGTTTGGTGCCTGCGACGCGGACCAAGTCAGGCATGCTGCTACAGTTGAACCGCTGGCTGATTGAGCGGTTCCGTATGGAGGAGACGTGCGTGGTGGTGGTCGACGAGGCGCAGAACCTTTCTTGGGAGCTTCTGGAAGAGATACGTCTGTTAACCAACCTGGAAACCTCGTCGGAGAAGCTGTTGCAGATTGTGCTTTCGGGGCAACCTGAACTTGAAGAAAAGCTGCGTCACCCGAGCGTACGGCAACTACGGCAAAGAGTTTCTTTGTGGTGCCGGACCCAAGCTCTTACGGACAGCCAGACTCACGCCTATGTCGCCGAGCGTCTGCGCATTGCGGGAGCGACGTGGCAGCTTTTTTCTCTTGAGGCGTTGGATCTTGTGCATCGCTACAGCCGGGGTATTCCCCGTATCATCAACCTTCTTTGCGAACACTCCCTAATCGTTGGATATGTGGAACAGGTTCAGCAGATCACTCCGAAGATTGTTGAGGGCGTGGCGATGGAGCTTGAGTTGGAGACTCAACCATTTATGGTTTCCTCTGTGGCGCTAGGTAGCGATAATTCACCCACGCGGCGCAGCGCGAGCCCTGACTATATGACAGCTTTTAGGGGAGAGACTCCGGGAAGGCAAGACCGATGAGCCGCATTTACGAAGCACTTCAGAAGGCAGAGTCCGAACGGAAATCGGAACGGCGTGAAGATGAGTCTCGCATACCGGAGCGGCCGGCTGGTGTCGAGATGCGCTCGCAGACCGCCATTGCGGAGGTTGAGTACTCAACTGCGACTGAGACCGTCTACACGGAGCCCACTTTGCATGAGCGAGATGGAGATGCTCTTGACCTGAGCGGGATTCTGCGACGTCCGTGGACTCCGTCGCTGGATCGGCTTCCCTCTCTTCTGGAGCGTGGACCTGCGGTAGAACAGTTTCGCAGTCTTCGTTCGCGAATCTATGAGCTCCGTGACATCAACCCGCTAAAGTCGATTCTGGTAAGCAGCGGAATGCCACAGGAGGGCAAAAGCTTTGTCTCGACGAACCTGGCCGTGAGCCTGGCGCGGCATAAGAACAGCAAAGTGCTTCTGATTGATGGCGACATGCGGCGGTACACCTTGCATCAGCTGCTGGGCTGCGAGTCACATCCTGGGCTCGCGGATTATCTTGCAGGTAAGGCGACTCTGGTGGAGGTGATGCAGCGAGCAGAGCAGTCGGTGGAGAAGGAGGGTATGGGCAAACCGCTGCTGCCGAACCTCACCTTCATTGCAGGTGGAAACGGCGGCGATAAGGCGGCGGACCTGTCTGGTAGTCAACGGTTCGGTGAATTGATCAAGCTGGCGTCGCCACACTTTGACTGGATTATTGTGGATTCTTCGCCGGTGCTGCCAGTTTCGGATGCAGTGAATCTGGCAAGGTCTTGCGATGGAGTTCTGCTGGTTGCCCGGGGAGGGGTAACCAAGTTTCCGATTGCGCAACGTGCACTAAGCGAGCTGAAGGCCTCTCATATTCTAGGTTTCGTATTGAACGCAGTGCAGGATGCACCCCAGGTTGGCGGTTACTACGGATACGACGCCAGCAAGCAATAGAAGGGGCCACTGAAAAACGATGATCCGGCTTTTCAACGTCTACTATCCAACCCGCACCATCGTTCTTCTGCTGTGTGAAGCGCTGATCGTAAGCGCCTCCTTTCTGGCAGCAACGGCGTTGATGCTGGGGCCGGACACCTATCTCGTGCTGAATTACGAATATGGTGGGGTGAAGATTGCCTGTCTCACCATTGTGACGCTTCTGTTTTCGTACTACTTCGATTTGTACGAGCCCCAACGTATCTCTGCGCGGTGGGAGATCTACTTTCGCCTGCTGTTGGTTCTTGGATTTTTATCTTTTCTGCTCTCTGCGGTTGTCTATTTTTTTCCTGACGCCGATATTGCCCACTACGTTCTGCTGCTTGGCCTAAGCTTTCTTACGGTGGCGCTTGTGTTGTGGCGCAGCGTGTATGGATGGCTTCTCGGGAAAAAGGTGTTTCAAGAGCGGGTTTATGTTCTCGGTGCGGGAGAACGGGCGCAGACGATTGTAGAGTTGCTTCGTGCGCGCAAGGATGCAGGAATGGAGGTTGTGGGCTGGGATGGCGTTTTGGCCGACAAGACTGAGCGCAAAGAGTCCTTTGCTGTCGCTCTCGAATCTTTTCAAGGAGCGACCCCTCAGGTGGATCGGGTAATCGTTGCACTAGAGGACCGTCGCGGAGAGCTGCCACTCCGTGAGTTGCTCAAGCTGCGGTTCGATGGCGTTGTGATTGAAGAGGCGGGAACACTATTGGAACGTCTCACCGGGAAGCTGCATCTGGATGGTCTTCGTCCTAGCAACTTCATCTATAGCGAAGGCTTCCGTGTGAAGCCGTCGCAACAGATTGCCAGGCGCATCGTCTCGACGCTGACTGCAGCTGCTGGGCTCCTTCTATTCCTTCCCTTCTTTCCGATCGTGGTGGTGCTGGTTCGGCTTTCTTCCCCAGGGCCTATCTTCTTTCGTCAGACGCGGGTCGGACTCGCTGGCCGCAACTTCAGCGTTTACAAATTTAGAACGATGCGGACCGATGCAGAGGCTGCCGGTGCCAAATGGGCTACCAAGAATGACCCTCGAGTAACGAAGATCGGCATGTTCATGCGCAAGACCCGACTGGACGAGGTGCCGCAGCTTTGGAACGTGCTGCGCGGTGATATGGGGTTTGTCGGTCCGCGACCGGAGCGGCCAGAGTTCGTTCCGTGGTTGTCTGAGCAGATTCCGTACTTCGATCTGCGACACATGATTCGTCCAGGTCTCACAGGATGGGCCCAGGTGCGCTACGGGTACGGGGCGACCCTGGCCGAGACCCGCGAGAAACTTGAATTCGATCTGTATTACATCAAGCACATGTCGCTTGGACTCGATCTGTTGATCATGTTCGAGACCGTGAAGACGATCATACGGCGTCAAGGAGCGCAGTAAAGGCTAGTCAAGCGGACCTGCCGCGATTGATCTCACGCCTTCGCTTTGAAGGTCGTGTTTTTCTGAAGGTTGCAGTGGGGTGGATATTAGCGGCCGCGACTGCTTATTTATGGGGTTGCTCTGTCCGGAGAGATCAGTAGATGCGTGTGCGGGAAGAAAGAGCGGGCTTGAGAGTTCGCTCATCCCCTTTCTTGACCAGATGGGGAATCCGGAGAGGGCGAGGGGGAAGCTCAGGCATGCCAACCTCGCTCAATTTGTAGAGCAGCGAACGGTAGCTGATTTGAAGCCACTTCGCCGTTTTCTGCCGGTTCCAGCTGTTTTCCTGAAGGACCTTGAGAATGATCTGGCGTTCGAGGTCCTGCGTGGCCTTCTTGGTAATGTTTTTTAGCGAGATGGGTTCGCTGAGATCGATCTCTGTGGTGATACCGCTGCGGGGGGTCTCCGGCATGAGTTCTGCAACGAGCGCCTCCTCGCTGCCGATGAGCACATAGCTGCGAATGAGATTTTCAAGTTGGCGGATATTGCCTGGCCAATGGTAGTTCTGCATCAATCGGACAGCGCTTTTAGAGAGCAAGTCGGGTGTATGGTGGAAAACTTTTGCATAATGCTCGATGAAGTAGTCGATGAGAATGGGCAGGTCGGCGATACGCTGACGCAGGGGCGGGAGGTTGATGGTCACTGCGTTGATGCGGAAGAGGAAGTCCAGGCGGAAGGAGCCGTCTTCCACTTGGGTTCGGAGATCGGTATTGGAGGCCGAGACTAACCGCGTGGCGATGGTGCGGGGTTCATGACCGCCTACACGGACGAAGGTCCCGTCCTGCAAAACTTGCAGCAGCTTGGATTGGACTCCCAGATCGAGGCTGCCAACCTCATCGAGAAACAGCGTGCCCATGTGTGATTGCTCAACGCGACCCAATTTAGTGGACATCGCGCCGGTAAAGGCGCCTTTTTCGTAGCCAAAGAGTTCGGTTTCGAGGAGCGAGTGCGGGATAGCCGGACAACTTACCTTGACGAGAGCGCCTTGGGCACGCATAGAGAAGGCATGCAGGAGGTGGACGCAGAGCTCTTTGCCGGTCCCGCTCTCACCCTGGATCAGGACGGGAACATCGGTCTCTGCTACCCGCTCCAGCTTGTTCCGGACCGACTGCATTGCTGCAGTCTTGCCGAAGATGATATCCAGCGGCGGCAGATTGAGAGTGGCGGCGGATTCGGCACTGTGAACCAAGGTCATTTTGTTCCTTCTGGCGGCGTCGAGCAAGACCACAACTCTGCAATACCCTTCAGACAGCACGTGGACTGCCAATCGCAATAAAATTTTGAGAAAAATGTCTCTTTATTCAAAGGAGATGGATAGAATTGAGAGCAAGTCAAGTATTTCGGCAGAATTTTGCGGTTATCCAACATCCATGGACGAAAGTAACCCGTAGGAGAATTAGGGCTTTTTTCGCTTACGTGGTGGGTGTAGCGTAGATATTAAGCCCTCATCGAGGAGTGAAGTGGAAAAGGTTTATCTCTTTGGCCGCAAAGTTATTAACATTTTTATGTCAAAGTTTTCTTAAAACCGTCTAGAATTCGCTCAGTATAGTTGTGGAGTCTCCCCCTTCATAACTGAATGAGATCAGAGGTTGGTTTTGGGACTCGGGAAAAGGGTCTATCAACAATTGCCGGTTTGGATGAGCTATCCGAACCGACAAAAATAGGGGTACTGTATGACAGCTGCGCTTTCTTATCCGGTGTCTGCCTTGAAGTCTGTAGCAAAATCTCGAGCTCAGGTTCTTATCCTTGAACCGGATCTCGCCGTACTTGATTATCTTCGATTGACTCTGTCGACTCGCTTTTCCCTGAGTCTGTTTTCAGAGGAGCAGACATTGCTGGATCGTTTGGATCAGGTGGATCAGCCAGATCTACTACTGCTCGCACTGCACACCAACCGGGATCCACTGCCTCTGCTGACCCATATCCGTTGCACGAAGCCACATCTTCCAGTGATTGTTCTTTCGTGCTCCGCTGATCTACGTGACATCGAGATGGTGATTCGCCTGGGGGTGCGGGCGATCGTAATGAAACCTTTTATTGGCAGCGATGTGGAACAGGCCATTGATGAGCATCTGGCGTCTGTAGAGAAGAAGGTGGCAGCTGCGGATGCTCTGCGGGAGGTTCCGCTGAACGAGACGCACTCTTTTGTGCGCTCGAGCAAGCGAATGCGCGACCTGGAGGCTCAGGCTGCGTTGGTAGCGCGTGCGGATATTCCTCTGCTCATACTAGGGGAGAGTGGCACTGGGAAGGAGATTCTGGCTCTTTATACGCATAAGATGTCGGCGCGTAGCCAGAATATCTTTCTGAAGGTCAACTGTGCTGCCGTTCCGGCAGATTTGTTGGAGAGCGAATTGTTTGGGTATGAACAGGGCGCATTTACCGGGGCGGTCAAGACGAAGCCGGGCAAGTTTGAAGTTTGCTCAGGTGGGACTATTTTTCTAGACGAGATTGGCGAGATGCCGGCCATTCTGCAGGCCAAGCTGCTGCAGGTTTTGCAGGATGGGACATTTTCACGTCTGGGCAGCCGTTCACCGATGAAGGTTGATGTGCGGGTCATTGCGGCGACGAACATTAACATGAAAGAGGCGATGGCGAACAAGACCTTTCGCGAGGACCTGTACTATCGTCTCAATGGGTTTACGCTGAGTATTCCGCCGCTCCGGGAGCGTAAGGAAGAGATTCCTGTTTTTGCTGAATATTTCATGCGGAAGGGCGCAAAACGATATGGCCGCGAGGCGCTTTCTTTCTCCACAACTTTGTTGAATACGCTGTCGGAGCATTCGTGGCCTGGAAATCTGCGTGAGATGGAAAATGTAATCAATCGATACCTGGTGCTGGGGGATGAGAATGCGATTCTCGAAGAGCTAAGCCCTAACAATGCTTATCAGGGCGGTGCAGCGTCGACACAGGAGGCACCGAACGGAGCGGGGCTGAAGGCGATGGTGCGTAGTCTGAAGGGCGATGCGGAGTCAACGGCAATTGCACAGGTACTGGAGGGGACTGGATGGAACAGGAAGGCCGCAGCAAACGATCTGCAAATAAGTTACAAGGCACTCCTGTACAAGATCAAGCAGTACGATCTGTCCCCGCGGGATCACGCGTAGGGACAAAGGTGGCCGATGGGAAGTTGGGGGACACCCATCGGGTTGTAATCCGGTATGAAGATCATGCGATCCGGGGCTTTGCAGAGGCTAGTGAACTGGGATCAGTGGAACAGCTTTTGCGGAACGACCCTCAGTATCCTCTTGAATCGATTAGGCTTAGGCTTTTAGATTCCGAGACAATCGAAGAGATTTCCACCAAGGATGCGAAGGCCGTCTTTTTCGTAAAGACGTTCGATGGGGATTTACGTCACAGGGCCCTTCATTTTCATGAACATGCACCGATTGTTCCGGGGCTCTGGGTGCGCGTCTACTTCTACGACAGCGAGATGATTGAAGGAATTATTAGCAATACCAAGGATTTTGTGCTCGAGGCCGGGTTTTTCCTGATGCCAACGGATCCGAATGGTAACAATAAGCTTGTTTATGTTTTGAAGGGTGGTCTTAAAGACTTCCATATTCTCGGGATGCGGAATTACTCCAAGAGTGGTTAGTTTTGAAAAAAATTATGGATGCTCTTGGGGGAGTGAAGCGGAGCGGATTCGGTGTTTTTGAATGGGGTTTTGGGGATAACGGAGTTTTGCACGTGGCTTTTTATGGTGCAATTCGTGGTGAATTGCGTGGTAAAGCTGGTCAACTGACTCTCATTCCACATGGCCGCAAAAATAGGACAGCAATCTCGATTTAAAGGGATTTTTTTTGAGGCTCAGGCTTGCGTACCTTGTGTCCCTCACGTGGAGTGAAAAGGGCGTACGGATTGAGGGACAACTTTGGAAATAAGGCACGGATGGTTGGCTTTGTAGCGCGGGCACGCCTTGCGCAAGAGGACGGGTGCGGGAAGTTTTACGTCGGTTTCGGAGAACATCCCTGAGAGAGACAACCAAGGGGGCCTCCGATCGCGTATTTGTTCGATAAGGCTGCGAGAGAGGCCCAGGATAACTCTGTTGTTGTGGTTCAATCAATTCTGGCAATTCTGGACCCATTCGGCAGTTCACAGTCGAGCAAGTGGCGTCACGATTTGAGGCGTAATCGCCTTCTCACTCTATTTGCCGCATTCACCTCTAGATGAATAACGTCGCGGCTCGGTGGGTAGCTGCTAAGTCGATAGTGGCGGAGTTTGTTTCAACCTTTTGGTCGGTTGACTATGGTTAGA
>Ga0302219_10000566_pt1 | contig 16309 bp, 9 predicted proteins | sample II_Palsa_E1_2_FD_194569 | JGI IMG/M metagenome (GOLD analysis project Ga0302219, IMG submission 194569) | Peat permafrost microbial communities from Stordalen Mire near Abisko, Sweden - II_Palsa_E1_2 | ecosystem: Environmental > Terrestrial > Soil > Palsa > Peat permafrost | place: Sweden...
CAAAACGTATGGAACGTTTTGGACGCAAAGCGCCCGAAGGGCGAGTACCAGGATGGTACGAGTCATTATCCGCTAGAGCTACAAGGCTTGTGGCATGCCACAAGCCGCTGAGGTTAGCCTTCATATTGAAAGTATGATGAGTGCTCAACAACGCCTAAAATCTAAATGGAAGGAGTATAAACCTAGTATTTTTTTTGGAGATTAATATTAATAAAAAACTTTTATCTGTTGTAGCTTTATCTCTATTATTTCTAAGCCATCATGCATCCGCCAAGCCTTTGTTCCCAGATACCCTAAAACCGGTGGATAAAGTTGCTCTCATCGCACCAAGTTATAAAATTACAGCCCAAAGAACTTGAAAAAGATGCTAGTGTAAAAGCCATTTTCTCGATTAGAGGTGGCACAGGTTCCGCACAACTCTTAGATATGCTTGACTATGAAATGATTAAAAAGCACCCCAAAGTCTTGATGGGTTATAGCGATATCACCGCTCTATTAATAGGTGGCAACCTTGCAACATTAACGGCCATGCTTGGCAGTGGGTATTTGCCTACTGATTGGAACGATAAGATTTTGTTTTTAGAAGAAGTGGGTGCATGCATTGATCAGGTTGATAGAATGATGTTTCAGCTTAAAAATGCCGGTATACTTTCAAAAATTCAAGGCTTTGTATTTGGAGCTGCACAAACTGCATCAAACGAAGGCTGCGTGGATTTAGAAGACATGCTGGCATCATACTTTAAAACAACCAACATACCTGCTTTCAGTGGTGCCATGACAGCAAAATGTTTGTTCTACCCATAGGAGCTTTAGTTGAAATCAACGCGAAGGCTCGATCGAACTACTAAATAATGCCATATAAAGCATGAGGCTGATTCTGATGATAAGCCCAATACCGATCTCCATAAGACCAGTGCCAAAATTCGCTGGGATAATTTACAAAACCAACGGCTGTTAAAACTTGGCTCATAATCGCTCGATTCTGTTTGGCCTGTTTGCTGATCTGCGGTGATTCGGTTAAAGACAACAAGCCTTCTAAATCTTGCATCCAATCTTTTGGGTGAATACCCATATCCACGGCAGAACCTTCCGCGTCGATAAGATAAATATCTATGGCAGCGCCCGTCACATGGGGAGGAATATTTTTTGTTCCATCGAGATTAACAACCGGAGAAGCCATTTTAATAGTTTCAAGGAAGAGCTGCTCCTGCGACCATTGGCTATGTACAGCGGATATTTTTTCAAATCTGTTGTCAAAAAGCATTTTTTGCAATGTTAAACTTCGATACGCTTCATACAAACAAAAACGCAACCCTGCCGGCAACAGCGCTTGGGCTTGTTGAATTTTTTGGTAAACCGTGGCGCGCATCTTGGTATAGTCAGTATTGTTGGGTATTTCAGGCGATTCGCCATATACCAAGGTGTTTTTTTGACGAATATCGATCAATGCTTCTTGGTTATCGATAACCGGGATGGCCAATACTTTGGGATCGGCGATCAAGATCATAGGGTAGGTTTCACTCATTTAAGCCGACTCCAGCTTGGCTAACTCCAGCACCAACCATTTACTGCCTGCGCCATCAAAATGCACGTGAATACGCGCACGCTCTCCTTGGCCTTCAAAATCTAATACTGTGCCTTCGCCAAATTTAGCATGCACCACTCTTTGCCCGAGATAATAACCATTTTGCAATTCTTTGGTGGCGATCTCGGCTGCAGTCGAAGTCGACCAATCATCGTAATAAGGGTAAGCCCGACTGGTTTTTACCCGACTGCTGACATCTTTAATTAAATGTGCGGGCACTTCTTCTAAGAATTTTGAAGGTCGGCGCATTTCTTCACGACCAAATAAGCGACGCTTTTCAGCATAACAAAGATGCAGTTCTTTCATAGCGCGGGTAATGCCGACATAACACAAGCGGCGCTCTTCTTCGAGTGCTGTTAAGCTATCTTTGGCAGAGTGGTGAGGGAATAAACCTTCTTCTAGGCCACAAATAAAAACTGAGGGAAACTCTAGGCCTTTGGCTGAATGCAGGGTCATTAATTGTACCGAAGATTGTTCATCACCAGAGCGGCGGTCACCGGCTTCTAAGCAAGCATGAGAGAGAAAAGCCAACAGCGGCGTGGTCGGTCCTAAAGCCTCAGCCCATTCTTCGGTTAAGTCGCTGGCAAAATCGCTACTGGCGTTGATCAATTCTTCTAAATTTTCAGCTCGAGTTAAAGCACGTTCATTAAACTGATCTCTAAAGTATTGAATAAGGCCGCTTTCTTGAACTGCGGCTTCGACGCTATCTGCCAAAGATCCTTGTTCGCTGATTTCTCTTAAGCGGATGATCAACGCCATAAAGGCTTCCAGGCTGATTGCAGCACGACTGGTCAACATTTTATCTTTCAGTGCAACCAAGGTTGCATCCCAAAGCGATAATTCTTGCTGACTTGCTAAAACTTTAATTTTTTCAAAGGTTTTATCGCCAATCCCTCGAGGCGGTACATTGACGATGCGCTCAAAGGCCATATTGTCATGACAGTTGACCATCAATCGCAGATAACTGAGGGCGTCTTTAATTTCAGCCCGTTCAAAAAAGCGCAAACCACCATAAATAACATAGGGGATCCCTGCACGCACCAAAGCTTCTTCAAGTACCCGGGACTGTGCATTCGAGCGATACAAAACTGCAAGCTCTGAAAACACGCCGCCTTGTTCAAGCCACTTTTTAGCTTGCCGCACAACATACAGCGCTTCATCTTCTTCGCTAAAGGCACAATATACATTTATCGGCTCACCTGCTTCGCCTTCGGTCCACAAAGTTTTACCCATGCGGCCATCATTGTTCATGATAAGGGCGTTGGCAGCTTTTAAGATGGTGCTGGTGGAGCGATAGTTTTGCTCTAAACGAACCACACTGGTATTTTGATAATCTTTCTGAAAGCGGTGAATATTTTCTATTTTAGCGCCACGCCAGCCATAAATAGACTGATCATCATCGCCGACGACGGTCATAGACTCAGCACTGTTGGTTAATTGCTTGAGCCATTGGTATTGAATGGTATTGGTATCTTGAAACTCATCGACCAAAGAATGTTTAAATCGAGTTTGATAATGCAGCGCAAGCTCTGCATTTTTAGATAACAGCTCGTGACTGCCCAATAGCAATTCTGCAAAATCTACCAAGACATTTTGTTGGCAATATTCTTCATAGCGCCGGTAAATTTGTGCCATGGTTTCTTCATAGATATCGCCAGGATGTGACAACTGAGCCGCACGCAGGCCTTCGTCTTTTTTGCGATTGATAAAACCTTGGGCCTGGCGGGGATCCCATCTATCTTCGTTTAAATTTTGTTCTTTAAAGATACGCCGGATCAGTTGGTATTGATCATCACTGTCTATCACTTGGAAATTTTCTTGCAGACCACACTCGGCCCAATGTAAACGCATCAGTTTATGAGACAGGCCATGGAAAGTCCCTACCCACATGCCATGGCTGCGGCGCCCCAGCAGCAGTTCTAAACGGCTGCGCATTTCAGCAGCGGCTTTATTGGTAAAGGTGACCGCCAAGATCTGCAAAGGCGACACGCCTTGTTCCGCAACCAACCAAGCAATTCGGTGTACCAGCACCCGAGTTTTACCTGAGCCCGCGCCTGCTAAAACCAAAAGGTTGCCTGCAGGGGCACAAACCGCCTCTCGTTGAGCGGGGTTTAAGATATCTAATTTAGATGAAATGCTCATTATTTACTTGTAAATGCACAGAAAAAGCCACTCTAACATAAAATGATTGCTGCGAATAGACGCCTTAGGTATAATGATGACTTATTTTTTAAAGCTTTCAGCTAAGCTTTCACTGTACAGGATCATTATCATGGCCATCGCCTTTACTTTTTATCAACAATTGAAACTACAGCAGGCAACCGCCCAAAATATTATCGACGATGCGATAGTCTTTTTATATTCGGTGGCCAAAAATGAAAAAACCTTAGCCGGCAAGCTCCCCGGTGAATACTCAGCCTTTATTTTAAAACTGAGGAATTTGTATCAAGATCATCGAGCCTATCATGAATTTTATCAAGCGGTTTTACCTATTTTTCAAACCGGAAATATTGTTAAATTATCGGGGTTTCTCAAGAGCCTGCTGAATGACCATCATCACATACTGACCACCAATGACTATACCGCCGATGAAGCGGTTTGCCTGTTAAATCAATGTATCGTTTTTAGAAAAGCATCCAGCATAGAATCCAATCATTATTCTCCCCCAATCGATAGTTTATTAGCCTACCTTGCCGCATTGCCCAAGCAAGATTTGAGCGCAAACGATGAACTAAATAATTTCAACCTCGGTGATGTTCAAAAACTAAAGGAAGACACGCTACAACTTAAAAAGCATGCAACTCAACTTATATCAGATTTAGAATTCAAGTTAGTTGTTACTGCAGGCATGGGCATCCACGAAATGCTGTTAACGCTGCCTTTGGCAGTCGACTACACTCAGCCTTTGTCAAGCCAATTACCCGCTGATAGCACTATCGGCCAAGTCATCGATAAATTTCCACATCAAGATCACAACCTTTCGAGTCTTTTGAAAATTCTTGAAACCCATTATATACAAGCCCAAAATCGTACTAAAACCATCGATCATTTGCTGGCTACCAGCAGGGGTAAGCGGCTAAGCTATCTCGATCAAGCTTTAGAAAAAACTATTGGTTTTCATACTGGATTATGCCGGGGAGGCGTATATGCCTGGGCTCAAGAATTTCCTCCAGGAACCCAGATTGCTCCCAAAACGGATCAAACAAAATTACAGCTGAAAACTTATTCAGACTTAAACAATAGCCGATTAACCCCAGAAGTATTTAAGCTACAACTGAACCAACTCACTCCAGAACAAATAAAGAGCAATCCAGCTCATTATGTAAGTTTATTTTCAACCATGGATTTTCAACCAGAAATACAGTCTTCCGTTGACCTGTTGCCGCAGCGCATCATACAGGCCATTAAAACTGCCGGCTTCAATTATTATCAACGCAGCCAAGAGCTACCGACCATTGAAATTTGCTTAAGAAATAACAGCAGCGCCCATGCTTTCGGCTTAAAGGTTTTTAGGTTTAACAATCAATTTTTCTATCGTTTTCTTGACTACAACTATGGCGAATTCGAGTTTTCTTCTTTAAAATCTTTCAACATCTTTCTAAGCGGGTTTCTCAAAAATACCCCTTACTTATCCGAGCTGAGATTCAATTGTTGCGAGTTGCGCTTCTTGCGGCCTCGCCATCCCAATCAAAATTCGATACTCCATGAATTTAAATTAAAAATTGCCCAATCCAAACACCCAGGGTTAAAAGCCTTGCATCAAGAAGCCAGCCTATCATCTCGTGATACCCAACTAAGAGCAGACCTTAAAACAGCTCTAAAGTTTAGATCGCTGGGAGCTGGCAAAAACATTCAGCTTGAATTAGAAAAGGGCTTAAACAGCTTTAAGCAAATTCATGAAAAAACCCTCGAAGATAAAATTACCGCTTATTTATTATATAAGCCTTTATCAGAGTATTATCTGCCCCAAAACCCCAATAAATGGCTAATATCTGTTGACGATCACTTAAACCTTATTGCCAATATGGCCAAAGACGACAGCGCAGAAGAGTGGCGCTGGCGACTTATCTTGGCACGGGATGCGCTTGGCTACACAACTGACGATCATGCATTGCCTATATTAAAGGATGATGCTTTTGTTTTATTAAAGGTTGCGCTGAAAAACATCATGTGTTTACAAATTTCCAAGCCAGGCCCTGTTGAAAATAAAGTTTTGGACTACCAAAAACAAGCATCAAAAATACTCGCTGAGCTTGCTCAGAACAATGAATTCCCCAGTCAATTGACCAAAATATTGGCTAAGACATTAGACAATGAAGCTGTTCAAAATTATTTAAACGCTATCAGAAGCTCAGGTTCTTCAGGGAAGATCCTCATAAGTGTCCTAAGCGCGAACATTACCCCTATTGAACTTGTAAAGAGAATTGCTAGTTTGTCGATTGAAAACCGCATAGATATAGCAGTTACAGAACCTGCCCCTACAGAAAAACCTAGATCCATAACAAGGCTACGAGCAAAACTGTAATCAATAACTTATCCTTTTAGGAAAAACACCCATGAATTTTAATTTTTATCAACAATTGAAAATCCAGCAGGCAACTACCCAGAGTATTATCGATGACGCGATAGACTTTTTATATACCGTGGCTAAAAATGAAAAAACTTTAGCAGGCAAGCTCCCCGAAGAATACTCAGCCTTTATTTTAAAACTGAGAGCTTTGTATAAAAATCATCCAACCTTTTATGATTTTTATAAAGCAGTTTTGTCCGAGTTACAAACCGGAAGCCTTTTTAAATTATCGATGTTTTTTAAGAGCCTGCTGAATGACCATAGCCATATAATGACCACCAACAATTATACTGCCGATGAAGCGGTTTGCTTGTTAAATCAATGTATCGATTTTAAAAAAGCACATAGTATAGAATGCTATCATTATTCTGCAGAGATCGATGGATTATTGGACTTTATTGCCGCATTGTCCAAGCAAGATTTGAGCTCAAACAATGAATTAAAGGATTTCAATCTCAGTGTTGTTCAAAAACTAAAGAAAGACACAGCACAGCATCTAGAGTATATTGCTGAATTGATGGCTGATTTAGAGCAAACATCAGCTACCGTTACCTCACAAAGCATTCACGAAATTCTGTTAACACTGCCTTTGGCCTTCGACTATACCCAACCTTTGCCCAGGCAATTGCCCGCTGATAGTTCTATCCACCCAATCATCGATAAGTTTCCACATCAAACTCACAATCTTCTGAAGGCTTTGCAAAGTTTCGAAAAAGCTTATATGAAAGCCCAAGATCGTGCCAAGTCCATCGATAATTTGCTGGCTACAACTGGCGGTAGGCGATTGAATTATCTCGATCAATCTTTAGAAAAAGCCATTCATTTTTATGATGGATTTTGCTACGGTGGCGTGTATACTTGGGCTCAAGAATCCCCTCCAGGAGTCCAGTTTAGCACCAAAGAAGATCAAAAAAAATCCCAGCTGAAAACTTATTCAGACTTAAACAATAGCCGATTAACTGCAAAGCTATTTAAAATACAACAAAATCAGTTCACAACAGAGCAACGAGCTCGCAATACAGCGCATTATGCAACTCAATTCTCAACCATAAATTTCTGCCTATCTGTATCTACCCAGGTTGCTTCTATCAAGTGGTCAGTGCAAGACATCATGCAGTTCATTAAAACGGCCAAACTAAATTACGATCAATACAGCCAAGACATACCGACTATTGCAGTCAATCTCTCTAAAGACGGTCGCGGCGGCCATGCCTTAGGTTTAAAGATTTTTAAGTTTGAAGATAAATCTTTCTATCGCTTTATTGACTAGAATTATGGAGAATTCGAGTTTTCTTCTTTAGAATCTTTCAGCACTTTTTTAACCGGATTTTTAGAAATGACCCCTTACCTACCTGACGACAAATACAACTCCTGTAAGTTGCTATTTTTGCTGCCTCGTCATCCCAATCAAAAATCGATGCTCCATGAATTTAAATTAAAGATTGCCCAATCCAAACACCCATGGTTAAAAGCCTTGCATCAAGAAGCCAGCCTATCGTCTCGTGACGCCCAACTAAGGGCAGATCTAAAAACAGCTTTGAAATTCAGATTGCTATCAGTCGGCAAAAACATTCAGACTGAATTAGAAAATGGCTTGGACAGTTTTAAGCAAATCCATGAAAAAACCCTGGAAGATAAAATTTCCGCTAGTTGCTTATATAGGCCTTTATCAGGGTATTATCTGCCCAAAAAACCTGAGCAATGGCTGTCCCATGTTGAAGACCACCTAAGCCTTATCAACGACATAGCCAAGGACGATAATACAGACTGGCGTTGGCAACTTGTCTTGTCTTGGTCTGAGCTTCAATCCGCAAATGATGCTTATGCATCACCTTTATTAAAAAATCATGCTCTGAATTTATTAAAGGCTGCGCTGCATAACATGATGGATTTGCAAACCTCCCAGCCAGGCCCTCTTCAAAATAAAGTTTTAAACTACCAAAAACACGCATCACAAATAATCCTCGAGCTTGCTAACAGCAATGAATTTCCTAGTCAATTGACAAAAATATTGGTTGAAATACTCGGTGACGAAGCCGATCAAAACTTAGAGGACATCAGCGATTACGAGAACCTATGTTCACGGGACCTAACCGTGATCCTTGAAGAAAAGAACATCATCCCGAGGAAATTTGTGGAGAGACTCATTCAACTGTCAGCTGAAACTGACGCAGATGTAGCGGTTAAAGAGCCTGGAGAAAAGTCCAATAATCCTGAGGAGTCTGAAAAGAATCTTGTGCCTACAAACCTGAGATCAAAGCTATAAATACGGGCATGATTGGCTTTCAGGCATTACTTTTATTTTTAATATTTTTTGCATGTAAGCTTGGTTTTAAATTTAGGGCCTTCGAGATCCCTCGGCTGTGCCAGCCTGGCTTCGCTCGGGACAACGATTGCAAATATTCGGATAAATTGCGTTTGTATTGACATTATCCCGTCTATGCCCACAATGGATACATGTCTCTTATTGCATCTTCGACATACCTGCTGAGATATCTATGGCATCAGTCATTCTTTAAGGGTTTTTAAAAAATCTCTATTTTAATAACAAATGTCTCAGCGAATGAACCCTAAATCGATGAAAGAAACTATCCTTACTAGAGAAAAATGCGATTTCAATCGTCGTTTGAAGAGTAGGGATGTAAAAATAATATGAAAAATTTGGCCTCTAGCGATAGCACGGCTGAGTATTTAGCAGGAGAACAGGCTTTACAAGCTGCCGGCATTCCCCCTTCTTTTGCAGAAGCTGCTAGCTTGACATTAAATCCCGGAGAATTCGTGGTTTTAAGGTGCAGTGCTAAGCCAGCGGCCTATAACCAGAAAGCCAATCCTAAAACCGGGCTTTATCTATCCAAAAGTTCAGGCCATGGCGCTGTAGCTGCTTTTTTTCCTTTAGATCCAGATTTAACTCGACTACAAAATAATGTTCCTATAGGCCACCATAAAAAAGACCGACTTAAAATTGAGCAAGGCCAGCAGAAATCAATCGAACTTAAAGTTACTTTATTAGACTTATTAAGGCGCACTGAAGCCAATGGGGATTTAGAAATTCACGCTTATGACGCGGCAAGCGGACTATTGTCTTTTCGATATAAAAATGGCTGTGGACCAAAGAAAAATTGTCGACTCCAATCGAACGATCCTGAATTAAATATTTCTGTCGAATATGCCATCAATTTAAAAGAAGCCAAAGATCTGGCTATCCATTATAGCCGTCCTTGGGATAAGCCTGAGAACCTCCTGGTTGCCAAAACTGTGCCAAATGAGCTTAAAAATCATTTTAACCTTGCACAATTCCAGGAGCTTTTAGAAAAAGGCTATATTTTGAACTATGCGAAACACATTGAGGAAAAACCAAGCCCATTTAAGCCCGTTTTGGTATTTGCTGATTATGCGATTCAAAAAAAGGGTTCTTCTTCAGTGGAACTTTTGCCTGTCACAGGCGATGTGGATGAATTATTAGTCGGATATCCCGCTAAACTTCCTCGTTACGCAGGACAGGTTTTTCAGACTTTTGATGCAGATGGTTTGCCCGATACTTTGGGCAAAGTACGATTATTAAGAGCAACCAAACAATATTTTGAGGAAATAAAAGAAACTTATTTAAAAGGGAATTCTGGATTACTCGACCATCCTTATTTAAATTCTATTGATGCATCCATATATTTAAAAAAAATTTTCCAAGGAACTTTTGAGGAACTGTTTTCACCGCATGATAATCAATCCGCTAATTTTGCATTAGAGAGAGCCGGCCGTATTACTCCGCATGAGTTTTTATATAATATCATTACCAATCAAGTGTACTCCCAATACCCGGATGTCAATATTCATAACCTGTATCAACATGGGGCTGATAATCGCTCTCCTTATAACCCTTCCCCCTTAGATGCTCCTTCTTTGACGCTAAGGCGAAACCTACTAAAAGGGGAGCTAGAAACCATTTATTGCCCTAGTTTACACAGTTTATTAAAAAATGTTTTGCTAGATCCTACTTATTTGAAAAACTGTTGCTTTCACATTAATCCGCGTTGGCCTATGGACAAGTTTATGCCTGTTATTGAAAAGCAATTAAAGTTCCAAGCACAATCCATTTTTCCGGAAACTTATCATGTATATTTAAATTACCGGAAGGTTTTGGATTTTGAAAAGTGGACGTCACAGCAACCGACTTATCAGGAACCATCTAAATTTAATAGCTCATTCAAAGATATTTTGCCCTGTCTAGAAGTTTTAAAAAATTATAATCAAAACATTCCATTTCGCACCAAAGAGCTTTTACAAGCTTATGAGCTATTGTTGAACTCAAAACAAGAAGGACACTTATATCCCAACAAGGCTATCCAGGGCGCTATACGGGTATTTAAAAAGCATAGCCAACCGCTACCTGATGAACTGGCTCGATCAAACACCTCTTTGGCTTTAAAGCTCCCTGAACCTCCCATTTTACAACGATCTTCGCCTTCTCTTCTTTGGCATAGTTTTAAAGATCCTTCTTTGCCTTTCTTTGAAAAAGAGTCTTATAATGAGAAAAGCGAGCCACCGCCCAGCCATCGCCCTAGAAAAGATGATTAAAATGATAGGAGATCCTATGTCACCCAAGAGTAAAGAGCACATCGAAAAAGAATTGCAAGAATTAAACATTACCAAACCAGCAGACAAAGGCCTTTATTATGCCCTTCAGACGGTCAATGAACTGATCCGCGCCAATAAAATCCCGGCTAACCAAGAAGTGGTTCCTGAATGGCATGAAATTGATAGCCAAATTGCTTATTATTTTTTCACTCAAAAGGCTATACATTTAGAAAAAGTTGAGCAAGAGCTCTCAGTTGTAAAACAACAATTTCAATCCTCTCCCGAAGAGTCGCTTGCTCTGGTACAATTAGAAAAAAACATTCAAGAATGTCGTAAGCTGAAGTGACTGGGGTTTGAAGAAAACGCTCATTATCATAACAATGCGTCGTCCATCATTTCCTCATGCCTTATGGTTTAAAAGAAAGCGATAACATGATGTTCTGGCTACTTTTTATAGCTTGCCAAAATCCAAATAGCGACTCCTAGAGAAATAGCGCTACCATACGCTTTCGGAACATGAGTCAATTCAGCTACCCCAACCCTACTTTGACGGCCCGTTTGCCTCCGATTATGCAAAGCAATTTAACCGTTGATAACACCGCACAAGGCTCTAGGATTGACGTTTCTGATCTTACTAGGACTTACCTCCTTTCATTCCAAAGAGTTTACTGGTTGTTGAGCTTGTTTTTATCTTCATTTTTAGTTTGCTATCTCCCTCGTCCTTTCTTATATTTAAGTTAACACCCTAAAATGGCTGGGGCTGGCCTATGGCTAAGGATAAGGATGACAGGATTTAAAGCAAGAAAAAGGAGTTTCAAGGGGAGGCTATTTAATAGCTTTTCGTTAAGCCTTGCTTTATTTTTATGCTCTGGTTCGATATATGCCACGCAATGGCTAGTCAATTCTACTGGTGATACCAATACCTCCGGTACTCTTCGTTATGCTATCGCTAACGCGGTTTCAGGCGACACTATTAACTTCAGTTTGGCGGACAATAGTACCATCACTTTAACGGCCCATCTGCCGGTGATTATGCAAAGCAGTCTTACCATTGATAATACTGCCCAAGGGGGAGCCACAGGGGCAAAAAATCTTACCATTGATGGTGCCAACTCTTACATGATTTTCTTTGTCTATAACGGGGCGAGCGGCGTTAACGTCACGGGCTCTAATGGGGGCATGACGCTCACCCGAGGGCTATCGGAAGGAGGAAATGGAGGTTCTTGTGCTGCTGGGGGGGGAGGCGCATTAGGCGCTGGAGGAGCTTTGTTTGTCAACAATACCACGACAGCTGTAATCACTGACGTTTATTTTGCCGCTAACACGGCTCAAGGCGGTAACGGCGGCGTTCCTATCAGCGGAACGCAAGGCGGAGCCGGTGGGGGCGGCATGTTAGGCGGGAACGGTGGAGACGGAACCACGGTTGCCGATAACGCCGGCGCCCCCGGAGGAGGCGGCGGCGGAGGGCTAGGAGCGAATGGAGGGCAGGTAGGACATGCTGGGGCTTTTAATGCGGGCGGTAATGGCGGTAATGGGGCTACCGGACTTTTAACAGGAGCTGGTGCAGGCGGTACAGGAGGCACCAATAGCGCCGCCGGCACCAGTGGAGTAGGGGGCGGTGGCGGTGGCGGTGGGGCTTATACGGGGAACTCGAGCGCTGGCTTTACAGGTACCGGAGGCAACGGTGGAGCAAATGGCGGCGGCGGTGGTGGCGGCGCTGGAGGTAGTTTAGGGCATGCTTTCCCATCCAGTGGCGGTGGTGGCGGGTTGGTTGGTGGTGGCGGTGGCGGCGGATCAGGCGCTGGCAGCGGCATACCGGGCGCTGGTGGCGATTTTGGAGGCGGTGGTGGTGGTGGCCCTGGTGGTGTTGGTGGATTTGGTGGCGGGGGCGGTAATAGTGTTGGCGGATTTGGCGGAGGTGGGGGCGGCGGTCCCGCCGCCGGAGGATTTGCGGGGGGCGCAGGCGGCTCAATGGCAGGTGGCGGTGGCGGTGGCGCTTTAGGTGGCGCGATATTTGTTCGCCAAGGCGGTACGCTGACCATTCAAAACTCCAGTCAAAACCCCACCATCAGTGGCAATACGGTAACCTCTGGCGCATCCGGTGGCTCTGGCGCTACAGCTGGCTCTGCCTATGGCTCGGGGATCTTTTTGCAAGGCTCGAACACCTTAACTTTTTCACCAGTGGCTGCTCAAACCATCACTTTCTCCGATGTTTTAGGGGATGAAGCCGGCAATGGCGGCTCTGCTTCCAATAAAGCCGCATTAACGATGAATGGAGCAGGGACTTTGGTGTTATCAAATGCCAATAAGTATGCAGGCACCACCACCTTAACTTCCGGCACTTTAGCGGCCAACAACAATGCGGCTTTAGGCACCAGTACTTTGGCGTTTAATGGCGGCACTTTACAGCAAACGGCTGGTGGCACCATTGCTCTGTCTAACCCTATTACGATCAGCGCTGCCAATGGCACCATTGGGGGCAGCAATAATTTAACTTTAAGCGGTAATGCGACTTTAACGGGCAATCAGATTATCACCAATACCGGCACCACCACTTTAAGCGGTATTTTAAGTAGCACCGGTGGGGTGACGGTGAATAATGGTAGCGGTACTGCGATTTTAAGCAATGCCAATACTTATGCTGGCACCACTACTTTAACTTCCGGCACCTTAACGGTTAATAGCAATAGCTCAGGCACCAATCATGCTTTAGGGACCAGCACCTTAGCTTTTAATGGTGGCACTTTACAGCAAGGAGCAAGTGGTGGCTTGACTTTACCCAACAGCTTCACTGTCAGCAGCAATAACGGCATCGTGGCTGGCAGTAATAATATAACGTTGTCGGGTAACGGGATTTTAACGGGCAATCAGATTATCACCAATACTGGCACCACGACTTTAAGTGGGCTGTTAAGCAGTACCGGTGGGGTAACGGTGAATAATGGTACCGGTACTGTGATTTTAAGCAATGCCAATACCTATACTGGCACCACTACTTTAACTTCCGGCACCTTAACGGTTAATAGCAATAGCTCAGGCACCAATCATGCTTTAGGGACAGGGACCTTAGCTTTTAATGGCGGCACTTTACAGCAAGGAACAAGTGCTGGCTTGACTTTACCCAACAGCTTCACCGTCAGCAGCAATAACGGCACGGTGGCTGGCAGTAATAATTTAACGCTGTCAGGTAATGGGACCTTAACAGGCAACAAAATCATTACCAACAGTGCGGTGACGACTTTAACTGGAGCATTAAGCGGCACGGGAAGTGTCACGGTCAACAGTGGAGCGGGTAATGCCATTTTATCTGGTAACAATACTTATACCGGTGCCACCACGGTGACTTCAGGAAGACTTTCGGTCAATGGCTCAATTACTAGCCCCGTGACTGTGGCTGCAGCAGGTACTTTAGGTGGCACGGGTACAATTACCGGTAACGTGGTGAGTAATGGGCTGGTCTCTCCAGGAAATTCGATAGGGACTTTAATAATTAACGGGAATTACAGTCCCTCTGGCAGTTCAAGCACCCATATTGAGATTAACCCGCAAGGGCAATGCTCAGTATTAAATGTTTCGGGCACTGCTAATTTAAACGGGTTTTTAAACATTGCTGCAGATCCGGGTACTTACAGTCCCAATGTGATCTATCAATTTTTAACTGCCTCGACCATTAATGGAGACTTTAGTGGTTTTACCCCCATGATTGGTCCTTACCGAGTGGGAGTTGCGCCAGCCGGAGACAGTTCTGGGATCTTTGAAATCTCGTTTACCATTAACCCGATCTCACCTCAGCTCAGCTCAGCCCCGGCTACTGCTTCAACTCTGGCTGGTTATCTAGACTCTTTACCGACGCCAGCGGTAGGCTCAGACTTAGGCGATAATGTGATTGGGCCCATTTCTAATTTATTATCCGGCACGGCTTTAAATCAAGCTTTAACCAGCATTAGTCCAGCTCGGATGACTACGACAGCCCCCATTACCCAATCGACCAGCACTTTGGTGAATGGTATTATCGGAGCAAGGTTATCTTATTTAAGAAATAATACCGCCAGCATGTCCTCCCCGTCTTTCCAAAGCAAAAGCTGGCATAATCCCTTGGGTTATTCCAATCTGGTGACTGGCAAGCCCAGCATCACGCAACTGAAAGACTTTGCGCTGACTGAAAGTGGTTTAATTGCTCAGGCTGCCGATAGCATTCAGCCTTTAATGGAATGGCAAGATCATACTGGCCTTTGGATTTATGGTTTTGGTAACCGAGAATGGTTAGCCGATACAGCGACCATGACTGGCTTTGAAGCCAAAACCGGCGGTTATAGCTTAGGGATTGACCATCGCTTTACCGATCTGATTTTAGGGGCAGGTTTAGGCAAAGCCGTGAGCCTGGTGCATTTGAATGAAGATTCGGGTAGCAATCGGTTGGATAATACGTTTATTAATCTTTACGGCAGTTACTCGCCACAAGGCTGGTATTTAGATGCTTCTTTAACGGCTGGCCGAGTCCGCTATGAGACCAATCAAGTGATTAGCTTCTTAACCCTCAATCGTACTGCTGTGGGTAAACACTATGGCTTTCAGTTTACCCCTCATCTGGGAGCAGGCTATGAGTTTAAGCTCCCTTTAGCCAGCCTTATACCCTTTATCAATTTGGATTACAGTATTGTCTCTGAGGGGAGCTATAAAACCATCGGCGCCGATTCGTTAAATCAAAATATCTCCAGTACTCGCTCAGCTCTATTGAGAAAAGAATACGGCATTAAAATTAGCAAAAAGCGACGTTTTTGCCATTGCCGTTTGAGGGGGATATTTACCTCCAGTTTAAGCTTAAGCCGAATTAATAAAAAAATAACCAAACAAGGTAATATTTCAATGGGCTTTGCGGGTCAACCGGGTTCTTTTAGTGTCGAGGGTTATCATCAAAACTCCAAACAGCTTGCGCCAGGACTAGGTCTTGCTTTTAACTACGATAATGGGGGGTTTATCAGTACAAATCTCCAGTCAGAAATAGGGCAGGGTTATCGCAACTATGAAGCGACCTTGAAAGTAGGGTTGGTGTTTTAATCGCTTGCATCAATCCCTCGCAAATCAATGGCTCAAAAATCGCATCCTCGCCTATCACAAGTTTCACCCTTTATCCTTTACGACTATTAAATTCTGCAATAGGATCATGCTTCTAGAAAAAGTTAGTTTAATATCCTATTATTAATGAGAATAAAAAGAATGGTTTGACCTGTACTCAAGGATGGGCATGAGTAGTCCGTTAGGAACAATTAATAGTGCATTCAAGAAAAGCTGTGCTCAGGTTGCTGTTTGCATTTCACTAGCACTTTTTTTAGCTATTGAATGTGATGCCACGCAATGGATAGTCAATTCCACTGCCGATACCAATACCTCCGGTACTCTTCGTTATGCTATCGCTAACGCGGCTTCAAGCGACACTATTAATTTCAGTTTGGCGGACAATAGTACCATCACCTTAGCGGCCCATCTGCCGCCTATTGTTCAAAGCCAGCTAACCATTGATAACACCGTCCAAGGCTCAGCAACCGGGGCTAAAAACCTCACTATTAATGGCGCCAATTCTT
>Ga0302219_10000573_pt1 | contig 16228 bp, 11 predicted proteins | sample II_Palsa_E1_2_FD_194569 | JGI IMG/M metagenome (GOLD analysis project Ga0302219, IMG submission 194569) | Peat permafrost microbial communities from Stordalen Mire near Abisko, Sweden - II_Palsa_E1_2 | ecosystem: Environmental > Terrestrial > Soil > Palsa > Peat permafrost | place: Sweden...
GATGCCAGCCTTCAAGGGTAAGCTGACGGATGATCAGATCAAGGGGCTCGTCGCCTACATACGCGAATTCGCAAAGAAGAAGTAAAGTCCTGGCGGTCCGAGATCCACGGCACGCCTCGTGGACTCGCGCGATTCGATGACCGGAGGACTTGTGGTCGGGATTCTCGTTTGTCAAATTGTCCTGAGCATCATACTCGCCGCTATCTTTTTGGTTCGTCCCTCTCTGACAACCGGCACGGCGTGGAAGATCGTGGCCTTTATCGGCCTGTGCGTGCTTCCGGCTCTGTGCATTGTGGGTGGAATGAACACCCACATGCAGAGATCAGAACAGACCAAATTCTGCACTTCGTGCCACGCCATGGAAAACTACGGAAAGAGCCTGTACCTGAACGATCCCAAATTCATTCCCGCACAACATTTCCAGAACCATCGCGTGCCGCCGGACATGGCCTGCTACTCCTGCCACACTGACTACACGATCTACGGCCCGCTAAAGGACAAGCTCAAGGGCATGACTCGCATTTACATGCAGTATGTGAGCACCCCACCGAACCCGATTACCATACCGGGCGGATTCCAGAACGCCCAGTGCTTGCACTGCCACGCCGGGGCCAGGGGCTTTGAGGAAAACCCCGTCCACTCGGCGATGATGAGCACGCTGACCTCGAACCAGTTGTCCTGCATTTCAAGCGGCTGCCACGACTCAGTGCACGCCGCATCGCAAGTAGATCATCTGAAAATGTGGAGTCCCGGCCAATGAAACTCAGCCAGATTGGAATTGAACGGTTGTTCCGAATTGCGAGCCTTCTGATCATCTTGGGTTTGGGCCTGGAAATCATCAGCCTCCTATGGTTCCATCCCCTGTCGTTCGTGCTGTTTGCTTTCGTCGCTGCGTCCCTCATCGGCTTGGGGATTCTGGTCTATTTGGCCTCGCTCGTATTTGCAGTCTCCGCCCTTGGCCAAAACCGCGGATGAGTGCGAGGATCAACAACGCACCTCGAAGATCGACGGCTTCCCGTTCTGCCGTGCGCCCAATCCAACCCGCGCCGGATATTTTTCGTGATCCCCTCATCCTCATTTCTCTGAGCGCGGTCGGGATGCACGTAGCACCCTTATCCGCTCACCCACGAGATCCGCATAGTCCGGGTTAATTCGAAGCGCCGCTCTGTACTCTGCGATGGCCTCCGGTTGCCGGCCAGGTATCCGCGACAAGGAGTTTCCCAGGTTAACGTGCGCCTCCGCATAATCCGGTCTGATCCGCAGCGCTGCCTGGTACTCCGCGATCGCGCCCGGAAGCCGGCCCGGCATCTCGGCCAGCAACAATCCCAGCTCATTATGTGCTTCCGCATATTCCGGTCTGATCCGGATTGCCGCCTGGCACTCCGCGATCGCGTCCGGAAGCCGGCCAGGTATCCCGGCAAGCACGACTCCCAGGTTATAGTGCGCTTTCACATACTCCGGGCTAATCCGTACCGCTGCCTGGTACTCCGCGATCGCATCCTGCAGTCGGCCGGGAGTGCGCGCCAGTATATTCCCCAGGTTATAGTGCGCCTCCGCATAATCCGGATTAATCCGCAGCGCCGCCTGGTACTCTGTGATGGCCTCCGGTTGCCGGTCAGGTATCTGCGACAGGGAGTTTCCCAGGTTATTGTGCGCTTCCGCATAATCCGGTCTGATCCGCACCGCCGTCTGGAACTCCGCGATGGCGTCCTGAAGACGCCCGGGAGAAAACGATAATGCAATTCCCAGGTCATTGTGCGCCTCGGCGTAATCCGGTTCGGTCCGCAGCGCCGCTTGGTACTCTGCGATGGCGTCCGGAAGCCGGCCGGGCGTGCGCGACAATGCAAATCCCAGGTTAATGTGCGCCTCCGCATAATCCGGCCTGACTCGCAGCGCCGCCTGGTACTCCGCGATGGCGTCCGGAAGCCGGCCCGGCATCTCGCCAAACAGGACTCCCAGGTTATAGTGCCCGAGCCAACTATCCGGATTGCGTGTAAGCGATTCGAGGTAAAGGGTCTCGCTATCGCGATATGTACGGCTTTGCCGCCAGGTCAATACGCCAAGAATCAGGAGCAGCACGAAGCAGCAGGAGATGGTGACGGTCCTTCGCGATGAAATCCGTTCGATTGCTCGTACAATCACCGACGCTACCGGAACGATAATTCCCAGGCTGGCCAGATACTGAAAGTGGTCGGCGACGTAGGAGTAGCGGAAAGGATAAACATTGAGAAAACCGAGCACAGGGAAAAGCGTTCCAGAGAAAATGAGATAGCCGGCCAATGGCCCACGGTAGCGGCGAGCGGCGAACACGAGTCCCACCCCGAGGGCCAATATTCCGGCTGGGAACAGCCATTGCCACCACACGGCCGGATCGATCTTCCAGTGTGGGTAGAAAAACATTAGATTAGTTGGCCAGAGCAGTTTTTCAGCATAAAAACAGATCACGCGGCCGGCAATCAAAACACGCTCTACCGGCGTCAGCAGGAAATCCGCGCCACGCGCGCCGATGAGTGTTTTCTCGACCCAAGAGGTAAAAAGTCCAGCGGTTATGCCCAGTGCGAACCATGGAAGTAACGGCTGTACATCACGCTTCCATTCGAGCCGGCCACGCCACCACCAAAAGATCACCAGCAGCGCTGCGGGAAGCGTCGCGGTCACGGTTTTAGTCATCAATGCCAGAACAAATAGGCCCGTTGCCAGCAGGTATTTCGACTTCCGGCGCTCCCGGTCGAAGTGCAGATACGTGAGCAGAGAGGCCAGATAAAAGACTCCAGACAGCGTGTTCTTTTGCTCCGAGATCCAGGCCACGGATTCCACGTGGACGGGGTGTAGCGCAAAAACAAAACCGGCAAACCACGCGCCCGGAAGCGAAAGCCGCTTCATGATCATCACTACTAGACAAGCCGACAGTGCGTGGAGAGCTACGTTGGTCAGATGATAGCCTGCAACCGCGTCCCCCCATATCCGGTGTTCGAGCCAGAACGCGCTGTGCAGCAAGGGGTAGTATTGCTGGGTCGCACCCAGCTCGAACCAGATTCGCCATAAACCGTGGAACGATTGCAAGCCGGGCTTGGTCAGGTGACTGCTATCGTCCCACAGTAGGCCCCCGCGCAGGGCGGGGAGGTACGCGGCAAGAGTCGCGCAGAAAATCATCGCCCAAAGGACGGAGTCGCTGAATTGGATCGCCTGTGAATTAGGGTTCGGAGACTTCGAGGGGTTTTCTTTGGGACCCCGGGATGCTAAGGTTCCGCGGGGATTTGCGGTGCGCGCAGCCCGCTTCTTCGCCATAGACTGACTATCCCGGAAACCGGCGACCGTGTCGAGCGTCGCGGCGGCTTAGATCTGTTTTCGTATGTGATAGTTCGGAGTATCCTCGAAGGACATGAACCGTTTCTGGTTGTTATTTTCCGTGCTTGTCCTGTGCGGCTGCTTCTATGGGCCACTCCTCGCCGACGATTCTCCTGCGAAAGTGACCGTGAATTGGACCAAGTTGACGGGCGTATCAAAGACACATCTTACTCTGCAGGTGGTAGTGAACCCGCCCCTTCGGCGAGGATCGCCCATCCACGATCGCGCCTGGAACGCGCTCAGGGATTTGCAAGCTGATTACGTCCGCTATGCTTTTTGGTTTCCTTATCCTAAGCTGGCTGTCGCCGAACTCGATCCGCCCTCCGCTACGGAAACTCATTGGGACTTCTCACTTATGGACCCGCTGATGCAGGATTTCTTTAGGGCCACCGCAGGTCATTCGGTAATGATGACGATCAGCACCGTTCCGCAATGGATGTTCAAAACGGAAAGCCGCGTTGCCTATCCTGCGGACCCTGACCGAGTAGCCTGGGACTACGAACAAGGAGCCGTCCCACGCGATCCAAGTTTCAAGGAAATCGCAGACTACTACGCCCGCGTTGCGAGTTGGTACACTCGCGGCGGTTTCACCGACGAGCTAGGACAGCGCCACGAGTCGGGCTACCACTACGAGATCGCCAATTGGGAAGTGCTCAACGAGCCGGAGTACGAGCACAGCATCGATTCAGAATCTTACACGCGTCTTTATGATCAGGTCGTCGGGGCGGTTGGCGCGGTAGCGCCACAAGCTAAATTCGTCGGCATGTCGCTGGCGGAACCGAGCAAGAGCCCGGCGTTCTTTGAATATTTCTTGGATCATAAGAATCACAAGGCAGACGTTCCGCTGGACATGATCTCGTATCACTTCTACGCGGTACCTCAGCCGGACGAGGCCCCGGATGTGCAGCAATTTACATTTTTCGACCGCGCCGATCATTTTCTGGATACGGTTCGTTACATTGAGTCCATTCGGCGGCGCTTATCCCCGGAAACGCAAACGGACATCAACGAAACAGGCTGCATATCGGCCGAAGACCTGGCCCAGGGCGATCCAAGCCACGTAGCCAAACCGATTCCGAATTCCTATTGGAACTTGTGCGGCGCGATGTATGCATATCTTTTCGGCGGCCTAGCGCGCCAGGGCATTGACGTGCTTGGCGCCTCTCAATTGCTTGGCTATCCCACGCAGTTCCCGAGTGTTTCACTCCTGGATTGGAATACCGGAAAACCGAACGCGAGATATTGGGTGATCATGATGCTCCACGATAATTTCAAGCCCGGGGATCTTCTAGTGGATACGGACGCGCCGTCTCCTTACATTTTCTCGCAAGGATTCAGCGGCGCTGACGGCAAACACAGAATCCTGCTGATCAACAAGCGCGATCGCGAACTCGAAGTTTTGCTCCCCGGAGCTTCCGGAGCGAGCGAGGTGCATGTCGATCAGGCGACCGGGTTTGATCCACCGGCATCCACGCGCTTGTCTGCAGACCGAGTGACTCTGCGGGGGTATTCAGTGATGGTAGTAACTCTGCAAAAGTAGGTCGAACGCTCTCACAGCTACTTTTTCCTGAAATGAATCGTTACCTGAGCGTGCTTATAGCCGGCGTCTCCGGACGCCGGAAACTCTATTCTAAGCTTGGTGTTTCCACGATCCGAGTTGGTCAGCGTAGCACCTTCCACATTTAGGATCTGCGAAGCATTCAGCACTGAGAGATCATAGTGGCGTCCCGGGATTCCGGCGACGTCAAGCCTGAGGTCATCTTGCCCGGCCGTCCAGGTCTCCGAGACCACACGCAAACCTCGGCTCGAATCACCCAACGACGGCAGCTCGGATTCGACCCCCAATCCGAAATCATCGCGGACGCGAATCTGCAAAATATTCTGGCCATCACGGATCGGAACCCTCAGGACGACGTGCTGGTCCTCGGCGCTGGTTGCCCGATCGACATCGAATTTGCGGCCGTTCACTGTGGCGCCAAGGAGCTTCGCGCGCGGGCTAAGGGCAGGCTCAAAGTCCAGAGTGCAATCCCCATCGCCCTTGCGAATCACGTTCAAGGTGATCCTGTCGGCAGTTCGCACGAAATTTAATTCTAATGTTACCGAGCCGACCTGCAAATTCCGAACGCTGAACGACGACCAATCCGCCGGCACATGAGGAGCAAAGACGACCCGCCTTGCGGTCGCGTCCACATCGAGACCTAACAATCCGCGGAGGAGTGGACTTACCACCATGGCCGCGGACCAGATCTGGTCCGGAGTACCACCCGCCGTGGGCACGTAGTAATTTCCCGAGAGGACCTCAGTGACATGGCCGAGGGAGCCGTCGAGAGCGAGTAGCGCGTTCGCACGCAGATTCGAATAGGCCGGAAGATCTCGATGGTAGCGGTATTCGCCGACCGAAGCCCACCCGGTGAAGAGCGGCCAAACGGTGCCGAAGTGGTAGCCCTCGGGATTGTACTTAGGATCGCGCGAAGACAGGATGCGCATTCCCCAATCCGTTTGGTGATCGGAGTCCGCCAGATGATCGATGGTTCGTTCTGACTTGTCTTCATCCAGCAGCCCAAACCACATTGGCACGGTGGCCAGAACGCTCGGGATGTTCACGCGCTTTCCTTCAGTATCCAGTGCAAATGCAAAAGTGTTGTCTTCCGCGGACCAGAAAGTTCGGTTGATAAGCGTGCGCTGACGCTCAAATTCTTCCGTGAGATTTTTGCTGAGCTCCTCTCGCCCGATGAGCTGGAGCAGATGAGAAACCGCGCGCACCGCTTCGGCACCGAGCGCACACTGATACAATTCCGTTTTTATCGGCAGCAGCGGGCCGCCCTCGATCCATCCGTGTCCGACACCGGCATTTTGCGCCAGCCCCTGAGCATCATACGTCGAGCGCAGATATTGATAAGCGTTCCATATGTTGTCCCATTTTTCCTCGGCGAAGGCGATATCCCCGCTGTGAATCACATAATCATTCATCGCAATCAGGAACAGCGGTGTGGCATCCGCTGAGGCGTAGGGGTAGGGATAGCTCTGAAACCAGGGAACAAACGTGGCGGACTGCGACACCTCGTGCGGGATCTTGCCGTCCTTGCGCTGATATTTCGCTAGAAACTCGAGCACGGCCCGCGAACTCGCGAAGTCGTCGGTAGCATCGAGCGCGAGCGAGGTCCAAAGCGAGTCGCGCCCAAAGAACCAAGCGAAGCCCGGCCGCTGCGCCTCGCCCGACATGTTATATCCCGCCACCAAACTCCTGCCCACAAATGGATTGCTCACCAGGCCTTGAATCATGCTGACGCGCGACCAGTCATAAGCCTTCTGAAGGTCAGGGTCGGGAAGGTCGAGCCTGAGAGTTTGGTTCAAATACTTGGCGTAGTAGTTCGCGGATTCAACGAGAAGCTGATCACGAGTGTTGACGAGGCGCCGATAAGTTTCTTCTGCTTCCTGGCGCCCGTTGCTTGAAGCAGCGATTACGATGGTTTTTGTCTGCGAGACCTTGCCGGCAAAAGACAGTACAAATGAATTATCCGAAGAGGACCAGTAGTTAGTCGAATATTCTTCGCTTTGATAAACCGCCTCGGGCGATCCCACAAAGGCCGCAAACTTCTTCAGTTCGTCGCCGAGAAAGAAGGCGTGCAAGGCTGAATCCCATTCGAGGTAAGCGCCGCCGAGCGAGGCAGGCCACTCCAGCGTGAAGTCGGGCTTAAATACCGCGTTTACTTCCAGGGGCTGAGATGTTTCTACGGCGAGTGTGATGAGCGCGCCCGGCTCGTTTACCGGAACGAATAAGGTCTCGCGCACCTGGAGGTTCGTATCCGCATAAAGAATGGTGCACGATTCCGGCCGAACGGTCACAAAGCGCGCGAGCGCGTCCGCGGGAATGACTTTGCCGCCGATGTGGAACTCCAGATGAAAATCGCGAAGAATTTTGAGCGGATATACCCAGGCTTCCAGATGGCCGGCTTCATTTCCAAACAGAGCCGCCTTGGTACCAACGGCGGGCAGAAACTCCCAAGGACGAACCGGGCGCGAAAGATCGAGCGTATCGGAAGGGTTTTGCGCCTGCGCGTGTGGGGGTATAGCGAAAAGCAAGAGCGCCATCGAAAACAGGATCGCGAGGCCGACCTTCGACATTCTTCGCCTCCCACATCTCTGGTGCTCGCGGCCTCACCGCATGGCCAGGGCCGTTTGTTTTCCGTAATCCTCCTAGAAAAGGAACTTCGCTGCAAACTGAATGATCCGGGGATTGCTGCTCGTGCTCCTAATTTCTCCAAACTGCGCGTTGGACTCGTCCCCGATAGGATTGGCAAAATGCGGCGTATTGGTCACGTTGAAGAACTCGAAGCGAGTTTGAAAAGTGAAGCGTTCTTTAAACTTGAAATTCTTGAAGAATGAAAAGTCGTCGTTGACGTACCCCGGACCGCGCACGAGGTTCCGCCCCGCATCACCGATTCCGCCGGCGCCGAGGGCCGGACACGTGGCTGAAGTAGCCGGGGTGCAGAAAGCGGCGGTGTCAAAGTATTCAGCCAAAGTTCGTTGTCCCGAGGAGAGGCTCGGATTCGCGACAAGGTTCGGACGCAATCCGGGAGCGGCGGCGTTGTTTCCATTTTGGACCACGTTGACCGGCGTTCCGGTGCGTGCAAAGAAAATCGTGTTGAGTTGCCAGCCGCCTAGAATCACCTGTTTTGCCCCGGTCCAATCGGAGCCGAACTTTTGTCCTTGGCCGACGGGCAGCGTATAGCTGGAACTGAAGACAAAATTGTGCCGCACGTCGTCGTCCGCGGAAGCCTTTTCGGCGGCCAGATCGAACGGATTCTGCGGTTGATTGTGATTGACTCCCAGATCGAACGGGGCGGGTCCATTGTCAATGTTATGGCCGTAGGTATAAGAGGCCAGAAAACTCAGATTTCGGGAAGCCCGCTGGGTGGCTTTGATCTGCAATGAGTTATACGTGCCCCATCCGAGCGATTCCTGCGCTTCGATCTTCCCCAGGTCCATGGTTTGAATTCCGCCGGGATTGATATTTCCGATGGCATACGGGAGATCCCGGCTTATGGCTCCCACGTAGCCAACTTCCACCGTCATGGTCGACGAGAGTTCGCGTTGCAAAGTAATGTTGTACATATTTGCGTACCCCGTTCTCAGATTCGGATCGACGTAGTACACGGTTTGCAGATTGCCGTTGGGTAAGCCTGTGATGGGATCGACGATGCTGGCGGGATTGATCGTCGATTGCCCTCCAAGAGGGATAGTAGTCGTGCGAGTGATTCCGGTGTCGAGCTGATAAGAAAAGGGGTACGCGTAAGGGCTGTTATAGAGAAGCTGCTGGGTCGCGAAAGGATAGTTCTTGGTCAGCACATCCTCGCGGGCGTCGTTCTCCGGAGTGTAGAACAGTCCATAGCCGACTCGCAGCACGGTGCGCGGCGAGAACTGATAGGCAACGCCGAGGCGCGGAGAAAAGTCATTCTTGCGCGCGTTCATAAGCGCATCCGAGTTTCCGCCGCGTCCCGCAATCAGAATCAAATTCGTTTTGGGATCGAAGTTGGAAAGGTTGTCTCCTACCTCTGTATAAGGGTTCTGGAACTCGTACCGTAAGCCGTAAGTGATCGTCAGCCGTGGACTCATTTTGTAGGTGTCTTCGCCGTAGAAATGTAGCTCCCAACTGTGCGTGTGGGGATTCCCAAATTGCAGCCCGATCTGAGTCGAGTACGGAAGGCCCAGCAGCAGATCGGCAATGTCTGATCCACCCTGCGGATATGCAAATCCGGCCGCACAACAGGAGTAATCCTGGGCGGCAGTCAAGGGCCCGTTAGGAGCGTACTGATACGGACCGGAATAATACTGAAATCCCGTTGGGAAAAGAGAGAATTCAGGATGGGAATTGAGGCGCCGGAAATCACCGCCAAATTTAAGGTCGTGCTTGCCGACGGAGCTGACGATGACGTTGTCCTGATATTGGAAGTTGCTGTCCAGGAAGTACAAAGGTTTGTATGTCGAACCCCCGGTTTCGTAGCCATCTCCGAGATAAACATAGGGAAAGCCGGAAGTGGAGGGGAAACCAGGGAGATTGATATCGGGTAATCCATACTGAGTAGCAAGGTTTTGACCGTCCAGAAGGCTTAGGTCGTTCAAGCGGTAACGGCTGTATCCAAACCGAAACTCGTTTACAACTCGATCCGTGAAGATATGCGTTTCCGTGACAGCTAGCTCCTGGCTTCGCGAATCTTCGTTGTCTCCCTGATCGGCATCACCACCGCCATTCACGGGAATCGCACCGTGGAATGGATCAGCCTCCAGAGAGTTGAAGTCTCCGTAGTGATACACGACCGACAGGCGATCTTTCGCCGAAAAATCCTGGTCTAGGCGAACGCTTCCTACCCGGCTGTTAAACGCGTAGGGCGCGTTCACCAGGAAGTTGTTGTAATAGCCAAAGTCCGTGCCCGGCAGATTGGGGTTAGGGAAGAAATTCTGGAGAATGGCTCGGCCCGCCGGACTCACGCAACTGCCGTCGGGTACAAATCCGGTGGGGCAAGCGGGAATGACGTTGCCCGGAAACTGCTGCGAATAAAAATTCTGGGCATAAAAGGCGGGATTGAAGATGGGAAGCTGTTGGCCATTCCCGGGGTCCACCAATCCGGAAAGATTCACGCTTCCATCCGGATTAAAAATGATCTGATTCTTGGGCGGAACGGAATCGAGATACGTAATGGTGTTGCGCAAGCGCTCTTGCTCGTAAGAACCGAACAGAAAAGTCTTGTTCTTCTTTATGGGACCACCCAGCGTTCCTCCGAAATTATGCTGGCTCAAATCGGGTGACTGGCCCGGTCCACTGAACGAATAGTTGTCTGCCGCCGTCGCATTCGGCCGGTAGAACTCGAATACGCTTCCGTGGATATCGTTCGTCCCGGACTTGGTTTGGATCGAGACGACTCCCCCGGCAGCACGGCCGAATTCGGCGGAGTAATCCGAGGTCGCGACCTTGAACTCCTGGACCGCATCGACGCTCGGCCTCAGATTCGTGTCGTTGTTGCGGTTTCCCGTTGCTTCCACGCCATCGATCAACACGGAGTTGGCAAATTCTCTTTGACCGTTTACCGAAAGATTTAGCGTGTTGCCGCCAACGCCATTCACAACTCCCGGAGTCAATAACGAAAGCTGGAGGAAATTGCGCCCCAGCAGCGGAAGGTCCAGAATTTGCTGCGATTCGATTACGGCTCCGGTCTCTACGCTCTCGGTCTGCAAAAGAGGCGCTTCCGCGGTCACTGTCGTCACGGTCGTGCTTGCGCCGATCTTCAGTTCAAAATCGACGACCAACTTTTGGTCGATAACCAGCTGCAGGTTCTTCGCGGCCTCGGACTGAAAGCCCGGCTGGCTCACACTTATGGTGTAGAGGCCCGGCGGTACCTCGGACACCACGTAGTCGCCGTTCTCGTTCGATTTTCCCGTATAGCTCACGCCGGTGTCCTGATTGAGCGCAGTTACTTGCGCTCCGGTGACGACCGCCTTGGAGGGGTCGGTCACCCGGCCAACGATGGAGCCTGTGGTGGCCTGGGCTCTCGCGTTCGGAACCAAGCACAGCGCGACGCAGAACACACCGAACGCCCGTAGAAAACCCAGAACGCACCGATTCATAGATCCTCCTGTCGAGTAGGTGTCTCTCTTAGTAATGTGAAATGCGCAATTGTTGCGACCGCCGCGGGAAATACACGCATTTCACATGCGCATTTAGCACAGAAATGTGCATTACGTCAATCTTCGAATATTGGAAAACGTCGCGGTGAGAACTAGGAGATTCAATTCCGGCTTGGCCAGTGCCCAATAATCGGAAACTGTCGAAAAGAGCCGTCCGGCTAGCTTCTCAGCCTGCCTCTAATTTCGAATCGTGCAGTGGCTTGCCTGAAAACCTTTGCCGCTCAGGCGCGGAAGCATCGCGCGAAACCGCTTTGCCGGGCGAGAGGATCTTGAGCGTGACAAGCACTGCGGGGACGAGAAAGATAATCGTTACCGCGACCCACATCAATGCCGCTGCACACTCTTGATCTTCGAGCGGAGAAAGGCCAAACACTCTGGGCGCAGAAATATAGGACCGGTAAACGACCCGGTCACAAAACGTGAGAAAACCGGAAAGCGCATCACATGGCAGCGTAGCGCAAAAAAGATACAAAGGAATCATCCACTCGGGCCATCTTGGCGTGCTCGGCCAGGGCTGGATTATCGGCCACCAGAACATAAGTCCCGCGCCCAAAAAAGAAGCGTGCTCCAATTTATGCAGCCAGTCCCACCGCAACGCCAGCTCGAACACTGCAGGGACATGCCATCCGATCAACGCAAGCGTGGGGACTAGCCAGCAGATCGCGGGATGGGAGACTAAGTGGCCAAACCGCTTCGTCAACGGCAAGCGAAGAAATGGAATCAGGATGCGGCGAGCCACTGATTGCGGGAGCCCGCGCAGAAGCGGCAATTCCGGAGCACCCAGCAGAATCAAAGGAGGAGCGACAGCAGCCAGCAGCAGGTGCTGCACCATGTGAACCGTTAGCGACACATCGTCCAGCGCTTGCAGTGGTGAGCCGATTGCGATCCATACGGTAGCGACTCCAGCAAAGAAGGCAGCGAGTCGCCAGAATGGAAATTGACTTTGGCACACACTCCGAAGGCGATTCCAGCCTCTTGCATAGAATAGTGCGGTGAGACAAAGCGATGCAGCTACCACAACTGGAGCGGACCACAATTGCAAGACAACTTGAGCATCCGAATTCATAATGAGGCCTAGGGCGAGGATGACGTCGCTGCGCCCGTCGCAGCACCGAGCGCAATCGTGCGCGAGGCGTCCCGCGCCGGCGCCTGTCCCGCCGGATGCAACGAACCCAAGAACGCAACGAGCGCCGTCGTTTCGGCGGGAGTTAAATTCTTTCCATACGCGGGCATATTGCCGCCTCCCTGAATCACCTGGCGAATCAGCTGGTCCTGAGTCAGGCGTACGGCCACCGAATCGAGGGCGGGACCGCGCTTTCCACCTTCGTTTGCGAGCGAATGGCAGTTGTGACACTGCTTGACCTGAAAAACCAGGGCGCCCTGCCGCTCCAGCGCTGTGCGGTTTTGCAGAAATTGGTCGGGGATGGGGATCCCACTCCACGCGTCCATCACCGGGCTCCATGGCGTGTGCTGAGCCAGATGCGTGAACGTTCCCAGCGCTACTGCCGCTAGGAGCACCGTCAGGACCGCGAGGGGTCTGCGCCGCCAACTTTTTTCACCTTCGCCAGATAGAAATGGCAGCAGAAGAAGAGCCAGAACCCCAACGACGGGGCCGATCAGCAGAGCGGGCGTTTCCATCGAGGCCGGAAGATACGACAGGACCGCATAAAGCCACAGAAAGAAGAAATCCGGGCGCGGCGCTGTCTGAATGATCGTGGGATCCGGAGGACCTGAGGGACCGAAGGGACCGAAGTGATAGGCGCAGAGGGCCAGCGAGAAAAGAATCAAGGCAGAGAAGAAAAGATCCTTCCAAATCGCACCGGGGACGAATGGCTCTCCGTCCTTGCTCGTCAGCTCGTGGTATTCCTTCATGTACGTCGCTTTGCGCACCAGGCGCCCGGGCATCGGCCACTCGTTGATTCCAAGCTTCAAGACCAGGAGCAGGTGAACGCTGACAAAGGCGATGAGGAGCCCGGGAATGACAAACACATGAAGAGCGAAGAACCGCGAAAGCGTTGCGCCAGCGATGATGGGGCCGCCTAGCAATAGATTGACCATCAGTGGGCCAACTAAGGGAACGCGGCTGGCAATCGATGCTCCAATTCCCAGTCCCCAATAGGCGTCCTGATCGAATCGTAGAACCTGGCCCGAGAAGGCCATGCCCAGTGTGACGAGAAGGAGAAATACACCCATAACCCACGTCAATTCGCGCGGGTATTTGTAAGCGCCAAAGAGAAAAACTTGCACCATGTGGATCAGGACGATGGCGACCATGAAATCCGAGCCCCATCCGTGGAGCGCACGGATGTACCAACCGAGTGCGACATTGTGATTCAGCGTTTGAAGGCTGCTCCATGCTTGTCCCGCGGAAGGCACGTAGATCAGAGCCAGCAGGATGCCGGTGACGATTTGCAGCATGAACACCGCAAAAGCAGCGCTACCAAAAACATAGAACCAACTAGCGGATTTTCGCGGAACAGCATGCTCCGCCGTCTCGCGGATAGAGGAGGCGAGCTGTAGGCGCTCGTCCAACCATTCGCCGATGGATGAAATCAGGCGCATGGTTGTATGCCTCGCACGATATTAGAGGCCTGCCCCGGAGTCGGCATCTCGCCGGCTCGTATGAACAATTTTCCGCCGTCGATTTTGTAGTGGTATTCAAACAATCCGCGTTCCGGAGGGCCAGAGGCGCGCGAGCCATCCTGGTAATAGGCTCCTCCATGGCACGGACACATGAACAAACTCGATTGCGGAAACCAGCGGACGGGACATCCGAGGTGTGCACAATTGATTGCGAATACTTGAAAGCTCTTTCCGTCCACGTTGCGGACCCAGCAGGCAATATCGGCGGTGTCGCCATCCCAGGAATTCACCACAGGATTTCGATACGTCGCCAGCCGCGTTTCTCCGGAAGGAAATTGATCGAGAGCACCGAGAGTAACCCAGGAATCATAGCCATCCCTTCGGCCGCGAGCGACTGGAGAGAGAAGGTAACGCACGACCGGTACTGCCAGAATCACGGCGACGAGGCTGTTAAAGAAGATTCCCAGATTCATGAGAAGCGCGCGCCTGCTGAGGCCCGTTGGTAAAGTCATCGAACTTCTCCTAGCGATTTCGGTGTGCTCGGGTACGGCTGGCCGGGGAATTGTGAACGCTGGGACGAAAGCCAGGCGACGACATCCGAAATGTCTTGCGTGGACATCGGAGTGCCAGGGACATTATTTCGCCAGTCCGGCGCACCCAGATCCGGCCGGCCGACGATTACAATCGTTCGAAGCTGCTGATCGTTCAGAAGCGCGAGAAAGGATCCATCGACGATGGAACTCGCTTTCGTTCCTCCCCTGCCGGCTACGCCGTGGCAAGACGAGCAGAACGTCGCGTACACCTGCGAGCCGCGCGAAAGGTCGCCCGGACTTGCGGAGGAGTACGGCGGCGGGTTCGCGCCGCTTAAAGCGTTCGGCTTCGACCAACGCTCGCGAATTCCGCGAACGATCAGATCAATCTGTTTTTCCGTGAGCATTCCGCCCGCGCTCTGCGCGAAGGCGGGCATGGATGTCCCGGAAATTCCATACGTCGCCGCGCGGCGCAGGATCGCGTCGTCCGCAATCGCCAAATACACCGGATCACCCAGTGCGATCGCAGCCCCACCCCGTCCGTCTGATCCGTGGCAGCCGGCGCAGTTTTCACCGTAGAGCACGCTGAAATCTGATATCTCGCTCGGGACGATTGGCGTGCTGGCGGCGACCTCTTTCCCCGGTGCATTCGCGCACCCCCACATGACCGTGGAGAGGACCAGCGCCGCGGAAATGAGAGGACTGATCTTCATCTCGGCTCATCCTTCCCACGCTTCTCCGCCATAATTCCAGGAGCGTCGACACCCGCCCGCATTGCAAACGGCAGATTCTCACGCGTCGAGATCCGCTCTTGTCGCACGACGACAAGACCCGCGACTACGCCAAATGCCACCTGGGAAGCCATGAACCAGAACCAGTCGATGCGGCTCGCCAGCAGTGGATTAAGAAGGTTTAAGAACGAATACAACAGGCCGGACCACAGCACCGGAGCTATCAGTCCTCCAAGCAGGATGGGTCGACGCGGAAACATGGGCAGCATGGCACCGTAGAGCAGGCCCACGAGCGTGGACCCGATGCCGTGCAGCACCACAGCCATCACGAAGCTGTCGAAGTGAAACGAGTACAGTTGTGAAGGATCGAGCTTGAACGATTGGGCGTACACGGTCGCGGCGAGAAGATTGATCGGATACCAGATGCTCCTAGCCTTCAGAAGCCCATAGGTGCACGCCAATATTGCCATCGCCACGCTGCCCGCCCAGCCTCCCTTCACGCCGGCCGATATTGGGTAGGTCTGGATTGGAAGCCAGGCTCGAGCGAGATCTGGCGCGACCGGCACACGCTCAACAACCCTGCGCTCGGTCGCGATGCGGACTTTCTCCACAACCACCGGAACGGTCACTTCATGCTCGCGAGGCAAGACTTCCCTGAACCAGCCAGCGCACCCGGCCACCGCAAGGATAAGGCCGAGTATGCTGAGTGACGCGCTCGTCAGCAAGCCTGCGAAGATTAAAGTGAAGCCGGAAGCCAGAACCAGAGGCCACGCCGTCGGCGCGGGCAGTTCGATCACATCAGGGAGCTGTGGTCTTTCGCCGGATTGTTCCGCGGATAAGTGCGTTCCCATTTCTGTTCCTTAGCGTCCCACAACGTAGACGACGGTGAAAACCACGACCCAAACTGCATCCACAAAATGCCAGTACATGGAAAGCGTTTCTATTCGGGCTGATTGCTCAATTCCAACACGATCGGCCAGACCGAAAAGCAGCACAACCGTGAGCATCACGAGTCCCGCCGTGACGTGCGTGGCATGTAATCCGACGAGTGAATAATACGTCGTGCCAAAAAGATTCGTGGTGATCGTGAGTCCACGTTCGTAGATCAATCGGTGCCACTCCAGTCCAGTGCCGAATAAAAAGAGCGCGCCAAGAGCAATGGTGATTGACCACAGAATGAGGAACGTCTTGCGATGGCCGTTTTCAAGCTCCTTGCCTGCAAGATGAATCGTAAGGCTGCTGAACAATAAACAAACGGTGAAGAAGATCGGTGTCTCCAGCACTTCGCGGGGAGTCGGTCCGCTGATGTTTCTTCCCAAGTAAAAAACGTACGCGACGACGAAAATGGTGAAG